>Ga0315286_10004364_pt1 | contig 13564 bp, 23 predicted proteins | sample YL17G10_0_MG_FD_205038 | JGI IMG/M metagenome (GOLD analysis project Ga0315286, IMG submission 205038) | Sediment microbial communities from Yellowstone Lake, YNP, Wyoming, USA - YL17G10_0 | ecosystem: Environmental > Aquatic > Freshwater > Lake > Sediment | place: USA: Wyoming | collected... | reverse complement strand
GGATATCTTTAAAGAGACTACTAGTTTAAAAAAATTGCCTAATTTGATTAATCAGCAGTATGATTACGGAACAGTTGATCAAGTATTTAAGGAGTTTCAATGAGCTACGCAAAATACGAAGTCAGGGTTTATGATAACGGCGATAAGGCTTGGTACCAAAATGGCAAGCTGCACCGTATTGACGGCCCAGCTCTTGAGTATGCTGATGGAACTAAGTACTGGTACCAAAATGGCAAATTGCACCGTACTGATGGTCCATCCTGCGAGGAAGCTGATGGTACTAAGTGGTGGTACCAAAACGGCGAGCGACACCGTATTGACGGCCCAGCTTTTGAACATGCAAATGGTGATAAGGCTTGGTACCAAAACGGCGAGCGGCACCGTATTGACGGCCCAGCTATTGAGTATTCTAAAGGCACTAAGTCCTGGTATTTGAATGACCAATGGCTAACTGAAGCCGACTTCAATACCAAGTCTAAACCATCGTGTTCCGGTAAAGTAGTTGAAATTGATGGTAAAAAGTATAAGCTAACGGAGATTGTATAAATGAATATCAAGACTTTAATTAAAGTACTACCAGTATTGACAGAGTTTAAGCTAGTCCCTTGGCTGCATGGGCATCATGGCAAAGGTAAATCGGAGACTATCGAGACTTATTATAAATCAAAAGGCTGGCTAGTATTCAATTTTCGCCTTGGTACAATGGCTGACGTTGGGGATATGTTAGGGCTGCAAGATTTTATTACTGATATTAAAACAGGTCAGAAGGTAGCTACTAAGTTTTGTATGCCGGATTGGTTAAAGCAATGTATGGACTTCTGTGAGGCCAATCCTGGTAAACGAGCTGCTATTTTTATGGATGAAATTAACCGAGCTAGATCAATTGATTTAATTAGTCCAGTATTTCAAATGAGTTTGGATAAAAAGCTACATACTTACGATTTTTCTCATCTTAATATTGATATTATTTGTGCTTCCAATCCTGATACTGGTAATTATTCGGGAGTACTAAGCCTAGACGATAAAGCACTGCTAAGCCGATTTGTTCATATTAACTTTAATCCTTCAAAAGAGGAATGGCGGGAATACGCTCTAGATAATAAGTACAATCCTGATATTACAGACTTCCTAGCAGAAAGCCCAGAATTCCTAGAGGAATCCGATCTAGAATCCTTTAGTATTAGTGACCTAGCAAAGCCTGATCGACGTAAATGGGGCGCAGTCAATAAGCTACTAAAGGGCAATCTACCTAAAAATGAGCAATATGAAGTTCTATCAGGTATGATTGGTCTAGAGGCAGCAGGTGCTTTTAATAGATTCTTGGATCGAGATGATAAGCCTTTGTCTACCGAGGATATCCTAGATAAATATGATGCCAAGATGCGTAAAAGAGTTATTAAATATACGGAGGCTAACCGGAGCGACCTACTCCATAATGCCTGTACTAAATTACAAGAATACTTTGCTGGTGATGGAACAATAACAGACGCCCAAGGCACTAACTTATTGAAATTTATTTCAGATATCCCACTAGGTATCATGTTTAACTTTGCTACTAATATTTACAAAAACGTTAATTTTTACAATTTTTGTGACAAGAATCCTAAGCTTAGAAAAGAATTTATTAAAAAATTACAATCAGCTAGGGGCATTACAGATGGAGTCTAAACTAGAACTAGCTTTGGTAGAATTAATCCGCAAGGATAGATTTTACGCTCAACTCTTAATGAGGATGAAGCGTGAAATATCTACTGAAATAGATTCTATTGGAGTAAAAATAGCCATAGATGGTATTACGTTAATTTATAATCCTCACTTTTTTAATCAATTAATCTTAGGAGGCCCTTCTACTAATGATCCTCTAGGATCTGCATCTACAGTGCTTAAACATGAATGTGAGCATGTTCTAAGTGGGCATAGGGAGCGTGAGGAGGTACTAGAAGCTAGCTTGTATACCAAGGGAGAAATAAAAACTACAATCCTTGATTACCAGACAAAATTTGATACTAAGATGATGCTAAATGTGGCCGAGGATCTAGAAATTAATGAGGGTTTACCAGGACTTCCAGACGTACTCAAGGTATTTAATTCTGATGGATCAATTAGGATTAATCCAAGTACTGGCGAAGAAGCAGAATTTGTGCTTTGCAAAGTTAAATTTCTTCAAGAAAAGCATCCAAAGTTAAAGATTAAGAATAATGGTACAATGGAATATTATTACGATATTCTTAAAAAGATTCAGGAGAAAGATAAGCAAGCTAATAAAACTAAAGATAATAAAAACATGGCTCCACTTGATGACCATTATCAAATGCAGCAAAGCGTAGGTGAGCTAGATTCAGAACTGGGAAAACAATTAATAAAAAATATAGTAAATGAAGCCTTTGAGAGTCTAGACGATATCGAGAAATCAAACCTACCCAGTTCAATTCTAGAGCATATTAAGCGTATTAATTACAAGACTAAGAATTGGCGTAAAGAGCTAAAACAGTTCAAAGAAAGCTGTACCTCAGTACTAATTGAGGAAACTAGGCGTAGACGTAATAGGCGATATGGTTTAATATATCCAGGTAGGCGCAGTAAGCCAATACTTCATTTAGTAGTGGCAGTGGATACTTCGGGATCGGTTGATACTGAAGCCTTGGAACAAGTTTATAATGAATTAGATACTATGAAGAAAGTAGGAATTAATATTACGGTAGTTGAATGTGACAGTGCGATACAAAAAGTTTACGAGTTCAATCCAAGGAATCCTGTTGAAATTATTGGTCGAGGCGGTACCTCCTTTGCTCCAGTATTCGAGCTACTAAAGACGAAAGAGTTTAAAAAAAATTGGGGTAAGGTAGACGGCTTGATATATTTTACTGATGGTGACGACTACGGAGACTTAGTAGCCAAGCCTAATTTTAAAGTTTTGTGGGCGCTGTATCAAAAATGTGACGTAAGATACAACTGGGGCAATAAGGTGGTAATTGATGTTAATCAAAAACACTGACAAGTATCCTATGAGTTGTGTAACGACTACGCTAGACGGCACTAAGCATTGGTACCAAAACGGCTTATTGCACCGTATTGATGGACCAGCTATTGAGCATGTTAATGGAGGCAAGTACTGGTACCAAAATGACAAGCTGCACCGTACTGACGGCCCAGCTATTGAGTATCCTAATGGATATAAGGCTTGGTACCAAAACGGCTTACTGCACCGTACTGACGGCCCAGCTATTGAGCACGCTAATGGTTATAAGTCTTGGTACCAAAACGATAAGCTGCACCGTATTGACGGCCCAGCTATTGAGGGTACTGATGGATATAAGGCTTGGTACCAAAACGGCAAAGAATTAACTGAATCCCAACTTAACAGCCCAAGCTTTAGGGAATTCGTTACACTTATTGGATAACTAAACAGTGGAGATTAATCACAATATGTTGTATACTCTAACAGAACGTGACAATAAAGATATTTATGCTGAGGCAGTAATTAAGTTTAACAGTAAATCGGGTAAATCCCATCAAACGTTTTTAACCCAGTGTGTAATCGACAGTTTCTTATCATTTCTAATTTCAAAAAATTGTGTAGTCAAAAACGGGAAAATTTATGTATCACAAGAGGAAAATTGAACGTGTCAATACTAGGTCTATTCTTAATCTTTGCAGCGATTGTTATTCTATCGTAAACATAGATCAAAAAGGAAATAGAACATGCAGTGGTGACAGACTTGTAGAATGGCAAGCCCAAGCAGACTTGTTTCAAAAAATGTCAGAACAAGAAAAGGAAATTTTTCTTAAAAGTCTAGGTAATAGCTCAGGATTCTTAAGGTTACTAAATACGACCACTGGCAAAATAATTTGCGGCTACAGCTCTAAGTTATATCCCACTTTAGTAAGTAGTCAATTAAGGATACCAGACCCTATGGCAGCAGGTAGAATGGAAAAGAAGCTCCGGCGACCTTTAAAAGAAACAGAATTAGAAGAAGGATACCTATTTGATGATAACTATCAACTACCCTTTATCAATTATCCAGAAGACGTTTAATTTAATTATTAAATGCTCAATGGTGTTAATATTTAGCACTTCAATAGCCAAAGCCGACGACTTGGGCTGTAAGAAGGCTTCGCTATACTGCAAAATAATAAAGTTCAAACCTAGCATAGATAAAATACTAGCTAGAAAACTAGCTAGTAAAATCTCTATTAAAGCTAAAGCAGCAGGAATTGACCCTAACGTAGCTTTAGCTGTTCTACAGCATGAAAGTGGTCTTAGACACGTTAATACCTATAAAACAACTACACAATCAACAGAATCTTGCACAAAAACTATGTGTTCTAAGGTGTCTACAGAAGTTAGTAACGTATTTGACGTTAGTATAGCCCAATTAAACATTAATACTATTAATCATTATAACTTCGATCTTAAGCGCCTTTACAAAGGTGACGTAGACTATGCACTCGATTGTTTTATGTTTGTCCTTAGTGATAAGATAAATATCTGTAAAAAACTTAATAAAACTCCTTATTATTCTTGTTATCATTCTATTAACGATGGATATAGATTTCTCTATATAGAATTTGTGAACAAATTATTATGAAAAATGGATTAATTACTGATTCTAATGGCAATAAGCACTGGTGCCAAAACGATAAGCCGCACCGTACTGATGGTCCAACTGTTGAGTATGCTGACGGTCGTAAGTACTGGTACCAAAATGGCAAATTGCACCGTACTGATGGTCCAGCTATTGAGTACGCTAACGGTGATAAGGTATGGTACTTAGAAGGTAAAGAATTAACAGCAGAACAGTTTAATAGTCCGAGCTTTATGGAATTCGTTACACTTATTGGATAATTAATTATGGATCAAATACAATTTAAAAAAGAATACAAAATGAGCGTATGCTCAAGCCCTCCGTGGCAATTGTATATTCCAGTAAAAGATAGACCAGAGGTATTAAGATTAATTAGAAATGAGTGTATAGAGATATACGGCAAATCCTTCGACGAATGTGAGAAGCGCCTAACCTGCTTTAAAAAAGTATGTAGTGGGCGTAATCTGCCGTGGCTTAGCCCTACAGCAAAACCTTACCTAGATAAGTTAGCCCTAACCCAAAATATCGTTGGGGGAGAGCTAGTAATTGAAACAAATTGCCAAACCTGCCCTATATTTACTAAGTGTAAGTCCCCTTGTAATCAAATTATAGATTTTATAGAGCGAGAAAAGTCTATTGAACCAGTTATAGAGTTCAAAGAGACTCTAGAGAACGTAGTCTATGCTGAACAGAATATAGAACCAAAGACTGATACAGTTAATGACCAGGAGATACCTTGGGACGTATTAACACCTCGCCGTAGGGCTGTAGTTAAGAAATACCTACTGGAAGGTAGGGACTACCGATCAATCGCCTTATCATTGGGTTTATACAATCAAGCCTGGTGTAAGTATGAAATGTACGCAGCAATAACTAAGCTTTCCAAGTACGCAGTAATTCGTAAATTTCTATTAGATAACAGAGACAGCTTATCAACTAGACAATCTGAGATTTTTAGTTTAGTATACGAGAGTAACCTTTCTTTTGTTCAGGTAGCTAAGAAATTAGGAATATCTAAGCAAGCAGCCCAAAGAACTGTTTCAAGAGTACTGAAGAAATACAATATAGTATGGAAACAGTACGTTAGAAAAGAAGGCAATAAGGTCTTGTACTCTGTACCGGAGATGTTTAAATGAAATTATACTTAGAAAATACCATTTGGCAGCGATTTAAGAGGCTATTTTTTTATAGTTGGTACTATAAAGTAAACGACTTTCTAGTTTCTATTAAAAGATTGTACACCTGGCTACCTGTATTGTGGGAAGATAGGGACTGGGATTATGGGTTTATATTAGATATTCTAGAATTCAAAATTAAGCAAAGTAGGCTGTATATCGAGAAATATGGATCACATCTTCATAAAGATATAGACACTAAGAGTATGAGGATAGCGGAAATTCTGATAGATCGTATTAAAAACGATAAATATTCTAAATTAGTGTTAGAAGAACACGCCAAAAAATGGGGGGAGTATGACTTTGACGGTCGTTACGTAACCAGAACTAAAGTTATAACCAAATACGACGCAGAGTTAGAGCTAGCAGAAACACAAAAAATATACGAGCACAAAGAATACCTTAGAAAACAAGATTGGGATTATTTGTGTAAGCATTTAAAAGATAATATGGCTAAGTGGTGGGACTAGACGAATTGACAATTGAAATTAATTCTATTGGAACTAAGCGTTGGATCAAAAATGGCCGGAAGCATCGTACTGATGGCCCGGCTATTGAGTATGCAAATGGTAATCGAGGATGGTATCTAGATGGAGTAGAATTTACAGAAGAACAGTTTAATAGTCCAAGCTGCAGAGAATTCACTAAATATTTAGGTTGAATATGGCAGATGATCCAATAATAGTTAATGGGAGTAAGTTCTGGTATGCAGGACAAAAACTGCATCGTATTGATGGGCCTGCTGCTGAGTATGAAAATGGTTGTAAAGAGTGGTATCAGGATGGTAAGCTGCATCGTACTGACGGACCTGCGGTAGATTATTACTTCGTCGATGGATACAAGGCTTGGTACAAACACGGAAAAATCCATAGAACTGATGGTCCTGCTGTCGAGAATGCTGATGGAACAGAAGACTGGTTCTTAGACGGAAAAAAACTAACAAAATTTCAGCTCAACAGCAAAACTTTTATGGCTATTACTAAACTTATATAATAAGGAACCTTATATGCCAAAAGCTATTTTAGAATTTACTTTACCAGAAGAAAAAGAAGAGTTTGAATTAGCGGCTAATGCTGGTAATCTATCCCTAGCTCTATTTGATATACAACAAGAGGTGTGGCGTCCTGCGTACAAGCATGGCTATTCTGATGTCGAAATATCATCATTAATAGAAAAGATAAATGCCGCCCTAGACTTAGCCCAAGTAACTAACTCTGACGGGGGACCTTCTTGTGCAGAAGACTTAATAGACTTACTAAGAAAGAAATACTACGATGTTCTAACAGAACACGACGTACTAAAATATACTTAATAATAATGAGATCTAAATGACAACTACCTCATACTCACAGTCAAATTTGTATGCTACTTGCTCCAAAGCATGGTACTACAAATATATAGAGAAACTAGATAATGGCGAGGAAGGTATCGCCTTAAGCTTTGGATCTGCCATCGACGAAGCCGTTACTGCCTTACTTAGAAAAAAAGGTAATCATAAAACAGTATTCAGCGATAGGTTCTTTTCTTCTATAAATAGGAAAAAAGAGCTAGTACCTATCTTTGACAGCAAAGTTATTAGCTATGGCGATAAAGATTTCGACGAATACGTACTAAGTCCATCAGATATTGAAACTCTACAAACTTGGAATAAAGAATTATCAACAGGTAATTCTAAGACTGACGTAGTAGAACTAGTCAAGGCTTTACAGAAAGTAAAAAAGAATCCATATAAGAAGATTAAAGAAAATGAACAAAAATTCCTAAATAGGGCTTCTTGGCTATCTCTTAAGCGCAAAGGAGAGATTATCCTAGATGCTTTTGAAGACCAATTCCTTCCTTTAGTTGAAGAAGTTATAGAGGTACAAAAACATGCTTATCTAAAGGATGACCATACTGGCGATGCTATTACTGGATATATTGACTTTATTCTTAGAATTAAAGGCTACGATAAACCAGTAATCTTTGATTTAAAAACCTCAGCTAGCCTATACAAGCAAGAACAGATTGACGTTAGTGATCAATTAACTTTGTACGCAGCATTGGAAGGTGCTAAGTACGATACTGACTTAGTAGGCTACGTAGTATGCGTAAAAAACATTAAGAAAGTAGACGTAAGTTATTGTAATACCTGCGGGCACAAGAAAGACGGTAGCCACAAGACTTGCAATAATACTAAGGTAAATCCTGATACTGATAGCCAAAAAGAGGTAAGATGTAACGGCGATTGGAATATTAAGACTATTCTACAGCCAGAAGTACAGGTAATGGTACAGAAAAAAACAGAGCATCAACTTAATAGTATTCTGCTGGATCAGTCCAATATTATTGAAGGCATGAAGCAGGAGATAGTTTTTAAGAATACTAGCAAGTGTAACAATTTCTACGGCCAGCGTTGTATGTACTACGATCTATGCCATACGGGTGTTCCAACAGGACTTAAGAAGAAAGGTAGTTGACAATGATTCATCCAGGGACTATAATATTTATTCTATTCAACTGTATTATTGCAGTAGGGTTAAATGTACTGATTAATTGGACAGGATTGCTAGACAACGGAGAGGTATTTGCACTATACTTCGTTTTACTAGCAGCCAAGGTACAAAATAGTCAATACCAATTTACGAAAGCGTACCAGCAAAATCCTGAATTAGTAGAGAAAATTCTTAGATCACAACTTTTGGACGAGTAAAAAATGAAAAACGTAAGCAAGAAATTACTCAATGCTATCAAGCAAGTTGGCGGCAAAGTAAACAAGACTGGGTACAACAGTTTCAGTAAGTATCATTATATTACTGAATCTGACGTTAATGAAGCTATTCTACCGGCTTTGTTAGCCCAAGGATTACTTTTGACTACTTCAGTAGAAAGTCACGTTGAAACTCCTTCTGGACCAGACTCAAAAAATAGGTTTGCTATTGTTCGCTTAGTTCACCAAATTATTGATACTGACAGCGGTGAAATACTGACTTTGCATTCTGTGGGTACTGCCGCTGATACATTAGATAAAAGTGTTTATAAAGCCTTGACAGGGTCCTGCAAATATTTCATGCTAAAATTATTTTGTATTTCTGGGGACGACTCTGATCCAGAAAATGATGGCCCAACAAAGCCTTCTAGTAATGCTCCAGCAGCCAAGCCTCAAGCATTTGTAGCTAAGGCTCCAGCAACGCCTGCTCCAGCGCCAAAACAGGCCCAACAGCAGCCTCAAGCCCAGGCAGCTAAGCCTACCCCTTCAATGAGCTTTAAGGCTCCTGCTGCGGCTTCTGGAGCGTCAGATTCTAAACCTAAATTAAATATGACTACGAAGCCTAAATCTACTAATAAACCAGATTTTGGTGTACCTAAAGTAGACGCAGCTTCCCTACCAGAACCTAGTGATGACTCTGTAGATATTGATCCAGAATTTTAAATAAGGAATAATTATGTCAGATCTTAAAAATCTTAGTTTAGACGAGAAAAAAGCCTTAGTTGCTAAAATTAATACAGAAGTAGTGTCTGTTGCCTCAGAAGAGCAGCGAACAGGGTCTAAAATTAATTTGCCTGATGCTGAACGTTTAGTAGCTAACGCCTCTATTTCTCTTCTTCAGTGTAAGAAGGAAATCCGTAATATGATGATGAATATGTCTAAGCGTGAAATTATTCGTGGGGTGTCCGCCTTTTTGGACTTGCCTCAAAACGAGCTTCCTGTTATGCTTAAGTCTGACAAAGAGAAACTACTCTTTGTTACTGGTCAGCGAGCTATCATGGACAGGTATGTAGTTATTACTCATCATATCAATAAAGAAATTATGTTGCAGCGTCAGAAAAACCAAGAAACAGCTAACAAAGAGGTGCCAAGTGTCTAATTATCAAAAGCCTAGTGAGTACATTACTTTCGGTTCAGGTTGGGTAACTGTGGATGATGACGGTGGAATTAAGCGTATTGCTTGTAAAGTGGATTACAAGAATAACTCCAAATCCAATAAAGGTAAAGCAGTTAAGATTTTCTGCGTAGAAGTAGACGTAGAAGATGGTAGTCAAAGTGGTGAGCCAATTGAAATTAAAGAGTTTCTTTTGATGCCGTCTACTGTAGATAAAGGTAAATATCCTTCAGCTCCAGATTTTCGAGCATTCTTCGGCGTAGTTAGCTAATTCCATATAGGGAGGTCTAGAATGGAACTGTTTGTTAGGTTACAAGAAACCCTTGCCAGTAAGGGTAGCGTAATTCCTTTAACTGAGTATCAAGATTCAATTAAACTAAAGTCTACTCTAAAGACTAGTCCAGGTAGCGATTGGTATACTTCACTATTCTACTATCCTAAGGACATTAAAGAGTTATTTGAAACTAAAGGCTCAGTAGCTGGCTATAAAGGTCCTTCCTACTCCAAGTCCTTAGTATGGGACTTCGATTCTAAGGAAGATCTAAACCTAGCTAAGAAGGACGTAAGGGTATTACTAAGTACGCTTAAGAAGCTTTCAGGCGGTAAGGCTCTAGACAGCCTTAAGGTCTATTTCTCAGGAAATAAAGGCTTCCACGTATTTCTTAAAACTAACAAAGAGTTTACTCCTAACGAGATGGCGGCAGTATGCTCCAAGCTTGCGGAAGGACTAGGAACCTTTGATCAAGTTATCTACAATTCTACTCGATTACTAAGAATTGTTAATACTAAGCACCAGTTGTCAGGATTATACAAGATAGTAGTAGATCCTTACGATCTTAAAGAACCTACTTTTGTGGATGATATTAAAAAGCTAGCTAAAGCTCCTAGTGATTGGGTAGATAACTCTGTTCCTCTTGAGGATACTTCTTTTATCGAAGAAATCCTGGCTACTAAACCAGAAAAGAAAGCGTTAGTCTTAGAAGACGTTGAAGAAGTAGATGGAATTCGTGGTCTAAATACTATTGATTTCCGTAAAGCTTACAAGACTCCTAAGTGTATCTACGCTCTAAGCCAAGGTATTATGGTACCAGGCCGAGGTGAAAGAAACCACATATTCCTTCATTTAGGTAACTTCTATCGTAATCAGGGACATAATAAGGAACTAACTCATAATATCCTAAAAGGTATTGCTCGCTCCAATAAGCAGCTATACCCAGAGTCCGAAGAATTGTCTAAGCAAGAGATTTGGAATACTGTAATTACTAGAGTATTTAGTAATGAGAATAATCTAAATCCTGGCGGCTGGGGTATTAAGCAAGAAGATCCTATCTTTGCTAAGTACTGCAAGGCTATTAAAGCGGATTGTAGCTGTGCCATACACAATACAGAGACAAAGAAGTTTTCTCTTACTATTGATGATATCGCAGGAGATTTTGATAACTTTGCTACTAACTTTGATAGGAATGTAGTAACTACTGGTATTGACTTCCTAGATAAGAACATGAAAATCTGCACAGGCACGACTTCTCTATTGATTGGGTCTGCTGGTATTGGTAAGACTTCTGCATGTTTAAGTATCTTAGAGCATACCAATAAAGAAGACAATCTATCCGTATTCTTTTCACTAGATATGGGTAAAAATCTACTCTATCTAAAATTGGCTCAAAGACTTACTGGCTGGAACCAGACAGAAATCTTTAAATGCTTTAAGAATAATGATAGGAAGTTAATTGAATTCTTAAAGACTAAGATTAAAGAGCATTATAACAATACTCACTTTGATTTTAGTGGTATGCTGTCTCTAGATGATATGACACACAGAATTAATCTAATAGAGCAGCAGACTTCTAAGAAAGTTAAGTTAGTAATAGTTGACTACGCTTCTCGTATCAAAGGTCCATATACGGATACCAATGCTAATGAGGCTTATAATGCCATAGCTTCTAAGGACGCAGCAGACAAAACACAGTCGGCCTGGTTAATCCTAAATCAAATTTCTAGGGCCTCTGGCGACGGAGCTACACCACTACGTACCAAGCGGATTGCCAAAGGCTCCTCGGCCTGGGAAGAATCAGCCTCAGGAATTATTACGTTGTGGAGAAGTTTCCTTGGGTTAGATAATGTTACTGATCCAGAATCAGGGTTGACTTTCTATGATAAATATATGAATATAGCCCTAGTTAAAAACAGGCTAGGTCCTGAGATGGAAGATGTGCTAATGTGGCAAGGTGATCGAGGCTTAATTACTGATATGACTCCGGATCAAAAGGATAGGTACGATACTGAAGAACGCAAAAAGATTAAATCTGCGGTAAAATATCGGTATGAGAATAAGTAGTTTTACATAATCTCCCCAATAGGGGAATGGTCTAGGGCTAACCTCCCACTAGGCCATTCCCCTTCTTCATAAAAGGACAAAACATGGTAGCGATGCAGAAAAATCCTAGGACTGATTTAACTATTTACGACTTACCGTATCCTTGCTACGTGGCGGGGATACCAGCAGGCGACAGAATTATTCATATTCCAGGACAGTTTGAGTACAAATACTTGGCTGACTTACTAAGCTTTGTAATTGAAGCTTATAAGGTAGGAGATAAATATTACGTATTCGATACAATGACTTTAGATTTATGGAATAAACAAAAGTGTAAGCTATCCTATGCTAGAAGGCTACGAGTAGTCCGAAGCATACTAAACGACGAATACTGCAATAAAGAGCATTTACTAGACTTACCAATGACGTTAATTGATAACGTACTGGATCTTAAGGATTATTGCGATAACTTGTTGACACAGGGCTACAATAAGATTAGAGTTATGTATGAACACGGTGAATATGTGTTTGGTACAGCAAATGAAGAATACATTGAGGTGGATTTGTGAGAAAGAAATTTGATAAAGAACTATACGACAAGCACGATACTGATGCTAAAGTTGCCGTAAATAAATTATTTGAAGGTTCAGTATATAAAATTGTAGAGAATCCCAAGAAGATGGGAGTAGATTTCCTAGTATTTGAAGGCGAGGAACACGTAGCTTATCTAGAAGTAGAAGTTAAAAATAATTGGAAAACTCCTAAATTTCTCTATGAGGATGTTCAGTGGCCGGAGCGTAAGTGGAAATTCTGCTCACTTGATAAACCTACAATATTCCTAATGTTTAATATTGACAGGGAATTTTACCTAACTGCTTCTGGAGTAACTTTACTCAAAAGCCCTTTACAGATGGTTAGGAATAAGTACGTTAAGTTTGGGGAAAACTTCTTTAAGGTGCCAGTAGGGAATGTGATATTTAACGATGTTCATTTAAGTATTCTGGAAGCACTGAAATGATAAAAGATGGTTTGTATGTTGATAAAAGCGGAAATAAGCATCGGTATTTTAATGGAGAATTCCACTGTACCGACGGCCCAGCTATTGAGTATGCTGATGGAACTAAGGTTTGGTGTCAGAATGGTACAGTACATCGTACTGATGGCCCAGCTGTAGAACGAACAGACGGTACTTCGTTCTGGTACATAAATGGTAAAGAATTAACAAAAGACCAACTTAGTAGCCAAAGTTTTATGGAATTTATTAAACTTATTGGATAATACATGAAAACTGAGATTCTAGAAACCTCTTGGGCTAAGCGTTGGTTATCAGCAGGAGTTTATCATCGTACTGACGGCCCAGCCCTTGAGTACGTTAACGGCAATAAGCACTGGTACCAAAACGGTAAGCTACACCGTACTGACGGCCCAGCTATTGAGTATGCAAATGGTGATAAGGAATGGTACCAAAACGGTAAGCTGCACCGTATTGACGGCCCAGCTTTTGAGCGTATCGCCGGAAATTGTGGATGGTTTTTAAACGGTAAGGAATTAACAGAAGATCAGTTTAATAACCAAAGTTTTATGGAAATAGCTATACTTATAGGTTAAAATGAAAAATGGATTAAT
>Ga0315286_10004363_pt1 | contig 13566 bp, 10 predicted proteins | sample YL17G10_0_MG_FD_205038 | JGI IMG/M metagenome (GOLD analysis project Ga0315286, IMG submission 205038) | Sediment microbial communities from Yellowstone Lake, YNP, Wyoming, USA - YL17G10_0 | ecosystem: Environmental > Aquatic > Freshwater > Lake > Sediment | place: USA: Wyoming | collected... | reverse complement strand
ACTGGTACGAGGCCGAAGCCGAGATCACCGAGGCCATCGACTTCTGCGAGTACTACGCCCGGCTGGCGGTCAGGCACTTCCAGTACCAGCCGCTCACCCGCATCCCGACCGAGGACAACTGCTTCTTCTACATCCCGCTGGGCGTCGGCGCGGTGATCGCGCCGTGGAACTTCCCGCTCGCGATCCTGGCCGGCATGACCATGGCCGCCGTGGTGAGCGGCAACGCGGTGCTCCTGAAGCCCTCCTCCGACACGCCGGTGATCGCCGCGCGCTTCGTCGCGCTGGCGCGCGAGGCCGGCGTGCCCGACGGCGTCATCAATCTCCTGCCCGGCTCGGGCGGCGAGCTGGGCGACTATCTCGTCACGCATCCGGAAGTGCGCTTCGTCTCTTTCACCGGCTCCGCCGGCGTGGGCCTGCGCATCAACGAGATCGCCTCGAAGCCCGACTCACGGCGCCGCTGGATGACCCGCTTCATCCTCGAGATGGGCGGCAAGGACGCCATCGTCGTGGACGAGACCGCCGACCTGGACGCGGCGGCGAGCGGCGCGGTGCGCTCGGCCTTCGGCTTCCAGGGACAGAAGTGCTCGGCCTGCTCGCGCCTGATCGTCGTCTCGTCGGTGAAGGACCGCCTGGTCGAGTTGATCCTCGAGAAGACGAAGCCACTGCCCGTCGGGCTCCCATGGGACGGCCCCTGTGTCTTCACCGGCCCGGTGGCGAGCGCGAAGGCGCGCGCCGGCATCCTCGAGGCCATCGAGCGGGGCAAGGCGGAGGCCCGGCTGCTGAACGGCGGGCATGCGCTCGACCGCCCGGGCTACTACATCGCGCCCACGATCTTCGACGGCGTGACGCCCCGCTCGTTCCTCGGCCAGGAGGAGATCTTCGGCCCGGTGCTGGCCGTCATCGAGGCCGCCGACTTCGACCAGGCGCTGGAGATCGCCAACGACACGTGCTACGGGCTGACCGGCGCGGTCTACTCGGCCAGCATCGAGCGACTCGATCGCGCGAAGCACGAGTACCACTGCGGCAACCTCTACCTGAACCGCGGCTGCACCGGCGCGCTCGTGGGCGTACACCCCTTCGGCGGGTTCAAGCTCTCCGGCACCGACTCGAAGGCCGGCGGCCCCGACTACCTGATGAACTTCACGCAGGGCAAGACCACGTCCGAGCGCATCGCGACGCCGCGCATGCCGGGCATCGGCGTGTGACGATGCCAGCCGGGACCGCGCCCGAACGCGGGAGCCTGCGCGAGCGTCTCGCACCCCGCCCGCCACGCACGTTCCGCGGTGCGCGTGCTGTGCAGGTGGCCGCGCGCACCGTGCACATCGCAGCCATGGCGCTAGTCCTGGGCGGCGTGGCGTACGCCGCGCGGGAGCGGGCGCTCGTCCTGCCGCTCGCGTTCACCATCGCGAGTGGGCTGCTGCTGCTCGGCATCGACCTGTGGAAGGGCGGCGCCTACCTCGTCCAGGGCAACGGCGTCGGGGTGCTGCTGAAGCTGGCTCTGCTCGGACTGGGGCAGTTGTTCCCCGCCGCGCGACTCGAGTGCTACATCGCCGCCACTGCCGTCGCCTCGATCGGTTCGCACATGCCGAGGACCTGGCGGCACTGGTCCTTCCTCCACCGCCGGGTGCTAGACTGACCACGATGCTCACCTACCGCGAGGCGCTGCAGCGCGTGCTGGACTCGGTCGCGGCGAGTTCTGCGCGGCGCGTGCCGCTCGACGAGGCGCTCGGACTGATCGCGGCAGCCGACGTGACCTGCCCCGGCCCCGCGCCCCCGTTCGACAACTCCGGCATGGACGGCTTCGCCGTGCGCGCCGCGGACGTGGCGGGGGCCACCGCGCAGACGCCCGTGCGCCTGCGCGTGCTGGAAGACGTGCCCGCGGGACGCGTCGCCGGGAATGCGGTGGCGCCCGGCACGGCGCTGCGGATCATGACCGGCGCGCCGCTGCCCGCCGGCGCGGACTCCGTGGTCCCGGTCGAGGGCACGGAGTCGGCCGGCGACCGCGTCCAGATCCGCCGTGCCGTGCGCGCGGGCGCGAACGTGCGCCTCGCCGGCGAGGACCTCGCCGCCGGGGCGCGCGTGATCGCGCGGGGCGACGTCCTGCGGCCCGCGGACATCGGCCTGCTCGCCGCGGCCGGCTGCGCCACCGTGTCCGTCCGTCCGCGGCCGCGGCTCGCGATCATCACGACCGGCGATGAACTCGTGGACGTGTCGGAGGCGCCCGGGCCGGGGTGCATCCGCGACGCCAACCTGCACGCCGTGCGCGCGCAGGCCGTGGCCTTCGGCGCGCTGCCCGTCCCGTTCCCGCGCGTGTCCGACCGCCGCGAAGAGGTCGTGCGCGCGCTCCGCGAGGCGGCGGCCGCGGCGGACGTCATCGTGACCACCGGCGGCATCTCGATGGGCGAGTACGATTGCGTGAAGGACGTGCTCGACGAACTGGGCGCCGAGCGCATCTTCTGGCGTGTCGCGCAGAAGCCCGCCGGGCCGCTGGGGCTCTGGCAGCTCCACGGCAAGCCCGTCTTCGGCGTCCCCGGGAATCCCGTCGCCGCGATGCTCGTGATGGAGGAATACGTGCGCCCGCTGTTGCGCCGCATGATGGGCTTCGCGCACCTCTTCCGCCCGGAGCGCACCGGCACGCTCGAGACGCCCTGGACCCGGCGGGCGGGAGACGACCGCCTGCGCTTCCTGCGGGTCATCGTGCGGGCTGAAGGGGGCGCCCTGCGCGTCCGGCTATCGGGACCGCAGGGCTCGGGCGTGCTCTCCTCGATGGCGCGCGCCAACGCGCTGGCGCTCATCCCCGGCGACGTCGAGAGCATCCCCGAGGGCGGCCGCGTGCTGCTGCACCTGATCGAGGAAGCGGAAGACCACTGAGCATCTGGAGACGGGCCGGGGAAGACGCGGACGGATCTGCGCTGGCGTCGAGGATCTCGGGGAGTAGGCGGAGGTGGTACCGCGTCGTGGCCCACCGGAGGATGGGTCACAAGGACCGGTGTGGCGACTCCCGCTGATCCGAAGGCATTTCCGCTCAAGGCCGTGGGCCGAGGTGCCCTGGCTGCGGATGCCTACTCGTCCCGCCCGCGTTGCCTGAGCACCGCCACCCGCACGACCCGTGTGTTTGTGCCCTGTCGCAGGCGCACCAGGTAGAGCCCCGGTGCGAGACTGCGGCCCGCGCCGAGGTCGAGCGCGTGGCGGCCCGCGCCGAGCGGGCCGACCTCGCGGTCCATGACCCGCCGCCCGCCGACGTCCAACAACTCGACTCGCGCCGGGGCGGCGGTCGGCAGCGTGAATGCCACGGTCAGCCTCTCGCCGCGCGAAGGATTCGGCTTTGCGCCATCGAGCGCGAACGCGAGCGGACCGTCCCCCGGCACACCCACCGTGCCGTCAGGCAACAGGACAGCTCGTGGGCCCTCGTTGCCGTGGACGTCCACCGCCGAGAGCTCGTAGTAGTACGGCGCGCCGGGGCTGTCCACGTAGCCGGTGTCGCGCCTGGCGGCGACCAGGTTGCCTGGACCCGGCACGAAGTCCCCGGAGCCGCCCCGGTAGAGCCTGAACATGCCGAATTCGGGTGCGGTGCTCAGCCCCCAGTGCAAGGTGGCCGTCCCCGAGGCGTACTGCCCAGTGAATGGGGCCGGCATCGGCGGCGCGAGGTTGTCGACCGAGTAGCCAGAGTCAGGGTCGGAGCTCCAGTAGCCCGCCGACCGGTGAGCCGCGCCTCCGCCTCCGTGAGAGACATCCCTCACGCGCGTGGGTCGGTCACGGCCCATCGCGCATCCCGAGCGCAACCCCCGATCCACCGCCCCGCCGCTCCCCTGCCGTTTGCGCCCGCCCCGCCCCCTCTCCCATACTGCCGACTCATGCGCCGCGGTCTTCCGGTCCGCATGCTCGCGGGCCTCCTCATCGGCATCGTGTCCGGCGTCGCCGCCAACCTGTTCGCCGGCGACTCGCCGCGGCTCGCGGTCTTCGTCCAGTACGTCACCGAGCCGGCCGGGCGCATCTTCCTGCGGCTGCTCTTCATGCTGGTCATCCCGCTCATCCTGTCGGCGCTGGCGCTGGGCGTGGCGGGACTCGGCGACATGAGGAGCCTCGGGCGCATCGGGCTCAAGACTCTCGCCTACACCGTCTCGGTCTCGGCGATCGCGGTGCTCATCGGCATCACGCTGGTGGACACGCTGCGGCCCGGCGAGGGCCTCTCCCCCGCGCTCAAGGCGCGACTCGCCTCGCAGGCCACCTCCGTGCCGGCGCCCGCGGCATCGAGCACCCATGCGGGCGGCATGGACTTCTTCGTGGCGCTCGTGCCGTCGAACATCGTGAAGGCCATGGGCGACGGCGACATGCTGGCGGTGATGGTCTTCGCGCTCTTCCTGGGCGTGGGGCTCGCGCTGACGAAGACGGCGGCGGCGCGCGCGTTCGAGCGCGCGCTCGAGGGGCTCTACGACGTCACGATGAAGCTGCTCGGCATCGTCATCCAGGCCGCCCCGCTCGGCGTCGCCTGCCTGCTCTTCACGCTCACCGCGCGGCTCGGCATCGACGTGCTGCGCCAGCTCGGCGCCTACGTGCTGGTCGTGCTGCTGGGACTCGTCATCCACCAGTTCGGCGTCTACTCGCTCTCGGTCGCCTGGCTCGGCCACATGAGCCCGCGGCGCTTCTTCCGCGGCGTGCGCGCGCCCATGCTCACCGCCTTCTCGACCGCCTCGAGCAACGCCACGCTGCCGACCGCGCTGCTGGCGGCCGAGGAGGAGCTGCACCTGCCGTCGCACGTGAGCCGCTTCGTGCTCACCATCGGCTCGACCGCGAACCAGAACGGCACCGCGCTCTTCGAGGGCGTGACGGTGCTGTTCCTGGCGCAGTTCTACGGGATCGATCTCACATTCGCCCAGCAGGTGACGGTCGTGTTGATCTGCATCCTGGGCGGCATCGGCACGGCGGGCGTTCCGGCCGGCTCGATCCCGGTGATAGTGATGATCCTCGGCCTGGTGCACGTGCCCGCCGAGGGCATCGGCATGATCATCGGCGTGGACCGCTTCCTCGACATGTGCCGCACCACGATCAACGTGACCGGCGACCTGGCCGCGGCGGTGGTGGTGTCGCGGGGCGAGACGGTGCCGGTGGGCGCGAAGGAAGCGGCGTAGCGGTGGTCGCCCGAGCAAGGTCGGCCCGAATCGGGGCCCAAGACAGCCTTTCGGCAGCCTGCCAGGGGCAGCGACACCGGGGATCAAGCCGCGACTTCCGTCCCATTGACCGCCGGCCAGACCCCTGTAGTCTGTGGCACCATGACCTTGGCCGCCGTCGTTCACAGGCCCCGATGCCGGGAGTGAGTGGATGCTGCTGACAGGCACCAGGCTGGGTCCGTACCGGATCACCGCCCCGCTCGGCGCGGGAGGCATGGGCGAGGTCTACCGCGCCCATGATGCGCGGCTGGACCGCGAGGTCGCCATCAAGGTCATCCCGCACGCGCTCGCCGCAGATGCCGACCGCATCCGGCGCTTCGAGCAGGAGGCCCGGGCTGCCGGCGCGCTCAACCACCCCAACGTCATCTCGATCTTCGACGTCGGGGATCACGACGGCTCGCCGTTTGTCGTCATGGAACTGCTCGAGGGCGAGACCCTGCGCGAGCGGATCGCGGGCGGGCCGCTTTCATTGCGCAAGGCGGTGGACTACGCCGCGCAGGCCGCGAACGGCCTGGCCGCAGCCCACGAGAAAGGCATCATCCACCGGGACCTGAAGCCCGAGAACCTATTCGTCACCCGGGATGGACGGGTCAAGGTGCTCGACTTCGGCCTCGCCAAGCTCACGCGGCCCGAGACGCCGGGCGCGGCGGGTGACAGGCCCGACTCGGTCGCCGCCACCGAGACCGGGGCGATCCTCGGCACAGCGGGCTACATGGCGCCCGAGCAGGCGCGGGGTCGGCCCGCCGACCAGCGCTCGGACCTGTTCGCGCTCGGGGCGATCCTCTACGAGATGCTCGCCGGCGCGCGGGCCTTCCGGGGAGCCTCCTTCGTCGAGACGCTGCACGCGATCCTCAACGAGGAACCGCCGCCACTGACGGCCCCGGACCGCGACATCCCGCCCCGGCTCGAGCACGTCGTGCGGCACTGCCTGGAGAAGAGCCCCGAGGAACGCTTCCAGACGGCGCGGGACCTGGCGTTTGACCTGCAGGGGGTCATGGCCGAGATGGGCGCGGGCCAGACCACCATCGGCGCCGCACGTCCGGTCGTGCGCAGGCGCGTGTCGCGGGGCGTGGTGATCGGCGTGCTCGCGGGCATGATTGGGTCGTTGATCGCCGCCAGCCTCTTCCTTCGACTCCGCGACCGGACGCCGGGATCCGCGGGCGGGCTCGAGCCGAAGCGCATCGTGGTCGCCGTGTTCGAGAACCAGACCGGGGACCCGGCGCTCGACCCGCTCGGCCGCATGACCTCCGACTGGATCACGCAGGGGCTGTCCCGCGTCGAGGGGCTCCAGGTCGTGCCCAGCACGTCCGTGCTCTACGCCCAGCCCACCGGTTCGCGGACGAAGACCGGCCGTGACCCGATCCGTGCGCTGGCAGAAGAGACGGGCTCGGGCACGGTCGTCTCGGGTGCGTACTACCTGCAGGGCGATACGCTGCAGTTGCAGGCGAAGGTCACCGACGTGGTCCGGGGCCGGCTGCTCGAGGGACTCGAGCCGGTGCGCGGCCCGCGGAACGCCCCGATGGTGGCGATCGACGCCGTGCGGCAACGGGTGCTGGGCGGGGTGGCGGCGAACCTCGAGGGCGTGCACGAGATGGGCACGCAGCAGCAACCGCCGCTCTACGACGCCTACCGCGAGTTCATCGCCGGCTTCGAGATCTTCCAGACCGACGGACCGGCGGCGTTGCGCGGCTTCGAGCGGGCCGTCGAACTCGACCCCGGCTTCCTGACCCCCCTGTTCTACGAGGCGTACCTGCTCAACGAGGCCGGTGACCACGCCCGGGTCGAGGCGATCCTGCACAAGCTGGCCGACCGACGCGAGCAACTTCCGCCCTTCGGGCGGCAGTGGCTGGACGCGATGTCGGCGTACTCGGCCCACCGCTACTCCGTGGCGCTCCAGCACCTGCGGGTCGCCGAGCAGTCGGCGCCGAGGGATCCCATGACGGCCCTGTGGATCGGGTGGATGGCCAGGGCCAGCAATCGGCCGCAGGAACTGGTGAACGTCTACGACCGTTTCGGTGCGCCGCCCTTTCCGGGTCACTCCCTGGGGACGACCTGGACGAACCACCGCTGCGAGGCGCTGCACGTGCTCGAACGATACCCGCGCGAGCTGGAGGAGGCCCGGCGCGAACGGACCCGGAATCCGGAGTCGTCACGCCCGCGCGTCTGGGAGATGCGTGCGCTGGCGGCGCTCGGCCGCGTGACCGAGGCGGAGCGACTCCTGGACGAGAGCATGACGTCGCCGGGCGACGACGTGTCACCCGGCGACGTCATGCTCACGACCGCTGCCGAGTTGCGCGCTCACGATCACCGCGAGGCCGCGCTCAAGGTCGCCGCGCGCGCGGCCTCGTGGTTCCGTGACCGGCTGGAGAGCGAACCGGACAGTGCCAGGTGGCACTCCGGACTGGCTCGCGCGTTGCGCCAGTCCGGAAGGTGGAACGAGGCCTACGAGGCGTACCGGAGGCTGGTCGGGCGGAAGCCCGGCGCCCCGGATCTCCTCGGCGAGTTGGGTTGCCTGGCCGCGCGCCGGGGCCTGCGGGGCGAGGCGCTGCGCATCTCGGGGGAGCTGCGTCGATTGAGCGGACCGTACCTCTACGGGGCCCACACCTACCGGCGCGCCTGCATCGCCGCCCTGCTCGGAGACAAGCCGGGCGCGGTCGAACTGCTGCGGCAGTCATTCGCAGAAGGCGTTCCGTACACGATCGAGCAGCACCGCGAGATGGACCTCGAACCGCTGTGGGGCTACGCGCCCTTCAAGGAACTGCTGAGGCCGAAGGGCTGAGCCAGCGCAATCGGGGCCGCCGGGGCCGGGGCGGGCGCCCCACGCCGCTCACGCCCCATCGTTCGGGTAGCGCGCCAGCGCCAGGTCCACGATCTCGCCGATCAGCTCGGCGTAGGAGCGCCCGGCCTTCTTCGCCGCCATGGCGAACTCGGAATCGGCGTGCAGGTAGGGATTGGGGTTCACCTCGAGCACGTGCAGCGCGCCGTCGGCGGCCAGCCGGAAATCGATGCGCCCGTAGTCGCAGAGCTTCAGCGCCTGGAACGCCTGCACCGCGGTCTCGCTGAGCTTCTTCTGCAGGTCCGCGTCGAGATCGCCGGGCAGGAAGGCCTTGGTCTTCTCGTAGGCCTCGGTGCCAACCTCCCACTTGACCTCGGTGCCGGCGATCTTCGGCATCCCCTGCGGCAGCTTCGAGAGGTCCAGCTCGACCGCCGGCAGCGCTTCGGGCTTCTCGTTGCCCAGCACGCCGACGTAGAACTCGCGGCCCTCGATGTACTCCTCGATCAGAGCCGGGGAATTGAACTCGGCGTGGAGGTAGTCGATGCGCTCCATCAGCTCCTTGATCGAGGAGCAGACCGCGCCAAAGTGGATGCCGATCGAGCCGTCCTCGGACGCGGGCTTCACGATCACCGGGAACTGGATGTCCTGCGCGTGCTCGGTGCGGCCGCGGAACACCGTGGCGAAGTAGGGCGTGTGGATGCCGTGGAAGGCGAAGATCTTCTTCGCCAGCGCCTTGTCCTGCGCCAGGTGGAGCCCCTGCGAGCCGGTGCCGGTGAAGCGGCGGTGCAGCATCTCGAGGAAGCCCGCGACGTCGCTGTCCTGGGTGTCGTCGCCGCCGAAGGACTCGACCAGGTTGAAGACCAGGTCGGTCTCGGAGTGGGCCAGCTCGACCAGGCTCTCGCGCGTGCCGTCGAGGCGCAGGAAGACCGGGCTGTGCCCGGCCTCCTTGAGGGCCTCGTAGACGGCCTGCACGTCCTCTTCAGGGGTCTTGCGCTTGGGACGGGTCCCTTCGGCGCGCTCCTCGTCCTCGCCCCACCAGTAGTCGTACAGCACGCCGATTCGCAGCTTGGCCATTGCGCTCCCGCCTTCGCATGCGGACCCCGTTCCTCGGGACCCTGTGCCGGCTTACTTCTGCTCGAAGCGCCGGCGCGTGAGGTAGTTCATCGCGAGCGTGGTACCGTACGCCGTCAACTCCACCAGGTAGTCCGCTTCGCGGGCGGTGTCCGCGAACAGCCGGAACTCGCGGGTCGCCCGCACGATCTGCTCGACCAGGGCGCGCACCACCGGGCGTCGCACCCCGGTCCAGTAGGTGATCTTGTCGGTCAGCACCTTGCGATGCTCCTCGACCAGTTCCCACGCCGGGCGGATGCCCTTGCGCCGGCGGCCCTCGGGGATGAACAGGTCGCTGAGATCCGCCTCCAGCGCCACCTTCACCCCCGCGCCGTTCTGGCGCATGAGCCGGCGGTAGAACTGCTCGACCGTCACCTTGAGGTCCTCGACCGGGACGTCGAAGTCCCCGGTCGAAACCACCGGCTCCTGGGCGCGCACCCGGCGCACCACCTGGTCAACATACCGCAACTTGCGTATCGCGGGCCATGACTTGTAGCGGACGCGCCACTGCGAGCGGGGCGTGAGCCAGACCGCGAAGGTCTCGGCAAAGTCCTCGTCGGGGTGCTTCTGCCCGTACCAGCCCGCGATGTGACGCACGAACTTGCGGCTGAAGGGGACCGGCCGGTAGTCGTCACGATAGCGCCGGTTGAAGGGCCCGAAGAGACGCCGCCACTCGGGCGTGATGAAGAGCCGGTAGGCGTAGTTGAAGGCGTGTCCGCCCTCGTGGCGCAGGTACATCATGATCTCGCGCTCGTCCTCGAGGTCGTTCATCTGGCGCTCGAGGCGCGCCAGCCCGGGGTCGGCGAGGTAGAACGGGATGCCGATCACGGGCTGTCCGTCGGGGCAGCCCCACTCGTCGGTGAGGTAGCAGGCCGGGCGGAAGTGCTTGAGGCCCTTGCGCTCGAGCTCGCGGTAGAGCTGCTGCACGAAGCGTTCGACCGGCGAGCCCTCGAGGCGCAAGCCGAGCTGGCTGATGCGCTTGCCAAGCAGTTCGCGGACCTCGGGAGGAGCCTTCTCGAAATCAGGCATGAGGGGGCAGATGCTAGCGGCTCCACCCGCCCCGCCACAACCGGCGCCACCCCCGACCGGCGTCCACAAAGGTCAGGCCCCGGTCAGGTACGGCCGCTCGCCCCTCGCTACGCAGGACTGAATCGTTCGGCCCCGACCCTCATCCTAGTGGGCAGCAGTCAGCGAAGGCACCGGCCCGCGGCCAAACGACCTGCCGACCCAACAGGGCCGGTGCCCCACTGATCAGCTCGGCACCATCCGGCGCCGCCGCCGCACTCCCGACGAAAGGAGACGTACCTATGAAGCGTCTTCCCGTCGCCCTGGCGCTCACCCTGGTGAGCCTAGCCTCCGCGGCTTCGGCTGCGCCCCTTACCTTCGACATCGACAAGCCCCACTCGCAGGTGGGCTTCTCCGTCCGGCACTTCTTCTCGAAGGTCCCGGGCCAGTTCAAGGAATTCAGCGGCACCATCGTGATGGACCCGAGCGCCCCCGCGGCCTCCTCGGTCGAGGTCACGATCCAGGCGGCAAGCATCTTCACCGACAACGACGGGCGTGACAAGCATCTCCGGAGCCCGGACTTCTTCGGCGCGGACTCGTTCCCGACGCTGACCTTCAAGAGCACGAAGGTCGCCCCCGCGGGCAAGGACAAGTACAAGGTCACGGGCGATCTCACCATGCATGGGGTCACGAAGCCTGTCGAGCTGGAGGTCGAGTTCCTCGGCATGGGAGAAGTCGGCGTGGGCGGGCAGAACTGGGGCACCAAGGCCGGGTTCGACGCCACCGCGACCCTCAACCGCAGGGACTTCGGCATCAACTGGAACAAGACACTCGATGCCGGCGGCGTGATGCTCGGCGTGGACGTGGCCATCATCCTGCACATCGAGGCGAACCTGAAGCCGCCGACCCAGAAGTAGATCGTCCTTCCACGGGATGCGGCTCCACGGCCCCCGGTTCCACCCGGCCGGGGGCTTCGTGCTGCTCCGGACGCCTCCTTCCGGCTGCGGACGGGCGCCGGAAGGACGCCGCGCCGACGGCGACCGACGGTCCACGCTTCATTCGACGACGGCGCGTCACTTGCATGGGGCAACTCGCCGAGGTTCTCCCTTGCGCGAGCGCGAAGCTTCGTCCAACATGCCGACAGGATGACCCCCTCCACCGCAACGCTGACGGATCAGCTGCGCTTCACCACCATCGCCCACCGGGATCACGTCTTCCTCAGCCCGCTGAGCGGTCCCAAGGTGGACCAGGTGCTCTCCATGCTCGAGCTGCCGCAGGGCGCCCGCGTGCTCGACGTGGGCTGCGGCAAGGGCGAGATGCTGGTGCGGCTCGCGGGCCGCTGGGGCGCACGCGGTGTGGGCGTGGACGTGAACCCGGCGTTCCTCGCCGACGCGCGCGCGCGGGCCGAATCGCGCGCACCGCAGGCCGGCCTCGTCTTCCACGAGCAGCCCGCCGGCGACTTCCCGGCCGAGCCGTGCTCCTTCGACGCCGTGCTGTGCGTGGGCTCGACCGAGGCCTACGGCGGCTACCGCGACGCGCTGCGCGCACTGGCCGGCCTCGTCCGGTCGCACGGGCGCGTCCTGGTCGGCGAGCGCTTCTGGCGGCGCCACCCCCACCCCGACTACCTCGCAGCCCTGGAACTGGAACTGGACGATCTCCTCGACCACCCGCGCAACGTGCGGACGGGCGAGGAGGCCGGCCTGGTCCCGATCTGCACCGCCGTCAGCACCGAGGACGAGTGGGACCGCTACGAGGGGCTCTACTCCCGCGCGGTCGAGGAGCACGCAGCCGGGCACCCGGAGGATCCGGAGGCGGAGATGCTGTGGAAGCGCATCCGCCGCCACCATGAAGCCTGGGAGCACTGGGGCCGCGACACGCTCGGCTTCGGGCTCTACGTCTTCCAGAAGAAGTAGCCCCGCCGCAACCTGACCGGCGGCAGCCCCTTGGGCCCGGGGCACGGCGGCGTCCCACGCAGAGGGTCCTCGTGCGGCTCGTGATCGATCGGGTGTCCAAGGTCTATCGTGGCGGCGCGCAGGCACTCGCCGGCTTCAGTCTCGATCTCGGCCCGGCATGCTCGGCCTGCTCGGCCCCAACGGCGCCGGCAAGTCCACGCTCATGCGCATCATCGCCACCCTCACCAGACCCACCGAGGGCCACGTCACCTGGAAGGGGCGCGACCTGGCGAGCCAGCCGGACGCGGTGCGCGAGGTGCTGGGCTACCTGCCGCAGGACTTCGGCGTGTACCCCAACCTGAGCGCCGTCGAGTTCCTCGAGTGCCTCGCGGCGGCCAAGGGGCTGGAGCCCCGCGCGGCCCGCCGGCGCATCGAGGAACTCCTCGAGCTGGTGAACCTGGGGGACGCGCGCAAGCTGCCCCTGGGCGGCTTCTCGGGCGGCATGCGCCAGCGCGTGGGCGTCGCCCAGGCGCTGCTCAACGACCCTCGGCTGCTGATCGTGGACGAACCCACCGGGGGGCTCGACCCGGAGGAGCGCGTGCGCTTCCGCAACCTGCTCTCGGAACTGCCGGGTGAGCGCATCTTCATCCTCTCGACCCATATCGTCTCCGACGTCGAGGCCGTGGCGACCGACATCGCCATCATCGCGCGCGGCCGGCTGGTCGCGCACCAGGCGCCCGAGGCCTTGCTGCGCTCGGTCGAGGGGCGCACCTGGGAACTCGTGCTCCCGAGCGCGGAACTCCCGGCGCTGCGCCAGCGCCAGCTCGTCAGCGGCACGTTGCGGCGCGGCGACGGCGTGCAGGCCCGCGTGATCGCGGACTGCGCCCCGGGCCCCGGCGCGCTGGCGGTCTCCCCCACGCTCGAGGACGCGTACCTCGACGTGCTCGCCTGCGAGCGCGCCGGGACGACGGCGTGAGCGCGGAGGCCGGCGTCGTGGCGCCGGCGCTGGATGCGGTCAGGCCGCGTCGCGCCGCGCGCCTGCAGGTGCTGCTGGCGATCGCCCGCGCGGACTTCCTCGATCGCATCCGGCGCTACGGCTTCCTGATCACGCTGGCGGTGGCCGCCTGGGGCGCCCACGGCGCGCTGCCACGGCGTGGCTCCGGCTACACCACGGTGAGCCTTGACGGGCATCGCGCGCTCTACGGCGCGGCGGGCGCCGGAACGATTGTCGCGCTCATCACCGGCCTGTTCCTGACGCTAGTGGGTTTCTACCTGGTCAAGAACGCCGTCGAGCGCGACCGGCACACCGGCGTGGGACCGATCCTGGCCGCCACCCGCGTGGGGCGGCTGACGTACATCGCCGGCAAGGTGCTCAGCAACGCCGCGGTCCTGTTCGCGATGCTGGGCATGATGCTGGTCGTGGCGGGCGTGATGCAGCAGGTGCTGGGCGAGGACCGCCACGTCGACCTCCCGGCGCTCGCGCTGCCGTTCGTGCTCCTCGCCGCACCCGCCATGCTGGTGGCCTCGGCCGTGGCCGTGCTGTTCGAGGTCGTGCCCCGCCTGCGCGACGGGCTCGGCAACGTCGTGTTCTTCTTCCTGTGGGTGGGGGGGCTGG
>Ga0315286_10004362_pt1 | contig 13566 bp, 14 predicted proteins | sample YL17G10_0_MG_FD_205038 | JGI IMG/M metagenome (GOLD analysis project Ga0315286, IMG submission 205038) | Sediment microbial communities from Yellowstone Lake, YNP, Wyoming, USA - YL17G10_0 | ecosystem: Environmental > Aquatic > Freshwater > Lake > Sediment | place: USA: Wyoming | collected... | reverse complement strand
GTTTCTCCGATTGTAGCCCGGTCGATTGTGCAGTTTGCTCCAATCTCAACATCATCTTCAATGACAACAATTCCCCGCTGTGGAATTTTTTCGTGACTGCCATCTTCTTTGGGCGTAAAACCGAATCCGTCGCTTCCAATTACCGTCCCGGAATGAATAATAACGCGATCCCCAATTTTACAATTTTCTCTGATGGATACGTTGGAGTAGATTATTGACTCATCGCCAACCTGAACATCTTCACTTAGCACTGTGCCGTGATAAATGGCAGTCCCCGAGCCAATCGTGCATCGTTCACTGATAATGACATATGCACCAATGGCAGCATTAGGACCGATCTTTGTACTTACATCAATGATTGCTGTTGGATGTATTCCTGTGTGGAGCCGTTGTGGTGGTGGATAAAATAAATCAATCACCCGTAAAAAAGATTGGTATGGATCTGATACTCTAACAATGGCGATAGGCGTCTTGCGGTGTTCCAGTTCTTCAAATTGTATGTTGTTTGCTATCAGTAGAGCCGATGCTGAAGTCGTACTCAAATATTTTTTATATTTGAGGTTTGAGATAAATGTTATGTCACCGGGTCCGGCTTCTTCAATTTTTGCTGCATTAAGAATCTCAACATCATCACTGATAGAAACAGCCCCGTTGACAAGCCGGGCAATTTCACGTAATTGCATTCTTACTTATCGAGTGTTGTTATGCGTTCGATTACTTTTTGAGTAAGGTCGTACTTATCGTTTGAATACATTAATAATATATCACCGCTTTTATCGAAGATGTAATCGTAATCATCCTCTTTTGCGATGTCCTGGAGAACCTTGAAGATTTTATTCTGAATCGGTTTAATAAGCTCATTTTGTTTATTGAACAGCTCGCCGCTTTGTCCGAATTTTTTAGTGCGATAATCGACTATTTTCTTATCTAATTCTTGCAGCTCCTTTTCAGATTCTGATCGAAGCTGATCGGTGAGGATAAGTTTTTTCTTATCGTACTCCTGGAATTTTTTTTGCCACTCGTTTTGCATTTTCGCAAGCTCGCTTTGCCATTGTGCCACTAAATTATCAATTTGCCGCTGAGCGTCTTGCGCTTCTGGAATCTTATCCATGACAGTTTTAGAACTAATCCAACCAATTTTGGATTGTGCATATCCGAAATAAGTTGTTAACAGGACGAGAAATAAAAGACCGAGAATTGATTTTATGGATCGCATATGAGACCTCTAAATTAATTATAATTTGCCGCGTTTAAGTCTGTCGATTATTAAATTTGTATAGTCATACTTCGATTCACCATACAAAAGAACCATGATCTGATCATTTCGATCGAACATAAATTGTATTTTTTCTTCTTTTGCAACTTGTTCGATAGCCTTCATAACTTTTTGTTTGATGGGTCGCAGCAAAGAATCGGTGGCAATTGCAAGATCTCCATCATTACCGAATTTTTCTTGCCTGTACTGAATCCCTCTTTGTTCCATGGCAACGAGTTCTTCACGCTGAGCCCGTTTTTCATCTTCCTTAAGAAGTGGTTCTTTCTTCTGAAATTCTTCATATTTCTGCTGAAGTTCTTTGCTCATTCTCTCAAGCTCTGATTGCCATTGTTTGCTCATTACATCAAGCTTCTTATTAGCTTCGATTGCGTCAGGATACTCTTGAAGAATCTTCGCTGAATTTACATATCCGATCTTCGGTGATTGTGCGGATGCAATGGGTGATTGGATAGCACCGAATAGAACAATTATCGAGATTAAAAATATTATTTGTCTCACGTGGACCTCTTTATTTGTTGTTGAAATAAATCAATTATCTTATAATTAAAAACCTCTTCCAAATTGGAAATGGAAATGCCAGCCGTCTGGCATCCCATCCTTTGGATAAACATCGTCAGCACCATATCCATAATCGAATCCGATCATTCCAAGCGGCTGTATTAATATGCGTGCCCCGAAACCATATGATCGTTTCAGATCGAGAAAATCTATATGGTTAAAATCCCTGTATACATTACCACCCTCAGCAAATCCCAGGAGATAGATTGGCATAGGATTCAAAGTAACTGCAAGCCGAAGCTCTAATGTGTGTTTGTTGAGAACCCTACCGCCTTCTTCTTGTCCCAGACTATTAACTGGTCCCACACTTCTATCTTCATAGCCACGTAACGGAGTTGTCGATACGTAACCAACCATTGTGCCGCCCATATAAAAATATTCGATGGGTGGAATTCTTGAATTTTTATAAAAGCCACTTAAATACCCCAAGTTTGAACCAACGTATAAAACTAATCTGCTCGATCCGAATATCGGTACATACCACTCGGCATCGAACAGCCATTTGTGGTAGTCAACATTTCCGGGTAGGAAAGGTCCGCCAGAAATTTCTGTTGACAAAGAAACATTCGATCCGATAGTTGGGAAAATGGGATTATCCGTGCTATTTCGTGACAAAGTCTGATTAATACTAAACTGTTTCGATTTGCCGACCTCGTAAAACGAGTTTCCACCGTTATCCCGAACGTCTATACTTTGGAATCTGAAAGTCCAATCGGCGCGGCAGTAATTATCGGGCCAATTTAATCGGCGTCCTAACCGGATAGAGGCGCCTGTTTGCCGCAGATCCCATCCGAACTGCTGTCGGCTATCAAAAAGACTGATCCCGAGGGTTGTTGGTCTATCGAACAGCCATGGTTCGGTAAAACTCAGAGAGAAAGTTCGGAAGCGAGCGCCCTCGCCGAATTGCCAATCGAAGTTAAGTATTTGTCCGGCACCACCCGAAAGTGGATCACTGATTGAGAAATTGGTTATTGTAAATCCGAGTGCGCCCGTTACACCAAACGCTCCACTGTACCCAACAGATGCATTAACGTTATCGCTTGATTTCTCCTCGACTTCATAAATCAAATCAACCGTCTTTTCATCTACAAATCGGGTATCTGGCTTGAGTTTTTCTTGATTGAAATAATTTAGCTGTGCCAACTGCCTCAAACTTCTGATAATCAATGCCCTGCTGAAAAAATCACCCGGTCGTGTAAACAGCTCCCTCCGAATAACATTTTCTCTCGTCTTTTTGTTACCTTTTATTTCTACCTGTCCGATCTGAAATTGATTTCGTTCATATACGTGGATAGTGATGTCGAGACTGTCTTTCCCAACCCGCTGTATATCTGGATCTAAATTAAATCGAAGATAACCTTCATCAAGATAAAGTGAAGCAACATCGGTTTGATCCTGATTTCCTTTTAGATTCTGTTCAAATTTTTCGTCATCATAGATCATACCGGGAATAAACCCTAATCGTTCGGTTAGAACATCTGATGTATAAACCGTATTCCCTTCCCATGCAATTTTTCGGATTTTATATTGTTCCCCTTCATTAACAGTGATTAGTATGTTCATCCTCTTTTTATCGGAAGTATACCATATAGAATCCGATACGATTTCCACATCGATGTAACCATTCTTCTTATAGAACTTAAGGATACGGCGTTTATCCTCTTCAAACTTCTTGCTCTCGAATTTTGGATTTGCAAGAATTAAGTGATACCATTTTTTTTCCTTTGTATCTTCGAACTCTCCCTTGAGGTCACCGTCATCAAACGCTTTGTTCCCGATGAAAGTTATCTCGTTGATCGTAAGCTGAGGACCTTCTTCAATATTTAAATATAAAGTGATACGGTTTGATTTGCTTGAATCCAGAATCTTAGATTCCGGTTTTATTTCAGCCAGCAGATGACCTTCTTCCTCATATAGAACTTTAATATTCATTATGATCTTATTGATATCGTCGGGTGTCACAATTTGTCCGTTAATGAGTGTTATTTTCTTTTTAATGTCATCTTCGCTGACATCATCGATTCCATTAATTTCTACTTTTTCTAAGCGTGGATACTCCTTCACTTTAATGAGGAGATAGACACCATCTTGTACTTTATTTTCGATTAAGATCTGAACGTCGGAAAATATACGCAGTGCCCAAAGTTTTTGTATTGCCTGTCGCACATCGTCTCCTGGAATGGAGATGGAGCTTCCAATTTTTAAACCGGAGTTGGAAATAATCGCTCCGCTTTCAGTACCGCTCTGGGGATGATTTCCCTCGACTGAAATCCCAAGAATACTGTATTTCTCGATTTTAGATCGTTGACTATATGCGGTTTTCGAACCGACTGCTAAATAACAGCAAATAAGAGTGAGTACAATTAAAGGGCGCAACTGTTATAATCCTGAAACGTGTTTAAGTAATCCAACGTAATTAACTTTATGCTTTGCTTGTTTTAACTGTTCGCTTACCATACCGAAGCGGCGTTCTCGTTTTTGGTAATCGCTAATTGCCTTGTAAAGCTCACCGCGGCGGAAATCGGGCCATAGCACTTCGCTGATATAAATTTCTGAGTATGCGAGCTGCCAGAGTAAAAAATTGCTGATACGAAGTTCTCCGCTCGTCCGGACAAGGAGATCTGGCTCCGGTATATCTTTTGTTGAAAGATGTTGAGAAACGATCTGATCATTAATATGTTCGATTTTCAAGTTCCCTTTTTTAACTTCCGATGCAATTTGTTTCACTGCATTGATTAGATCCCAGCGTCCGCTGTAACTTAAAGCAAGTAAAAGATTCAGTCCTGTATTATGCTTTGTTTTTTCGATCGCATCTAATAATTCATCTTGAACTTCCTGCGGCAGTGCTGCAATATCACCGATAGTGTGGACGCGAACATTTTTCTCGTGAAGTTTATCTGTTTCATCCCTTAGCGCACGCATAAGCAAACGCATCAAAAGGGAAACTTCTTGTTTGGGTCGTTTCCAGTTTTCAGTTGAAAAAGCATAGAGGGTAAGATAATTTACACCAAGCTGACCGCATATTTCAACGATGTCCCTGACCGATTCTACACCTTCTTTATGACCGGCTATACGGGGTAAACTGCGTTTTTTTGCCCACCTGCCGTTGCCATCCATAATAATAGCAATATGGTTAGGAATATTACCGGTTTGTTTTAGTTGTGCTTGGATTTTAATATCTTCGTCACGTGTGCGTTTTATACCGCGCGTGCTCAAGCTTGGAATTTCCTCTGCATTCGATGAAAAATTCTTGAATTGTTATGAAAGTTAACTCATTTTGCGTAGAAAGTCAAGGAAAGTTGCGTGAACGAATTTATTAATAATAATATGCTTTTTCCTTTCGATTGATTTTCCAACTGAAAAAGAATATATTGAATCAAAATTATTCTAAATCTATTCGATAAAAATTTTGAGGAAATGGTCAAATGGGTATGCCCAACATGCAAGGAATGATGAAACAGGTTCAGAAAATGCAGGAAAAAATGGAACAGGTACAAGCTGAACTTGAAAATAAAACCGTGACTGCTGAATCAGGCGGTGGGATGGTTAAAGTAACAGCTAACGGAAAGCAGCATCTCGTGAAAATACAAATAGAGAAGGAAGTTATCAACCCTGACGATGCTGAAATGCTTGAGGATCTTGTTGTTGCTGCTGTGAATAAGGCGCTCGACGAATCACAAAAGATGGCACAGGAAGAAATGCGTAAGGCAACTGCCGGCATGTTGCCGAATATTCCCGGAATGAATATCCCAGGGATGTAGATTCTACTGTTATTAGTCGATAAAATTTAGTTTTATGTTTATATTTTTTTATTTTTTTTGAATTGGTCTATGCTTTACACTTCTGATTCCCTAAATCAACTTATTGAAGAATTTTCGCAACTTCCGGGTATTGGTCGGAAGTCGGCGCAGCGACTTGCGCTTTACATCTTAAAGCTTCCGAAAGACGAAGTGATGAAGATTGCTCAAGCACTTGTCAATGTGAAAGAGAGGATGAGATACTGCTCGACGTGCTGGAATTTTACCGAGACCGATCCTTGCGGTATATGCAGCAATCCAAAACGGGAAACGAACACCATTTGTGTGGTTGAAGAGCCAAGTGATGTGCTTGCGCTTGAGAGGACTCACGAGTATAAAGGTCTCTACCACGTTATCGGTGGATCCCTTTCACCACTTGAGGGAATAGGGCCCGATGATTTAAAAGTAAAAGAGCTTCTTGTACGCATTACTCAGGGAATCGAAGAAATAATTCTCGCTTTAAATCCAAACATTGAAGGTGAAGCAACAACAATTTATCTTTCACGATTATTGAAACCTCTTGGGGTCAAAGTTACGCGGCTTGCTCGCGGTATTCCCATCGGTGGAGACTTAGAGTTTGCCGATGAGGCAACTCTTACACGTGCATTAAAAGGAAGAGTTGCAGTGTGAATTTCATTAAGATATGCATCTGGGGAACTAACTTACTGATTTTAATTTGGGGATGTAAGACACGTGACCCGGAATCTCCGACACAAGGTACTTCAGGATTTAAACCGCCAGTTACTCCTGAAATAGTTCTTGAGAATTTTAAAACAGCAATAAAAGAACATAAAGTTGATTATTATATGCGATGCTTTGTCGATACAACCGCATCGTCTAAATTATTTACATTTAAACCTTCTGCGGGGTATGACATGCTTAACTGGAATCTCGAAGCTGAAAGACGATATTTTCAAAATCTCAGCAGAACAACTTCCGGAGAGCCGTTCTTGAATTTTTCGGATTCCAGCGAAGCGAATCGAACACCAAGCTCGATAGAATACGATATGGAATATTTTTTATATTTTCCGCACCAACAGCCAAACGTATCGACCCGGGTTAAAGGTTATATGCACCTTTATCTTGAAGTCGATAACCAGCAGCGTTGGGCTATCTATCGCTGGGACGATGTAAAGACGGATACGGATTCAACTTGGAGCTATTTAAAATTTCATCTAAATTATTGATCAACGGCAAGGTATGAGTATCGCTTATTCAACTCTCCTTGTTTGTATATGTTCTATTATCGGTCTGAGTTGTGTTAATCCATTCGCACCCAAATTGGATACGAGCACGGGTGTACAACGATGCACAGACCTGACAAATATCGATAATATTTTTTGTACATTTCGCAATGCGTATGCATTTAAGGATACAACACTTTATGGTTCGCTTATTTCACCCGATTTCAATTTTAGTTTTAGGGATTACGATCGCGGAATCGATGTCAGTTGGGGGAGGGATGATGAAATGAGATCGACGTATGGATTATTTCAGAGTGTGCAATCGTTATCGTTGATCTGGAATAAGGTGGTATCATCCGATACAAATGGAAATAGAGCAACAATTGTGCGCGGCTTTAATTTGACTGTCACTTTCAATCCCGGTGATATCGAAATAGTTGATGGATATGCAAATCTGACGTTCATGCGTGATAACGAAAATAATTTCTGGAAACTTGTGCACTGGCATGATGAATCAAATTTCTAACTATACAAACTTTATTAAATTCCTACTATGAGTTTTTTTTACATCGTTAAGGAAGGATTTGCTGGTTTTAGCAGAGCGAAACTTGCGGCGGTTGGCTCGAGCATTACGATAACAATCTCGCTCCTTCTTGTCGGACTTTTTTATGTAATCTCTACAAATACTTCACGCCTTGTTGAAAGCGTTCGGCAAAAAGTTGAGCTTGAGGCATTCCTCGAAGAACCGGTCTCGCGCCAACGAATTAATGAAATCCAGCAGCAGATCACATCCATTGATGGTATTGATAAAGCGCAATTCGTCTCAAAAGATGAGGCGGCCAAAATTTTCAAGCAGGAGTTTGGAGAGGATATCAACAATGTGCTTGATTTCAATCCGCTGCCGCCATCGTTCAAGATATTTTTGAAGGAAGGATACCGGACTCCGGAAAAAGCCGATGAAATCCATAAAAAAGTCATGGAGATAAAAGGTGTTGAGAATATTACATACCGAAAAGAGCTTCTTGAATTTCTAGATCAACGCGCGCGAATGCTGTATTATGTTGGACTTGCATTAGGAATAATTTTCGGTATCTCGGCTATTTTTCTTGTCTCCAATACCATACGGTTGACAATTTATGCAAAACGAAAATCGGTGCAGACTATGAAGCTTGTCGGGGCATCGAGGTGGTTTGTGCGTGCGCCGTTTTTGATCGAAGGAATTATTCAAGGACTGATTGGGGGCATCATTGCTTCTGCGATTATTTACTATCTGCTGACTTTTGCGACTGGGTTAATCTCAAGCGAGATAGCACAATTTGTTCAAGTGGAGACACTGTTTTATTTGGCGGTGATCATTGCAGGGATGTTTCTGGGATTTTTCGGCAGTGCAATCTCGGTGAGAAGGTTTATTGGAGAAACGGTAGGGTGACTGGGGCAAGAGAATCTTACAGACTTGCAACTTACAAGATTGTAAGTTACATCAGTGTAAGAAATATCATGGAAAGGCGATATGTAACCGAATATTACATATCGTTGGTGATATGTAATATTTTTTGTATTAAGCGTACTTTACACAAGATATTTTGAATTAAGTATTTTGCTTATTACTTTATACAACGTTTATTACCATTAAGATGAAGGAATAAATTTAGGGAAAATAAAAAGGGAATGGTTAATATGAAACTGTCCGATATTCGATATATCAAGATACCATTTACGCTTTATGATCTATTTGGCTATCTTTTACCGGGTCTTTTATTCTTTGCACTTTTTCCAATTACTTATGATCTTTCAAAGATCATAGATATTGCCTCAGAATATATAAAAACTGGTAACTATTGCGAGAAAAGTTTTTTATTGTTGCAGATTCGAGATACCTTAAGTATATCTCCGTGGTTATTATTATTTTATTGCATTTTGATAGCATACTTGGTTGGGCACATTATTGCTACGCTTAGCAGTTTGATTTTAGAAAGAATATTTGTCGAGAAATTTTTAAAATATCCAGCTGCAAATATGTTCGGGATTAGAAAATATCAGGGCTGGTTTGAAAATGTTATTTTCAAAGTCATTAACATTATCCCTGGATGGAAACTTTTCAAAAAAATCATTTTCCCAAATTATAGAAGATCTTATTCTAAGGATTTTAGAGAATCATTTCAAAAAACTTTCAAAGGAACTTTCGATCTTAAAGTTAATGATCAAAGTGACATATTTTGGTTGTGTTTTTCATTTGTAGGACAATATTGCCCAATAACATTTCAAAGAGCATCACATTTCCTAAATTTATATGGATTTACGAGAAATTTGAGTATGATGTTTTTTCTTTTTGGAATCGCGATGGCTTTGTTAGAATCAACTAATTCAATTCTTATTAATTGGTGGCTAATATCATTTTATTTCTTTCTTGGATTATCTTTTTTCTGGCAATATTTAAAATTCTTTAGAAGACTGAACGATGAAGTATATCGAGGTTTTGTAAGTTTCGTAAGTACGAAAGAAAAATTTGGAGTGGCAGTAGGGGAATTAGAATAAGAAGAATGAATAAATTATCTTGTCTGCTCTGGATACTTGAGCGGTTGTTCATGACCGCTGAGCTTTGTTTACCTAACCGGAAAATATCCAACCTTCGTTGCAATTTTTTGTCCTTCGTTGCTTAATATCCAGTCGGTGTAATCTTTTCTTTAGACTTGTCTCTCTTAATTGTGTTTCTTATATTGAGACGAAAGAAGCAACACTTATGACTGATATTCCAAGAAAATACATCAAAGATGAGCGGGACCGAACGGTCGCAGTTCAACTCGATATAGATACATTTGAAAAAATTGAAGAGCTACTCGAAAATTATGGATTGGTCGAGCTTATGAAGCAAAAGAAAGGAACTCAAAAGCTCGCCGCCGTAGAGGCAAAAGTGTTTTATCGAAATCTATGAAAACTAAAACCTTGCGAAGGTTTGAAACCTTCGGAAGGTTGCCTTCAAATCACTTCACCCGAAAATATCCAACCTTCGTTACAATCTCTTGTCTTTCTATATCCAATCTATATCCAATGTCCGGTCGATATAATCTTTCATATCGTATGGTTTTCTTTTCTTCCAGAGTTTTTGTGCCTTTATTTAGTTATGATTAGCAAAAAACACATAAAATCAATTGCCGTTTCCCTATTCAAAAATAATGGTGTCGTACGAGCTGCACTTTTCGGCTCTATTGTGCGTGGAGAAAGAACATCGCAAAGCGATATAGATATACTCGTTGAGTTAGAAGAAGGAAGAACACTCCTTGACCTTGTTGGACTTCAATTAGAATTAGAAGAACAGCTCGATGCGAAGGTTGATGTTGTAACCTACGATTCCCTTCATCCCCTGCTAAAGGAAACGATCATGCATGAACAAGAACCTATATATGAAACGGCAACCGCAGATATTCATTGACCATATCATGAGTACATCGGCTTTGGCTTGAAACTAACATGGGAGGTTTTACAAAAATAATTACCTCCATTGAAGAAATCAATCGAGATTATCAGACAGCATATAGGTCAACCTCACCTTAATATATAATCGAGAGGAACCACACTTATACTTCGCGCCTTTTGCGCAGTTTGCATCTTTCTTTTTCTTTTCCTACATTTTCACTCGTGATTATATCGCGTACAAGTTGTATCACTTCATCAAAGGTTTCGTTCTTCATTTTCGATCACTATTTCTAAACGATTTATCTTTTAGCAATGCATGCAATAATACAATTTTATAACTCATCCGTAGGGAAGAAACTAATAGTCGGGCTGACCGGGTTTCTGCTTATCTCGTATTTAGTTATTCATCTCTTTGGCAATCTTCTTATATTCAGAGGAGATGAAGGAAAAGCATTCGATACGTATGCCGAAATTCTTCCCCAAATTCTCGTAATCCGTATCATCGAAATCGGTTTGTTCCTGATCTTTATCTTCCACATCATCACGGCGATAACCACATGGTTATTAAACAGGCAAGCACGAGGTAACGCCTACGAATTACAGAAGAAAAACGAAACCAGTGCGGTATCTTCGCGAACGATGTTTCTTACCGGAAGCATAGTTTATATTTTCCTGGTGCTGCACATGCGGCAATTCTGGTTCGCTTCCCGGTACGAAGCAGGAGAGCACTTCTCGATGTATGAAGTAGTGCGATCAACATTCTCCGAACCCATGTACGGTATCTTCTATCTAATCGCAATGTTTCTTATAGGTTTTCATCTCAAGCATGGTTTTCAGTCGGCATTCCAGACGTTCGGACTGCGCGATAATAAATATGCATCGCTCATCGAGTGGGTTGGAGTAATCTTCTGGCTGTTGATACCACTCGGCTTTGCTTCGATGCCGTTATATTTCCTTTTAAATTCTTGAACGAATTGGAATTTCACAATGACGCTCAATTCTAAAATACCCGAAGGTCCCATCCAACAAAAATGGGATAATCACCGTTTCAATATCAAGCTTGTCAATGCGGCGAACAAGCGGAAATACACAATCGTTGTTGTTGGCACTGGTTTGGCTGGCTCATCCGCCGCTGCTTCTCTTGCTGAGTTGGGTTATAATGTTATTTCCCTCTGCTATCATGAGTCACCGCGTCGGGCGCACAGCATCGCAGCGCAGGGCGGCATCAACGCACCGAAAAATTATAAAAACGACGGCGATAGTATTTGGCGACTCTTCTACGATACAGTAAAAGGTGGCGACTATCGCGCACGCGAAGCTAATGTTTACCGGCTTGCTCAAGTAAGCGGGAACATTATTGATCAATGTGTAGCGCAAGGTGTGCCGTTTGGACGTGAATACGGCGGATTGCTTGATAATCGTTCTTTTGGTGGTGCGCAAGTATCGAGAACTTTTTACGCACGCGGGCAAACAGGACAACAACTTTTGCTTGGTGCATATAGTGCATTATCCCGACAAATAAATACCGGGCGTGTAAAATTTTATGGTCGCCGAGAGATGCTCGATCTCATCATCATCGACGGTCAGACGCGTGGTATCGTTGCGCGCAACCTCGAAACCGGTGCTTTGGAATCATACATCGGTGACGCGGTAATTCTCGCTACAGGTGGATATGGTAACACTTTCTACCTTGCTACAATGGCTAAGTATTCAAATGCAACTGCAATCTGGAAAGCACATAAGAAAGGTGCATTATTTGGTAATCCGTGCTTCACACAAATTCATCCAACATGCATTCCACTTTCAAGCGATTATCAATCCAAGCTAACACTTATGAGTGAAAGTCTTAGGAATGACGGGCGTATTTGGGTTCCGAAAAAAGCAGGTGATAAACGAAGTCCAAAAGAAATACCTGAAGAAGAAAGAGATTACTACTTAGAGCGAATGTATCCATCGTTCGGGAATCTTGTTCCGCGCGATGTTGCTTCACGCCGGGCAAAAGAAATGTGCGATAAAGGATTCGGCGTTGGCTCAACTGGTTTAGCGGTGTTTCTCGATTTTGCAGATACAATCAAGCGTAACGGTAAGGCATGGGTGGAAGAGAAGTACGGCAACTTATTCGATATGTATCATGAAATAACTGCTGAGAATGCGTACGAGACACCCATGCGTATCTATCCTGCTGTGCATTACACAATGGGTGGTTTATGGGTCGATTATAATTTGATGACCACAATTCCGGGCTTGTACACTTTAGGTGAAGCAAACTTCTCCGATCATGGTGCAAATCGGCTGGGTGCGAGTGCGCTTATGCAAGGGCTTGCAGATGGATATTTCGTCATCCCATATACTATCGGAGATTATCTGGCAACGTCAAAGTTTCCATCGGTGAAACCGGATCATCCTGCATTTGAAGAATCGAAGAAAAATATTCAAGATTTATTCAAGAAACTTCTTTCGATAAAGGGCAAGCAAACTGTTGATGAGATTCATAAACGACTTGGTAAAGTAATGTATGAATACTGCGGAATGGCACGCAACGAAGCAGGATTGAAAAAAGCACTTCAATTAATACCTCAGATCCGGGAAGAATTTTATCGGGATGTTATTGTTCCCGGAACAGTGGAAAGCTTCAATCCTGAGCTTGAAAAAGCAGTTCGTGCTGTTGATTATTTTGAGTTGGCAGAGCTGATGGTAACCGACGCACTTCATCGTGAAGAATCTTGTGGTGGTCATCTACGTGAAGAACACCAAACGGAAGATGGCGAAGCAAAACGCGACGATGAGAAATTTTCGTACGTTGCTGCATGGGAATATAAAGGTCCTGGACTTAAGTGGGAATTGCATAAAGAACCGTTAACGTTTGAGTATGTGAAACCCTCGACGCGTAGCTATAAATGATGTCAGATGTCGGATGTGAGATTTTAATTAGTAACTCAAACAGAAATTTATTCAATTTTTGAATTGAAATATGAATTTTACGATAAAAATTTGGCGACAGCAGAATCGGAACTCAAAAGGAAAGTTCGTTGAATACAAGATAAACGATATTTCTCCTGATATGTCGTTTTTAGAAATGCTGGACGCTGTCAATAGCGATCTTGCTAAAAAAGGCGCAGATATTATTGCGTTCGATCATGATTGTCGCGAAGGAATCTGCGGCAGTTGCGGTTTATACATCGACGGACGTGCTCACGGACCACAGCGCGGTGTGACAACATGCGAGCTTCGCATGCGTCATTTCAAAGATGGTGAGTGCATAATTATAGAACCATGGCGCTCGAAAGCTTTCCCGGTTATAAAAGACCTGGTTGTAGATCGTACCGCGTTCGAAAGA
>Ga0315286_10004361_pt1 | contig 13567 bp, 15 predicted proteins | sample YL17G10_0_MG_FD_205038 | JGI IMG/M metagenome (GOLD analysis project Ga0315286, IMG submission 205038) | Sediment microbial communities from Yellowstone Lake, YNP, Wyoming, USA - YL17G10_0 | ecosystem: Environmental > Aquatic > Freshwater > Lake > Sediment | place: USA: Wyoming | collected... | reverse complement strand
GGACTGCAACGCGCGAATCCACTCGGTGAGGTCGGCGCAGGTGAACAGCTGCTCCAGATCGTAGGCGCCGCCTTGGTACACGTAGTCGCGGTTCAGATGCATCAGGGAAGCCCGACCTACGGACACGCCGGCGCCTTCCAGGACGTACAGCTGCACGGCGAGGTCGAAGAGATGCACCGCCTTTACGCTTGTCGTGGATTTCACCTCGATCAAATCGAACTCGTTCTGGCACTGACGAACCAGGATGTCCGCGCGGACGGCGATATTGTCGTACGTGAACGCCGCCTCGTACATCGCCGGCACACTCGGATCAGCGAGCAGTCCCCGAGTGTGAATCTCAGCCTCCGCGTGATGCTGATGGTCGTGGGCAATGAGTTGGCCGCCCACAAAGCGCTGGCGCGCCAGCTCGCCAACGGCGGTGCCGACCCCGAACCTCGCCACAGTCGTTTCATCGAGCTGTCCGGCAAGCTCCGGAGCGTAAAGCTCCAGATACAGCCGCTTGTGGCACTGCAGACCCGCCATGAAACGGGACTTCGACAGTCGCGGAATTGTCGGGCGGATCGACATCACTAACTTGCTCCGTTTGGGGATTACAGCGACGTATCCGCCGGTTCGGAAGTATTTCCCCCTCCTTTCGAAGGAGGGGGCCAGGGGGAGGTAGATGTCCTGCGTTTGAGTGCCTCTTCGATGGCGTCCAGTACGCCTCCCATATTCTCAAAGATGTCCGCATTCGTGAATCGCACGACTTTGATACCGAACCGGTTCAGGTGCCTCGTTCGCCCCTGGTCGTACGCTGCGCTTGCCGAGCGGAAGTGCGAGTCGCCATCGACTTCCACCGCCAGCCTCACCCGCGGTGCGTAGAAGTCGATGACGTAAGCATTGACGCTGTACTGGCGGCGGAATTTGACACCGAGCTGGTTACCTCGGAGGTGCTGCCAGAGTCGCTGTTCGGCCTCGGTGGCGTTCCTGCGTAGCGCCTTGCGCTTGGCGCATTCGTTGCGTCGGTTGAAGTGTTGCGTCAAATCAACCTCCCCCTCGCCCCCTCCTTGGTAAGGAGGGGGAACAAAAACACCTACCATATATCCAACAATGATGACACGAGTCTTCCAGTACAGGATATGTCATCAAAGATTGACCTATCATTCGCCCATCTTCCCCATTACCTTACCTTCGACTGCGGTGCGGAGCGACCGTCCCCAGTAGCTGAGCCGTCTGGCACCCCAGATCGCGGCGTCGTTCGTCGTGTTCCGCGGCCCGGCGGCCTCCAGCACCTCGCCTTCGGCACTGACTTGGACCGACGCGGTCTCCCCGCCATGTTCAACGCGAAACAAGTAGCACCGACCGGCAGTTGCTGCTCCCGCGAGCGAGGCGATGCAGTTATCCATTCGTTCCCCTTCTACGATGACCGCACCAATCGTGTCCAGGAAACTCACGCCGATGATGCGTGGCAGCGGGATCGGCGGGCGAGCAGTGGGCTCTGCGGCTCCTAGCCCTGCGATCGTCGCAACTGACGCCGGATGCGCGCGATGCCGGCGAATGGCGCGCTCGACGAGGCCGCCGAGGCGACCACGCTGCGGTTCCCCGTAGGCGGCAAGAAACGTGACGAAGCGGTCCACGTCCCCGTCCGAATCCGGCTTCAAAGTCTCGCGCAGGTGCGCCGCGACACGGGCCATCCCCCGGCGGATCTCCAGCTCCGTCGCGTGTTGCAGAATGCGGATCTGGCTCCCGACCATTTCCGGATCTCGTGCCACACCCCCATCCGAAAGGAAGCCGACGAGCAGTCGCAGCAGCGTTTGCAGTTCCAGACGGTTGGTCATCGCTCGTTCGAGGACGACGTGACGCAGGGCGTATGCGAGCGTGCCCAGATCGGGCGGCAGGTTCATGAGGGTGCGGTCCAAGCTACGGTACGATTCCCGCGTGGGAGAAAACACATCGCGCCATTCGGTGAGCGCATTGATACGGTCTCTCACCGGCAAGGACCGGTTGGCCGGCGCGCAGGCAAGAGGCCGCTCCTCGCGTCGTGACGGCGTTGGCTCGGGATGCAGCTCAGAGCAAGAGCTGGGCACGCACCGCCATCCGTCGTTGCGGTATCGTGCCAGCGCGATCGCGGCGGCGTCAAATCGGAGTACGTCTCGGACAAGATCCCGCTCCCGATAGAACTCCTCGTGTTCGGTCAGCTCGCTGTGACGGTAGGTGGTGCGGAAGACGGCGCGTTGTACGGCCAACACGAGGGGATCCACCTTCACGAGCAGGCGGCGTTGCTGCACCTCGACGTATCGGGCAATGGCCCGTTCGGTGTTGCGGATGATGGTGTTGCAGACTTCCCACGGCTCCTGCTCAAGCGACTGGAGTTGGTCCCACGCCAGAGCAGTCGCCGTGCGCTCGATGAGCCTCCGGCGTTGACACAACCCGATACGCTCGACTCGCTGGCCGTCGACGAAGATGTGAAACGCCCACGGCTGGAGTCGCACGGCAACTCGACGACCGAACGGACGCTCGACAGAGAAGCCGTCCAGCAATTCAGAAAAATGATGAATTGCCATGACTCACACGGGGCCTTTGTGCGCTCTTGAGCTGTTTCAGCGCGGCCTGGCGTGGTTCTATTTTCAGACCCGGCGCCAATCCGGATCCAACCAGCGCTCGCAGCCGCGTCTGAACCTTATAACAAGAGCGCGGTGACAACGGCTGTCAGAGATGACGGTGGGCGGTTACGACCCATTCCGCCATCGCGAGTTTGCCCACTACGAGACCATCGCCGGCGGTGCCGGCGGCGGGCCGCACCGTGCCGGCGCTTCCGCCGTACACACGCATATGACGAACACGCTCAACACCCCGGTGGAGGCGCTGGAATCAGGCTACCCGCTACGGGTCACGCGCTACCGCTTGCGCACGCGATCCGGCGGCAAGGGTCGGCATCCAGGCGGTGACGGTGTCGTGCGCGAAATCGAGCTCCTCGCCCCGGCACGCGTAACCCTGCTGACCGAACGCCGCCGCACGCTCCCCTACGGTTTGGCGGGCGGTAGCCACGGTCAGCCCGGGCGTAATCTGCTGAGCCGGGGCGCGAGGACGCGGATGCTGCCGGGAAAAGCCGGGCTTGCAGCACAGGCGGGTGATCGGATCCGCGTCCTCACGCCGGGTGGAGGAGGCTGGGGGCGGCACCGCTGAGGCACGTCAACTACTGACAGTGTCGCGCGAATAATGAATGATGCAAGTTGGTCAGGAGGGGATATGGTCAGTGCCGCATATCGAAGCGATGGCCAACACACGCATTACCCGCGGCGCAAGCCGACCTACGGCACCGCCACGCGACTTGCCCGCATCCTGCTGGGCCTCCTGCAGCGGCCGTATGGCTGGAGCTTTGAGGCCATCCAGAACGAGATCCGCATTGGTGAGCGAACGCTGTTGCGCTACTTGGCCGCCTGCCGCCGCGAAGTCGTAGACGCGCACGGGCGGCCGATTATCGAGGTGATCAAGCGCGGGCCGCGCCGCCTGTTGCGGATCGCCGAACCTGCCCGCCTCATCGACGCCAATCCCTACCAGGTGCTCTTTTTGTACTTTGCCCTGTCGGTCTTTCAGTTTCTGGATGGCACAGTCATCAAGGAGGGCGTCGAGGACCTGTGGGAGCGATTCTACCGGGCACTGCCCGATTCACAGCGACTCCGGCTCGCCGACTTTCCGAAGAAGTTCTTCGTCATTCCTTACGCCGTGAAGGACTATCGCTCTTTCGATGACACACTTGATCTGATCGTGCAGTGCCTCGTCCACCAGCACCGTATGCGGATTGATTACCACGGACTTCTCGGGGAAGGGCACGTACACGAGCTCGATCCGTACACCCTGGCGATGTACCGCGGTGGTCTGTACGTGATCGGCTACAGCCATCTATTCCGTCAGATCATCTACTTGGCCGTCGAACGGATTCGGAAGGCAGAGAAGATGGCGGAACAGTTCACCTACCCGAAGACGTATGCACCGCAAAAGCATACCGAAGGAATGTTTGGCATCGTGGACGGCGCCGACACGAAGGTGGAGCTGGCCGTGCTGAGCGCCGAGACGACGGCGTACCTCGCCGCGCGCCGATTGCATCCGACGCAACGGTGGAGGCACCGGCGCGACGGGACGGCCGTGTTGAGCATGACGGTGCGCGGCACCACCGAGCTGAAGAGCTGGATCCTGAGCCTGGGGCCATACGTGAAGGTGTTGCGACCGCGCACCTTGCGCGACGAGATCCGCGAGTCGTTACGAGAGGCCGTAGGGCTGTACGAGTAGAAGCTGCATGTGAAGGTGGCGCTGAATCTACCAAGGCCTGACAGCTGTTGTCAGTCAGCCTGTGGTACTGTTGAGCCTACTGAAAGCCCAGACGGTCCGCTGGGCAGAGAAGGAGTCCAGATGAAACATGCGCGCAAAGCAACGGTCCCGTTACCACCTGAAAACGGGGAGGCAGATCCCCAACTTTCGTGGGTTAGGGAGAACTGGACCTTCGTCGCGGCGGTGGCGTGGACCGGGTACGTCGACGAAGGACGCGGGGCGGTGGTCGTAAGTGTGGACACACCGGAGACGATGGTGCACTACATAACGGCTTCTGTGTGGGCCGATCCGCAAAGCCGGGCGCTGTTCGAAACCTACGACCCGCGGCGCGAAGTCGTGCTGGCGATCGTGGCGGACGGCGATGCCGCCTTCCATCTGCTGGAAGGCCTGCCCAATCCGCCCGAGGCCGTCATCGCCCACCCCCTCGAAAGGCTGCGGTCAAACGAACGTCACGACCGGCACGCGGAGGCAGTCGGATCGGGCACGCAGATGTGTGAACCGGACGCGGCAGACGACATCGATCCCAACCTCCTCAATGAACAGTTAGTCCACCGTGACCTTCTCGTCGGGCAGCTGTGCCCGTTTTGCCGCAGTCCTCTTGAAGTCGGCGATCTGACCAAGTGGATGTCCGCCGGCCCGGTCAACCGACGAGAATACGCCAAGTGGCGCCGAGGGCTTCCATACGTCAGCCGTTCCCCCTGGCCGTTTCACCTCGACTGCGGTGATCCCAAAGGGCGGGTGCGGCTCACCCAGCATTGACGTTCATGGCACGAAGCGAAAAGCTGGCGATTTCGTGAAGCGGACGTCGCCCAGGGACAGCGGCCTTAAGTGAGCTTAGCATAACTGATAACAATGATTCGAGTGGCCGAGATCATAGATTCAGGAGAAGGCGCGTAATGGATGATGAACGGCTCGTAGAGTTGAACTTTTGCAGTATACTTCATTACGGAGGGCAGCCACCTCGTTACTACCAGCAACCGGAACCGATTCCTTGTGAGGGCTACTGCGTGAGTTGCGAAGAATCGGGGCTGCTGGAGGGAACTGGAAAACGTCTGGACCTCATGAGCCACGGCTGTGACTCCAGCGATTTCGAGAAAGTCCTAGGACAGATGCCGGGCAATCAAAATCAAACCGCAGTAAAGAAGCCGATCCTGTTCCTTCTCGAGGCGCCCGGTGGAGATTGGACGTTCCCCGGTGGAGATCGGAGGGCCGCTGAACCGGTGCCGTTCAGGGGTAGAAACAAGCGGCCGCCAGTCAATCACTACTACTGGACGCCAAGTGTCACGTTCTGGCCGACCTGCCTCGCCCACCTCCAAGAAGCTGATGCTGGAAGAGGCGACTATTATGGGGCCTATTTTGCCTACCTGATGCAGCGGCACCAGCTTCGGAAGGTTTACATCACGAATACTGTCAAGTGTAAGTGGGTCCCCAGCAATAGGGCGGGGATCACACCGATTGTCGATCACTGTGTCAGGCAATACCTGCGCGAGGAGATCCGCTTCTTTCGACCCCGAATCGTGTTTTGTTTTGGTCGGCACGCCCAAAACAACCTCGAACGGCTACGTGACATCTGCGCCTATCAAAATCAAATCGTGTACCTCCGGCACCCAAGTGCCCTCGCCAACGCGCGGCGCTACAGACGATGCACGGCTGACATGATCGCTGAAAACGATGAATTCGTAGAAGAAGCGATCAGGCAGGTAAGGTAGTCGCGAGTCAAAAGGTAATTGTTCCAGGCGGGATCAAGGCCGTTCTTGGAGGGCATGCTCGGACACGCGTCTAACGAGCTCGATGAAGTGGTGGGTGTCGATTCGGCGTGCCCGAGATGGTTCTTCCCGTTCGAGGGAGTACCAGCCGTCACAATTGACGCCCCGGAACAACGGGGTGACGCGCTCGTCGGTCGCGGCACTCCCGGCAGATATCCTCGTCCGAACCGCAGGCCCGCCCTTGACCAGATACACGATCGGAATCCGGTCGAACGCTCCGCGCAGGTCCACTCGCCCGTACGCTCCCACAACGTGCGCACCGACCGGCTCCAGCTCAGCTACCCTCCGGCCCTGCGAAGTGCGGATGAGCAACCGCGGGGCGGTATAGTGGCCTCCCACCTCCTCGTTGAGACCCGTCTCTTCGCGCAGGCAACTGAAGCCGGCATCTTGCAGCCAGCCTTCAGCTTCCGAGTAAAGGGCCGCAAGACGACGGAGGTACTCCGCCACCCCGTTCTGGTGTGTAGTTTCTGCGGCAGACATGGGGGGCATCGACGAAGGCCTTTCATCGCCGACTGTACCACCCAGGGTTCCACTGCGCCAGCTCTGCGGTCATCGGCACCGGCCGCGGCTACATGTTTGCTGAGTTTTCGACCGGCTGCCCTTTCAGTGTGTCGTCACAGCGCCAGGAACTGCTACCTCATCACAGCACCTCGAACAGCGTCAACCCAGCGTCGACCGGTTGTAGAGTGAAGTTCCCCTCTTCTTCCACACACCAGCTTGTCACGAAGGTATCGGTCGAGACAAGGTCGACGTTGGGCTCATTATTAAGCTCAACTAGCCATCGACAGACGTCATCCAGATTTCTTCTGGCCCAAAAGGCGAGCAGGAATTTCCCAACATCGGGCAGCAGCCGATCCCGCATCCACTGCATGTCCTGTCTCGCCAAGTTCATCGTTTCATGGCTGTCAAGCAATTTCGCTTCGACACACGCAGCCCACTGTTGTTGGCCCTCTCGCAACAAGACGAGATCCGCCTTGGACGACGGGTCGTTGGGGTACGGTTGCTCAAGCCGGACCTTGTATTTGAAACGGCTCTTGATCAGCGCGCGCAAAATGAGATGCATGAAGGTCCGTTCCTCCACGTGACCGATTCCATGATGGTAGCCGCAGGCGCAGGCGCAGTGCCCTCGCAAAAGCTGGTCTTCCCTTTGGACAGCGGCCATGGCGATCTCAAAGAATTTCTTCATCGCGCTTCTGTCGAACACGTTCACCTCCCCGAATCCGTCCTTAAGCTTACCGCAGCGCCCGAAACAGCTCCAGCATCGCCTCCGTGTCCCGTCGGCAGTAGGCGAGCAGATTGGCGCGCAGTTCGGCGGCGCGGTTGGCGGATGTGCTCGGATTTCGCAGCTCCTCGTACGCCAGCGACGCGAGTAGCCCACCGCCGATCTCCAGATCGCCGCAGCCGAGGTGCGGCACGAGCGCCCCGACAGGACTGCGGCAATCGTCACCGGCGGTGATGCGGCAGCCGCAACCGGTACCGGACTCCGATGCCGATGCGATAACGGATGCGAAAGCGGCAGGGGATGCCGACCGGTTACGCAACCTTACGCCGCGGCAAGTGCGGCTGAACCGAAACCCTTCCGTGCGCGACCCGAACCTCGATTCGCTCGCCGCCGGGGAAGGTCAGCGTCTGGTGGTCGCGCTCGAACGTGACATTGTCGAACTCCACGCCGAGCAACTCCCCGTTGGGGGTGAACCATCCGACTCCAGAGCCATCCCGGGCTTCAAGGGCATCACCGTAGGGGCCCGGATACCAGTACACGGACAGCGGTCCGGAACCGCCGAAGTGCCGGAATGAGATGGTTGGCTTCTTCATAACACTCTCCTGAACTTTCGATGCGAGCCGCGAACGCGCCGTCCAGTGGGGTACATGCTCGCGAAAAAGGCTCCCTCCGCAATGACCTTTACCACCGCGAGGATGTAGCGCCCATCGTCCAATCGGTAGAACATACGATACTCGTGTGGGCTCTTGGCGTCATCGGCGTAGACGGCCGTCGGCTGCGTGAGCACGCGCTCGATGAGCTCCATAACGAGGTCACGAGGAAGTGGGAAGTGGCGTTGCGCATGCTCCAGTTCTGCGTCGCACACTGTCACATCTTCGTTCGTCGCGGCTCGGATGACCCGAGCAATTCTCCGTCCCGCCACCCCCGTAGAATAGCCTCTGGCCACGCGCCTGACAAAGTCGGAACAACCTCGCAGCCGGGCTCCTCGCCGGGAAGTAGCCCGACGACGCTTTCGGCATCATCGACGAGTCGGTGACTCAGACCCGGCTTCCAGTGGCTGTGTGAGCGATCGGATAGCCGCGCGTTCGCCGTCCGTGCCAAGCATCAATCGACGGCTCGAATCCGACCATATCGGGCAGCGTTGTCAGGACGGCCGTAGTACCGTTGCGTGAAGGCCCCAATAAACCGCTTCGCAGGGAAGGAGAGCCAATGGAACACGCATGCAAGGCAACCGTTCCGTTACCACCGGAAAACCGGAAGCGGATCCGCAACTCAAGTGGATCAGGAACAACTGGATCTTTGTTGCGGCAGCGGCGTGGACCGGTTACGTGGACGAAGGACGCGGCGCGGTGATCGTCAGTGCGGGCGCACCGGCGAGGACGGCCTGGAGAGGGAGGCCTGCCATCACGCGCCCAACCCATCCAAGGCTATCTGGAGTTCCTCCATCCTTGGCCTGAGCAGCCAAAAAAGGGCCCCGAACAGGGCAACCAATTCGTCTGCGGCGAGGCCAGCTAGCCTGGATTTCGGAACCTCCAGGCTGATGTCCGCGGAACAGTACTGACCGTACGTTATTTGATGATTGACCACATGTTCATGTTCGCCCGGCCAGAACGGAAATCTGCCTTGGTCATCGACTTGAATGAGATGCCGGTTAAGATCTCTCTCGATCTCGGTTTGGAATCTTTCGTTGATCTCGTCCCTCGTCAGTTGCGCATGGGAGTTGAGTTGCGGGTTTGTCATCGTGTCGCAGAAGCGATCAAAGCCCTCCGGGACGAAGAATTCCCCTCCAATATTTCCGAGCGAGGCTATCCTGAACCGGTTCGCGTAGAAGTAGCTGTGCACCCGCATGGAAAGGGCGATCTGTGGATCGATAGGCATTCGCAAGAGCTGAACGATGTTTCGGAAGCCATCTCGGTTGCCTTGGATGTACTCCTGCAACTGGCGTGCCCGCGGCCCGTTTCCGACCCCGCACACCACAGTACATGTAAGGCCGGGTGACCAGCCGAAGTCCAACCGAATGTATTCCGAAGGGATCCCGTTGAAAGAGAACTTTAGATCACCCGCGTAGTCCGTCAGACCCAGCTCATCGGGCAAGGAACTCGCCAGTAGCACCCCGAATTTGTGCAGCTTCTCGTAATTGCTTTCCGCGAAGTCCCGCTCGCTGAAGCTCCTGAACTCGACAAGACCAAGGAAGTCGAGGTACTCCAGGAACTCGGTCACCACATAGCGTTCCTTCGGGTCGCCGGTGCACGTATCCTGACTGACATTTACCAATCTGTCCAGGAACGCGGCAATATCGCTCCACGTAATCCGCACGAGCACGTCTTCCACGGTGATCGTGGAATCAAAGAAGGCTGAACAGCGCCGCTGGAGTTGCTCTGGATCCAATACGTCGCTCAACGTGGATTCGAACAGCACACTGAGTTCGTTGGAGCTGTCGGAAACAAGACCGGCTGGCCGAGCCTCTCCTCCTGCCGGTGTGGCTTCAAACACAGGCGCCTGATTGCCTTTACAGGTGATCCCGACGAGCACGCCGGTGTGTGGGGTGAGCCCCTCGTCCTTCGCTCCCTGTTGGGGGTTGGTAACTGGCAAATCGAACTCGAAGTCTGGCGGCGTGAAGAGGGGCAGTGCCTGGCGGTCAGGAACCACCTTGTCGCGCGTTTTGGCAAGCACCACCTCGTTTATGAACAGCCTGAGGTTGACCGGCGTGAGATTCATCAAGGTGATGATCAACGCGCGTGCGACATTGTCCTCCACGTGGGCAGTTCCGTAAGTATAGAAGAGATTGAGCTGTCTCCTTCTGGGGTTTCTCGTCTCTTTGTTCCTGCCCGGCATCTTGTCCTCCCTGTTACTGAAGGCCTGATTGCCGCGCCGTGTACCAGAGTGCTCGAAACACTTCAATCAACGCCTCCGTGTCCCGTCGGCAGTACGCGAGCACATCACCTCGCAGCTCGGCGGCGCGGTTGCTGGCGGTGGTTGGATCTCGCAGCTCCTCGTATGCAAGCGACGCGAGTAGCCCATCGTCGATCTCCAGATCGTCGTAGCCAAGGTGCGGGACGAGCGCCCCGACAGGACTGCGGCAATCGTCACCGACGCTGATGCGGCAGCCGCAACCGGCACCGGACTCCGATGCCGATGCGATAACGGATGCGAAAGCGCCAGGGGATGCCGAATGGCAGCGAATACGGAGCGGTTACGCGACTTTGCGCCGCAGCACATGCGGCTGAACCGAGACCTTTCTGTGCGCGACCCGAACCTCGACTCGCTCGCCACCGGAGAACGTCAGCGTTTGGTGGTCGCGCTCGAACGCGACATTGTCGAACTCGACGCCGAGCAACTCCCCATTTGGCGCGAACCATCCGACTCCAGAGCCGTCCCGGGCTTCGAGGGCATCACCGTAGGGGCCCGGATACCGTACACGAACGGCGGTCCTGGTTATTCTTCTTCCTTAGATCTCCCATGGGCTGGGTTGATTCCATGTCCGCATTGCCTGTTCAACCCGACGCTTGAATTGGGCTTCGAATGCCTTCTGGTCATCCAGGCGTAGAGCTTCCTCTCGTGACCACTTGAATTCAAAACCTAGGCCCGGGCAAACGTTGAGGTGAATCGCTCCCCTAGCAACACGCTCCTGCTCGAGTCTGTTCAGATCCGCTACCGAAATGAACCTCAGCGCTTGGAGTTCTCTCTCCATCTCAGGCCACTCGTTCGCCTCCCATCGCCGGATTGCCCTCCATCGCCCAACCTGGGGGTCGCGAACTCTCGCCAGCCAGTAATCCACGTAAAATTCTAACGATGCTTCGCCCTCCGCCCAGAACAGGTGTGATTGAATATATTGGAAATGTAGATTGGTCGATACGCTCCAACCGTCTTCGCGTAGGGCCAGAGCTTCATTGCGATTCAGGTTCCCCTCATCATAGAGAGCACGGGCCTGATTAACCGTGTCGCCTGGGTACAGTTGAAGCACTATCTCCCACTTATGGTCCACTTCCCGCACGCTCAGGGCCGGGCCCAGCACGGGCCCCTCGCCTGCGCGGAGGTACCAGCCCCAATTCCTATGCGGGCTCAACCGACTGGGGGCTACAGAACGCATGATGTCGCGGCACCGTCGCTCAAGGCGATAAAGATCGTCGCGGCACATAGAGAATCGTTGGTATGGGCTGAGATTGGGGAACTGTTCGCTGAGGTAGTCCTCAAAGTCGTTCACCAGAAGCGCCTCGGCACCGGAGATCTGCGCTCCAATGCAGCCTCGTTTGCCGACATCACCCCGGTTTCCGAACGAGCCGCCACTACGATCGGACTCACGTGCGGCGACCAATCTTGCAACGAGGTCCGGCCACGTCAAGCAAAGCTTCCTTCGGGCCATACAAGGCGTGACGCCCTCGGGCACACTGCTTCGTGCGATGTCGAGTTGCGCCTCGTCGACATCCTTGTTGTTAGGTTTGTCCTCAACGACAATGACGTGATTCGGCGCATAGTATATCACCCCGTCGTAGATCGCGTCTTGCCCCTGAGGTCGCAATCCAACGGTACCCGAAAATGATTTCTGTTGGTCGGTGATTACCAGCGATACGACAACAGTATCATCGCTCACCTCAAGCGTGCCGGTCTGCGTCGCCAGATCTGTGACTCCGGCCCCGATCTCGGTAAGCGCCGGGAGAAGTCTGTCCTCCGGTTCTCCGGCAGCACGCTGCGCGGAGCGAACGAGATTGACGAAGACCTCTTGGGCGAAAGGGACGAATCGAAGCAGGGCTAGTAACGCGCGAGTGGCGTTGTCTTCAAAGTGCGCTCCTTTTCGATCAAAAGGGTAGAAATAATTTAGGCGGTTCATCCGATGCCTCCCTCACGCCTATCTATGTTCGGAATTGCTATTCGTTCGACGCCTCGTGGAATCCATCCACCCCGATTCTTGTAGAAAATACTCGGCAACTCGGCAGCCGTAAAGGCCTTTGCCAGGATCATTGCGCTGGCCTTCATCCTAATGCCCGAAACAGCTCCAGCATCGCCTCCGTGTCCCGTCGGCAGTAGGCGAGCAGATTGCCGCGCAACTCGGCGGCGCGGTCGCCGGCGGTGGTTGGATCTCGCAGCTCCTCGTATGCCAGCGACGCGAGGAGGCCGTCACCGATTTCCAGATCTTCGTAGCCGAGGTGCAGTACGAGCGCGGGCAACACTCTCTTGATCGAAAACGAGCCGTGGAAGGCGGGGTCGTAGATGTGCGTCTTGATGATCGGGTGCAGGTCGAAGAGCCGCGTGCGGAGCTGCGCCAGGCGCGGGGCGAGTTCGGGAAGCGCGGCCTCCAGCTCGCGCAGACAGAATTCTTCGTAGCCGCTGTACACGATCACTGAACCCGCATCGCTGGCGGCATCGAGCAGGGTCTCGGCGAACCGCTGTCGCGGATCGTCGCTTCCGTCGTGCAGATATTCGCGGTGGCTGACCTGGCCGTCTTCCGAAAGGACATGGTCGGACCACTGAAAGGGCACGGTCTGGTATGGCCGCGTGCCAGCGAAGACGGGCAGCGCCGGCATGAAGGTCTCGAAGTCGACGAAATGCACCGGGAATTCCGCCTTCGCCAGCGCCGCCGCAATCGCCGGATCGTGATGCCGGCTGCCCGCGCTGACTACGTCGCGGACACGCGCCTGCAGAGCCGTCAGGCCACCGAAGTCCGACGGGATGTTGCGGATGTCGTCGATGCCGAGCTCGGCCAGCTCCTTCAGCAATCGCTCCCGCCGCCCCGGCAGCTCCGCGATCGGATGCTCAGGTTCATCGCCATGACAGTGATCGTAGAACGAGCACACGTATGGGCTCGTGCACTGCGGCCCCGTTGCGATCGGCGGCGGGACATCAGCCCATAGTGGTTCCCGCATGGCACTGAGCGCGACGTCGACGTCGGGCTGCAACGCGCGCACCCGCTCGGTGAGGTCGGCGCACGTGAACAGCTGCTCCAGATCGTAGCTGCCGCCTTGGTACACGTAGTCGCGGTTGAGATGCATCAGGTATGTCCGGCCAACGGACACGCCGGCGCCTTCCAGGACGTACAGCTGCACGGCGAGGTCGAAGGGATGCGCCTCCTTTACGCTTGTCGTGGATTTTACCTCGATGAGATCAAACTCGTTCTGGCACTGACGAACCAGGATAACCGCACGGACGGCAATGTTGTCGTACGTGAATGCCGCCTCGTATATCGCCGGCACACTCGGATCAGCGAGCAGTCCCCGAGTGTGAATCTCAGCCTCCGCGTGATGCTGATGGTCGTGGGCAATGAGTTGGCCGCCCA
>Ga0315286_10004360_pt1 | contig 13567 bp, 9 predicted proteins | sample YL17G10_0_MG_FD_205038 | JGI IMG/M metagenome (GOLD analysis project Ga0315286, IMG submission 205038) | Sediment microbial communities from Yellowstone Lake, YNP, Wyoming, USA - YL17G10_0 | ecosystem: Environmental > Aquatic > Freshwater > Lake > Sediment | place: USA: Wyoming | collected... | reverse complement strand
AGGATCTCCACGGTCGTGGCCGTGGTGCGCGCCTCGAGCCGCTCGTGCAGGAGTGGGTGGGGAACGCTGTAGTAGTTGTCGTGGACCTCGACGTGATAGCGCATTGACTCACCCCTTCTGCTACCGAGAGGGGGGGCGTTGCCTCACGAAGTCTGCTACCAGTCTGGCAGGCCCAAGGAGGACACGATGGCAAAGAAGGTTACAGCTGAGACACGCCGGGATCTGCTGAGGGCGATTCGGGAGCGCTACCGCGAGGGTACAAGAGACGAGAAGCTCCGCATCCTCGATGAGTTTGTCGCAGTCACCGGCTACCACCGCAAGCACGCCATTCGATTGTTCAACGCGAACGCGGTCGCAAACGGCGCGACCCGACGTTCGCGTCTTCCCCTGTACGACGAGGCAGTGCGTGAGGCGCTCGTCGTTCTCTGGGAAGCGTCGGACCGGGTCTGCGGCAAGAGGCTCAAGCCGCTGCTTCCCATCCTCGTATCGGCGCTGGAGCGCCACGGGCATCTGACGCTGGAAACGACCGTACGCGCCCGGGTGTTGGCCGCCAGTTCGGCGACGCTTGACCGCATGCTGGCTCCCACGCGCGCGGCGGTCGCCGGGCGGCGTGTGCGCAGAAGGGCCATGCCAGCCGTGCAACGGAGTGTTCCCGTGCGCACGTTTGCCGATTGGGAGACGCCGCTGCCTGGCGACATGGAGGCCGATCTGGTGAGCCATGGGGGCGAGTCCACGGCAGGGAGCTTCGTCCACACGCTCACGCTGACCGACGTCGCTTCCGGATGGACCGAGTGCGTTGCGCTCGTCGTGCGCGACGGCGCACTCGTGGCCTCCGCCCTCGACCAGATGCGTACCTGTATGCCTTTTCCCCTTCGCGGGTTCGACACCGACAACGGCGGTGAGTTCATGAACGAGACGGTGGCGGCCTACTGTCTCGAGCGCGGGATTCCGCGCACGCGCTCCCGTCCGTACCACAAGAACGACCAAGCATGGGTGGAGCAGAAGAACGGCTCCGTCGTGCGGCGGCTGGTCGGCTACCGTCGGCTGGAGGGTCTCGCAGCCGCCGAGGCGCTCTCGCGGCTCTACGCTGCGTCTCGTCTCTTCGTGAACTTCTTCCAGCCTTCCTTCAAGTTGGCGTCAAAGACACGCCTGGGTGCCAGGGTGCGCAAGACCTACCACGCTCCCGAAACGCCATGCGCGAAGCTCCTGGCTTCCGCTGCCGTGACCGACGGGATGAAGGAACGCCTGCGAGCAGTGGCCGCCGAACTCGACCCGTTGCGACTTCTGGAGGAGATCCGAGCCATTCAACACCACCTGGCGACGCTCGCCTCCGGTCAGTCATCCCACCTGCCTGCTCGTTCTGGCGGCAGCCTCGACGGCTTTCTCAAGGGTTTGGCCACGGCGTGGCAACAGGGCGAAGTTCGCGCCACCCATCGACTCTCGCCCCGGCCGGCACGAGATTGGCGCACGCGCAAGGATCCCTTCGAGACCGCCTGGCCGCGCGTGCTCGCGTGGCTCGAAGTAGAGCCGGACCGCGTCGGCAAGGAACTCTTCGAACGCCTCCAGCGTGAGCAGCCGGGGGTCTTCCCCGACGGCCAGTTGCGGACTCTTCAGCGCCGGATCAAGGAGTGGCGGAAGGCCGCAGCCCGCCAGCTCATCTTTGCGTCATCGCAAGATGCCGCGTAGAAGCTCGTGCCGTCAGGGCCTGCAGGTGGGGTAGCATCCAGGAATGAGGCAACACGGGGGAATTCTAATTGTCGCTGATCAGCTCCCTAAACCCATGAGCCCGGTGTCTCAGAATCGTTGACAGGTTCCGATGTCCGTCTCCACCTTCAGATCACCCGGCCAACGCCGGGCACTCGCTGCGGCGCGAACCGCCGTCAGTCGCGTGCCATTGTCAGGCGGATGACACCGGTGCGTCCTCACAATCGCTGCCAGCGCCCGAACAGACCGATCTCCTTTATGACGAAGGGAGCCAGAATCAGGAGATTGACCGCCTGGCGCATGGCAACTGCAAGCAAGCGGTCGTCGCCTTTCCCCAGCGGCAAACGCTGCCCTCGGGGGAGCCAACCGGGCACGTGCCTCCGGTAGCGGATGAACGGCTCCCCATACCTCGCGAGCAACTGACGCTCCTCTGCTCGGGCGGCGCGCGCGTAGACAAGGGCTGCCCATGCAGAGGCTGCCGGAACAAGCCAGAGAAGCTCGGACGCCACCGCGGCCCCCGTGAGAATAAGGAGGTTCCCGATGTACAGAGGGTTCCGGACACATGCGTAGGGCCCGGACGTTATCAGACCCATCGGCCGTCGCTGCGCGTACCAGCAATGGCAGTTCGCCCAGCTCCGGAGTGCGACGCCGAGGACGCACAACCCGATGGCAAGCGGCCAGATTACAACGTCATTCTCCAACTCCCAGCGGGTCGAGAGGAACATGATCGAGAGCGGCAGCCCAGCTAGGAGATTGCGGTGCCGCCAGACGAATGTGTCCAAGCGCTCCATGAGTACCTCGTGGGACTCGGCGTCCACCCCGTACTTCCCCTAGGTCAAGTCTTCCCGCGCAGTGCAGAAGACAGATACGTGCCCCTCATGTCCGGCGGCCGCGACACGGACGGGCCTCGCCGAGAGTGCCAGCCCACGCCCCCGCGCCCGCTCCCACCAGCGCCAGGCAGCATAGTCCCGGTAACGGCAGTTTCCAAGCGCCGCGTCCAGGTCCTCTTCCGCGCCCGGCAGTTCATCGCCAGGTTCGACCGGCTCTACCCGCCGGATTGCGCGAACGGATAACCTCTAGTCTGCCGAGGTCCAGATGTGCCGAGCCGAGTGGGCCGGGCGGGAGACCACCCTGCGCACTGTGCGAGCAGACAGGGTGCTAACGGGTCTCCCCTGATGCCTGATCACTGGAGTTCACTTCCGGCTTGCCCTTCCACGCCGACTCCACGGGCGGGGGCAGAGTCTTCACGCGAGTCAGGAACATGGCCACACGCCACAAGTCGTCGTCGGGCATCTGATCCTTCCAGCCCCCCATGCCCGTATACCGGATGCCGTACTTGACGACGACGAAGATCTCGGGCACCGGATCGTGCACTCCGCGATCAGGCAGCTGGGGTGCCGGGGGATAGAAGTTGTACCGTCCCCAGCGGCTCGGCTTACCTAGATCACCATGGCAGTCGGCGCAGTCATGGCGGTAGAGCTTCATGCCTCTCATGAGGTCATTGTCGGTGGCGGCGATCGGATTGGCGAACCCTTTCGCCTTTCTGCCCACAGCGGGATCGAGCGCCATGTTGGCGATCCGGCGCTCCCAACGAGGCGGCTTGTCCGTCGCCTGGAAGGGGAAGTGTCCGGAGAGAAGGACCGCGGCTACGATCGCGGGTACGACGAGGAGTCCGAGGACAAACCCGATCAGCGTCTTGGCCATGACATGCTCCCATGTTCGATTAGAGCCGGAGTACGACGCGACCCTGACCGGGCCCTCGCCACAGCGCGCCCCACGGCATCGGCTCCCTCCGGCTTATCCGGGGCGGAAGGCAAATCTACATTGGGAATTGCGGGTGAGAGTACACCCCTGGCGGGAATCTTCAAGAGCCAACGAACCCACCGTGCCGATGGAACGTGGCTTGCGGTCGGGCTGGGGTCTCAGCAACCGTAGGCTTGGTCTCTCTCCATGGCGATGGCTTCCTTGGGGCTACGAGGAGGCCCTATGCCCCACCTGAGCCCCCGAACCCTGACCGAAGCCGAGCAGCGGCGCCTGCTGAAAGTGAGGCATGGCCTTCACCACGTAGTGAAGAAGATGCGGGTGCACGACAGGGACTGGATCGAGATCTGGTACGCGGTGCCGAATGCAAAGGGACCCGGAGAGGATCTTCCGGGTCCCAGCGATGTGGTTCACGAACCGCTACGGATGGCTCCCCAAGTAGGTCTCGAACATCCCGTCGGACACGCCGACCGTTTACGGCAGCCGGACGACCCGGTTCGTCGTCGCAGCCCCGTCCAGAGCGCAGCGGACGAGGTAGACACCCGCTGACGTGGGCCGGCCGTCGGCGTCACGCCCATCCCAGGCGGCGACGTGCGTTCCGGCGCCCATCCGGCCGTGCCGCAGCGACGCCACCTCCCGCCCGGCGACGTCGAAGACGCGCAGGTCCACCTCGCCGTCGCGCGGCAACGTGAAGGCGATGCGGGTCTCCGCCGCGAACGGGTTGGGCGCCGCCGGCGAGAGCATCGGACCCGCCGGCGGACGCGACCGCGCCGGCCCGATCGCCGTCACGCCCCGGTCGATCTCGGCCAATAGCGCGACCGCGCCCGCCGGCGAGATGTGTACGTGCTCCTCGTTGTCGCCCGCCGCGTAGTAGACCGCGTCGAAGGGCGTGTGCGCGACGAGATCGGGGTCGCCGGCCACGTCGTAGAACAGGTCGTTGGTGCTCAGGTCGAGCGCGCTGACGGTCGGCACGAAGCAGTGGTTGGCGTGCAGCGCGACGATGTCGCCGTAGGGCGCCTGGGTGGTGTCGAGCTGGGTCATCGAGGCGCGCCAGCCGCCCGGCGCGCTGTCGTAGGGCCGGGTGCCGGTCACGGCCACGGCGCGCTGCGTGTCCTGCACCAGCAGGATGCGGATGCGCCCGTTGAACACCGTCGCCGGGCCGCCGTCGGGCACCGCCCACACGTCGCCCACGATGAGGACGAGGATGTTGTTGAACCCGTAGTCGATGAGCTGCGCTCCGGCGGCGTAGCCCTGGTCGAGCCGCGCGCCGCTGCCGTTGGCGAAGGCGACGCGGCGCGGCAGCACCGGATAGCCCCCCACCGCCGCGAAATCCGCCTGTAGCTCGGCGAAGAGCGGATCGGCCGCCGGCGGGGACGGCTGCGGGATCTCGAAGTGGTAGGCGAGCATCTGCCGCGCCGCCGGGCGGTTCAGGCGGTCGCGGAAGTAGGCGGCGTCGGCCGACTGGCCCGCGAAGAAGTCGGTCCAGTGCTGCAAGCCGAGCGGGATGTTGGCCCCGGCGTGCGGCGCGTCGTACGAGATGAAGGTGCGTGCGCGATGCGGGATGGCGTTGCTCTCCAGCCACGCCAGCCCGTAGCGTGCCGCCAGCCCGCCCATGCTGGCGCCCACCACCGCCACCGTGGCGCCCGGGTCGATGGCGCCCTCGACCTGCTGCAAGAGCTCGGTGAAGACGAAGGTGTTGCGCTGGATGTAATCGGTGGCGTCGGTGAAGTCGAGCACCACGGCGTCGTAGCCGCGCGTGCGCAGGCTCTCGACCACGCCCTCCTGGTTGAGCAGCGTGTAGAGCTCGTCCCAGTCCATCGAGTTGTCGATGTCGAAGCCCTCGACGGCGATCACCGGGTTGGTGAGCTGCGCGTGTCCCGGGGCGAGATAGACATAGCCGCGGCCGGTGCCGGCCTGGCCGAGGTAGGGCACCGACGCGGTGATCTCGAGCGTGTCGTCGGGGCTCGGCACAGGCCCGGCGGCGATGAAGTCCGCCGACCACGGCCCGGCGGCGGCAGGGGCGGCGGCACACGCCAGAGCAACGAGCAGGACCAGACCTGGGCGGCAGGCAGCAAGGACACGGTGGGGCAGGCTCATGGGTCGCCTCATGGGAGGGGAATCGGCTACCGGCAAGCGGGCGGCGCACATCAATGCTAGGCGCCCGGGCGGGGCATGGTCAACGGCGGCCCGGCTTCGGCCCTTGGTTCCGCGGCCTCCGCGAGTTCTTGGCTCCCCGCCCCCGCGGCGTTAGTCTACCGGCGACATCCCGGGTTTTTCCCTCATCCGCAGCCCGATGGCCGGAGACCCTATGCGCCGCATGATCCCGAGACCGCTCGCCGCGGCGGCCCTGCTGGCCGCCCTGCTGGCCGCCCTGCCCGCCGGCATCGCCACCACCGCCCGCGCCGACGAGGGCATGTGGACCCTCGACAACCTGCCGCTCGATCAGCTCGAGAAGAGCTACGGCTTCCGCCCCACGCCCGAGTGGCTCGAGCACGTGCAGAAGGCGTGCGTAGACTTCGGCGGCGGCTCGGGGGCGTTCGTGTCGCCCACCGGCCTGCTGCTCACCAACCACCACGTGGCGCTCGGCCAGCTGCAGAAGATGTCCTCGCCCGAGCACAACTACGTGCGCGACGGCTTCTACGCGCGCAGCCCCGCCGAGGAGAAGGCGTGCCCGGACCTCGAGCTGCGGGTGCTCATGTCCATGGAGGACGTGACCGACCGCGTGCGGCGGGGGATCGACGCCCAGGCTCCGGACAAGCAGCAGAACGCGCAGCGCAAGGCGGCCACCGCCGACATCGAGAAGGCGGCCGGCAAGAAGACCGGCCTGCAGGCGAGGGTCGTCGAGCTCTACCGCGGCGGCGAGTACTGGCTCTACCTCTACAAGAAGTACACCGACGTCCGCCTCGTGATGGCCCCCGAGGAGCGCATCGCCTTCTACGGCGGCGACTGGGACAACTTCTGCTACCCGCGCCACGACCTCGACTTCGCCTTCTTCCGCGCCTACGAGAACGGCCGGCCGGTGCACCCCGAGCGCTGGCTCGTCTGGAGCGCCGGCGGGCCGAAGGAGGACGAGTTCGTGGTCGTCGCCGGGCATCCGGGCTCGACCGGCCGCCAGCTCACCGTGGCGCAGCTCGAGTACCAGCGCGACGCCAATCTCCCGGTGCGCATCCGCCAGCAGGAGCGGCGGCTGGCGGCGCTGCGCACCTACGCCGCGACCGGCCCGGAGCCGGACCGCCGAGCCCGCGACCGCATCCGCGGGCTCGAGAACAACCTCAAGCGCCAGCGCGCCTACCTCGGCGTGCTCCAGGACCCGGCGGTGATGGAGAGGAAACGCGGCGAGGAGGCGCGGCGGCGCGAGCGCGTGGCGGCCGACCCGGCGCTGGCCGCCGCCGCCGGCGGCGCCTGGGACCGCATCGCGGCGGCCCAGGCCGAGCTGATGAAGCGCCACCGCGAGTACCTCTACCGCGATCTGGGGCGCGTCTCGCGGGCCGTGGACATCGCCACGCAGATCGTCCGCTACGCCGCCGAGACCGCCAAGCCGAACGAGCAGCGGCTGGCCGAGTACCGCGACTCGAATCTCGAGTCGCTGCGCTTCCGTATGTTCTCGCCGGCGCCGATCTACCCCGACGTGGAGGCCGCCCTGCTCGCCGCGCAGCTCGAGGACGTCACCCAGGCGCTGGGCCCCGACGACCCGTTCGTGAAGGCGGCGCTCGGCGGGCGCTGGCCGGCGGAAGTGGCCGCCGACCTGACGCAGAAGACGCAGCTCGGCGACGTGGCCTTCCGCAAGCAGCTCGTCAAGGGCGGCCGCCGGGCGATCGCCGCCGCGACCGACCCGCTCATCGCCTGGGTGCGGGCCGTCGATCCGCTGATCCTCGAACAGCGCCGCTGGTTCGAGGACACGATCGAGAGCGTCGAGAGCCGCGAGGGCGGCGCGCTGGCGCGGGCCCGCTTCGCGCTCGACGGTAAGTCGGCCTACCCCGACGCCACCGGCACGCTGCGCCTCTCCCCCGGCAAGGTGGCGGGCTACGAGGAACTCACCACGCAGGTGCCGTGGAAGACGACGTTCTACGGGCTGTTCGACCGCGCCGCCAGCTTCGACGGCGCCGACCCGTTCGACCTGCCCCGGCGCATCGCCGAGGCCCGCGACCGCCTCGACCTGGCCACACCGCTCAACTTCGTCTCGACCAACGACATCATCGGCGGCAACTCGGGCAGCCCGGTGGTGAGTCGGGACCTGGAGCTGGTCGGCCTGGTCTTCGACGGCAACACGCAGGCCTTCTGCTGGAACTACTACTACGAAGACGTGCAGGCGCGCTGCGTCTCGGTGCACTCGAGCGCCATCCTCGAAGCCCTGCGCAAGATCTACGACATGGGCGGGTTGGCCGACGAGCTGGCGCCGGCGGCGCAGGCCGGGGGAGGGCCGCGATGACGAACTCGATGCGCACCGGGATCGACGTCCCTTCGGCCACGCTGCCCGCTTGCCTGCTCGAGCGGCTCATCGGCCGCTCGACGACGGCCTGGACGGTGGACGACCTGGTGGCCCTGGCCGAGGAGCGCGGCATCCGGCTGGTGAGCCTGATGCACGTCGGCAGCGACGGCTGGCTCAAGACCCTCGACTTCGTGCCGCGCACGCGCTCGCACCTGCGCGACATCCTCACCGGCGGCGAGCGGGCCGACGGCTCGAGCCTGTTCCCGGGCCTCGGCATCCGCACCGGAGCCTCCGACGTGGTGCTGCGGCCGCGCCTGGCCACGGCCTTTCTCGACCCCTTCTCGCCGCTGCCGACCCTGGCGCTGCTGTGCAGCCACGCCGGCCGCGACGGCCAGCCGCTGCCGCAGTCGCCCGACACCATCGTGCGCGCCGCGCACAAGCGGCTGCAGCGCGAGGCCGGAGTCGCGCTGTTCGCCCACGGCGAGGTCGAGTACTTCCTCGGCAAGCGCTCCGAGGAGAAGGACATCTACGGCACCAGCGAGCGCGGCTATCACGCCACCGCCCCGTTCGTCTTCGGCGAGCCGCTGCGGCGCCGGGCGCTGGCGCTACTGGCCGAGATCGGCGTGCCGGTGAAGTACGCCCACAGCGAGGTGGGCTACGTCGAGGCGGGCGAGGCCGACGGCCTCATCTGGGAGCAGCACGAGATCGAGCTGGCGCTGGCGCCGCTGCCGCAGGCCGCCGACGGGGTGGTGCTCGCGCAGTGGGTGCTGCGCAACCTGGCGCACCGCGACGGCATGCGCGTCAGCTTCGACCCCATCCTGCGCCCCGGCCACGCCGGCACCGGGCTGCACTTCCACCTGACGCCGGCGGCCGACGGCGGGCTCCTCGACATCAAGCGCCCCGATGGGACGCTCTCCGAGCCGGCGCAGTGGCTGATCGCCGGGCTGGTGCAGCTGGGCGGCGCGCTGATGGCCTTCGGCAACCGCGGCGGCGGCTCGTTTGTGCGCTTGAGCCAGGCCCGCGAGGCGCCCAACGCCATCATCTGGGGCGACGCCGACCGCACCGCGCTGGTGCGCCTGCCGATCGTCGCGCGCACCGAGGACGGCCGCCCGGTCACCCCGCCCACCATCGAGTTCCGCCTGCCCGACGGATCGGCGCACCCGCACCTGCTGCTGGCCGGCGTGGCGCAGGTCATGGTGGCGGGGCGCGCGACCCAGGACATCGCCGCGCTGCTCGCCAAGACCGCGGCCTCGGCGCCGGGGGCGCGCACCGGGGCGGTGGCGCGCGTGCCGAGCAGCTTCCCGGAGGTGGGCGAGACGCTGGCGCGCCACCGCGCGGTGCTCGAGGCGGGCGGCGTGTTCCCGGCGGCGCTGATCGACAGCGTGGTGGCGAAGCTGGAGCAGTAGGCCCCTACTTCTGCAAGGCCACGATCCCCAGCGCCACCAGCACCGGGATGATCACCGCCACGATCGCCTCGCCGGCGATGAAGCCCGAGGCCAGCGGGATGAGGTTCTGCTCGGCGGTCGGCTTGTTCTTGCGCGTCCAGATCTCGGCCGCGATGCCGCCCAGGAACATGCTGAAGATGGCGCTGGCCGGCACCAGCATGCCGATGCCCATGCCGGTGGGTGACGGCGTGTACTTCTTGTAGCGGGTGCCCTCGATCAGGGTGAAGGCCACACCCAGCGCCACCCCGATGATCAGCGCCACCAGGGCGCCCGGCGGCAGGGCGCTGAAGCCCGCCGACAGCAGCTTGGCGAAGCCGGCCCACTTCTGCGAGATCGGCGACTGCAGGCCGTTCTCGCCGCCGATGCCGTAGCTGTCGCGCAGCAGCGGATAGACGAACGACACCGCCGCCGCCCCCACCGGGATCGCCAGCAGCTGCGCGTAGGTGAGGAAGCGCGGCGTGCTGCCGATCATGGCGCCCGTCTTGTAGACCTGGATGAGCCCGCCCGACTCGCTGGCGATCGTGCCGGTGACGCCGCTCGACACCATGTTGGGCATGATCTGCCCCGGCGCGATGGCGCCGAAGATCGCCTGCATCATGTTGGAGAGCGCGCTGATCGGCCCCCAGTTGGTCTCGCCGAGCACGCGGATGCCCACCAGCATGAGCGGCAGCGAGAGGAGGATGGCGACGATGGTCATCCACACCGGCATGCCGAGGGCGTAGTGCTGCACGAGGATGAGCGCGATCGAGCAGAGGATCGAGCCGCCGATCACCCACTTGACCGGGAAGTCCTCGCTGCGCACGTCGCGCGCCGACAGGTTGGTGAAGGTCTTCACCATGATGTTCCACTTGAGGAACAGCGCCGCCAGCCCGCCGGCCACCAGCATGCCGGTGGCGGGCCACATCACCCACAGGAGGACGTCGCGCCGGGTGAGGGCCGGGATGGCGTGGTTGCCGAGGAGGATCGGCGGGCAGATCACCCACGAGATCAGCGCCCCGACCAGCATGCTCGAGTTGACGCGCAGGCCGAGCAGCATGCCCGAGCCGAAGCTCAGGAAGCTGTAGGCCACTCCCACCCCCATGCTCTGGCCGGTGGGCCCGATGCGCAGCAGCTCGGGGATGCGGTACCAGGCGTCGGCGATCAGGCGGGCGTCGGCGCGCAGCGCCATGACCAGCGCCGAGATCCCGGTCCCGAAGGCCATGGCGCGCGTCGCTCCCCGCGCCTCCTTGCCGCGCGAGTCGAGCACGATGAGCGACTCGCCGGCGGCGATGCCGTCGGGGAACGGCAGCTTCTCCTCGACCACGTAGTGCTGCCGGAACGGCACCGAGAGCAGGACGCCCAGCAGTCCGGCGGTGGTCAGCCAGAGGAAGGCCTGCAGCGGGGTCAGGTCGAAGGTGAAGCCCAGGGTCGGGTCCGCGCGCAGCATGTCGAAGGCCGCCATCAGCACGCAGAGGAACGCCGTCTGGCCGGCGGCGGTGCCCGCCGCCTGCACGATGTTGTTCTCCCAGCGGCTGAAGCTCTTCGACCAGATGCCGAGCGCCAGGTAGCCGAAGAACACCGACACCACCGAGATGTTGGGCCCGAAGCCGAGCTTGAGCACCACGTAGGGGTACGAGCCGGCGATCAGCGCCGCGACCAGGAGCGACACGACGACGGCGCGCAGCGTGAACTCGCGGGTGCCGGGGGGCATCTTCGGGGCGGGGGATTCGGTCGCCGGCAGGCTCATGGCTTCGGGCACCTGTGGGGAGTGGGTGGAGACGACCTCGGGCGCGCGCGCACGGTCGCTCAGGTCGACTTCGGCACCAGCAGCTTCTCGCGCCCGACCAGCAGCAGGAAGAGCGTCAAGAGCGCGAACGGGACGAGCGCCAGCAGGTCGGCGCTCGCCCCGGCGTAGAACGGATTGTTGACCCGCGACCACGTGGTCAAGGACGCGTCCACGCGCTCGAGCACGCCGGCCATGAAGGCGATGATGATGCCGGCGATGGCGCCGCCGGCGATGTAGCCGGAGGCCAGCAGCACGCCCGAGCTCTTGTCGGCCTCGGCGGCGAGCTGGTCCTCCGTGAGGTTGTGGCCGGCCAGCTCCTTGCGCCGCGCCCGGTCCACCAGCCAGCGGACCGCGCCGCCGATGAGGATCGGCGAAGACGACGACAGCGGCAGGTAGACGCCCACCGCGAAGGCCAAGGACGGGATGCCCGACAGCTCGAGCACCAGCGCGATCATCACGCCGAAGAGCACGAGCCCCCACGGCAGCTGGCGGTCGAGGATGCCCTTGATGATGTAGGACATCAGCGTCGCCTTCGGCGCGTCGAACTTGCGCACCTCGGTGCCGTCGGGCCGCTGCGTGTGCGTGCCGTTGATCCCCGGATCCGCCAGCCACACGGCCTTGCCGGTCTCGTCCACCAGGTACTTGCCCGCCGGACCGCCGACGTCGTCGGCCTTCTGCCAGACGCGGTACGCGCCCGCGTCGTCGCGCGCCTGCACGCCGGCCAGCCGCGCGAGCTTGGCCGGCAGCCGGCTGACGTCGGTGTGCAGGCCGGCCGGGGCCACCTGGGCGACCGGCACGTACACCGTCGCCGCGTCGTTGAGCTTGAGGAGGATCGGCCCCAGCACGATGGCCGAGAACGCCGCGCCGATCAGGATGGAGACCTGCTGCAGGCGCGGGGTGGCGCCGACCAGGTAGCCGGTCTTCAGCGCCTGCGAGGTGCCGCCGCCGTTGGAGGCCGCGATGCACACGATGCCGCCCACCGACAGTGCGGTGACGTAGAAGGCCGGCCCCGTCCAGCCGATGGCCAGAAAGACGAGGCAGGTGATGAGCAGCGTCGCCACGGTCATGCCCGAGATGGGGTTCGACGACGAGCCGATCTCGCCCACCAGCCGCGACGACACGGTGACGAAGAGGAAGCCGGTGATGACGATGAGGATGGCGCCGAGCAGGTTCATGTGCAGCGGCTTGGCGGCCAGGATGCCGATGATGAGCACGCCCAGGCCGGCGAAGACCAGCTTCATCGGCAGGTCGTGGTCGGTGCGGTGCGGGTCGGCGGTGCCGCGCGGGGCGCGGAAGTCGCGCAGCCCCTCGCGCAGCCCGTGCCAGATGGTGGGCAGCGAGCGCAGCAGGCTGACGATACCGCCGGCGGCCACCGCCCCGGCGCCGATGTAGAGCACGTAGGCGCCGCGGATCTGGTTGGGGCTCATCTCGCCGATCGGGATGGTGCCCGGCGCCAGCGGCCCGGCGATCGCCGAGCCGAAGAACTTGATGAGCGGGATGAGCACCAGGTAGGCGAGCACGCCGCCGGCGCACATGGTGGCCGAGATCTTGGGCCCGATGATGTAGCCCACGCCCAGCAGTTCGGGCGAGATCTCCGCCGACACCGAGCCCGCCTGGTACGGCGCGCCGAAGATGCGCTCGGGCACGTCCTTCCAGCCCTTGAAGGCGGTCATCGCCGTCTTGTAGACGAGGCCCACGCCGAAGCCCGTGAAGATGGTGCGCGCGCTGAGGCCCTTCTTGAGCCCCTTGGCCTCCTCCTCCTTGGCCGCCGGCGAGGCGGCCGCCCGCGATTCGGCCGAGGCCCCCGCCTTGAGCACCTCGGCGCAGGCCGTGCCCTCGGGGAACTTGAGCTTGCCGTGCTGCTGCACGATCAGCGCGCGGCGCAGCGGCACCATCATGAGGATGCCCAGAAGCCCGCCCAGCCCGGCGACCAGCGCCACCCGCGACAGCTCCAGGTCGAAGCCCAAGATGAGGATGGCCGGCATGGTGACGCCGATGCCGAAGGCGATCGACTCGCCGGCCGAGCCCGCCGTCTGCACGATGTTGTTCTCGAGGATGGTGGCGTCCTTGGCCCCCAGGCGCGACGCCAGCCAGAACAGCGTGATCGAGATCACGCCCACCGGGATCGAGGCGCTCACCGTCAGGCCCACCTTGAGGACCAGGTAGAGCGACGAGGCGCCGAAGATCATGCCGAGCAGCGTGCCGAGGATGACGGCGCGCGGCGTGAACTCGGCGAGCTTGGTCTCGGGGGCGATGTAGGGGACGAAGGCGGGGGCCTCGCGAGGGGATTCCGGTGGCGACGCGTTACTCATAGGAAAGGTCCTCGAGGGTCGCTGGAATGGGGACCGTCGAACCGACGTCTCGCCCGGTCGCAGCAAGGTAGGGGGATGGCGGGATGGTGTCAACGGGGGCGCGGGCGGTTATCCACGGGAGCGGGCGGTTATCCACAGGAAGCCGCGGGCG
>Ga0315286_10004356_pt1 | contig 13575 bp, 14 predicted proteins | sample YL17G10_0_MG_FD_205038 | JGI IMG/M metagenome (GOLD analysis project Ga0315286, IMG submission 205038) | Sediment microbial communities from Yellowstone Lake, YNP, Wyoming, USA - YL17G10_0 | ecosystem: Environmental > Aquatic > Freshwater > Lake > Sediment | place: USA: Wyoming | collected... | reverse complement strand
ATCAATTCCCCCTCACCCTAACCCTCTCCCCCCAGGGGAGAGGGTAGGCCATTCATCCCCCCAGCAAAGCTGGGGGGTATTCTGGCACATTTTGATAAATTGATTCTCCGCATCTACGGCGATAACGCCCAGCCAGCTACTTGAAAACTATACTCGGGAGCCATGTGGATAGCCCAGGGAAAAGAACCAGAATAACCAAAGTAACGAACTCCACCTGTAGGAACCACCAGATGCCTCCAAAGATCTCCTGCAGAGATAATTCCGGACATACGCTCTTAAGCATAAAAGCGTTTAAGCCAAAGGGGGGAGTAATCGCGCCGATCTCAAGTGTTTTCTCCACCAGGATTCCAATATAAATGGGATCAATCCCCATCTTAATCATGGGCGGCACAATAATGGGCACGGTCAGGAACATCATGGAAATAGGATCTATGACACAACCCATCGCAAGGAGCAGAAGCATATAACCGCTCACAACGGCGAGAGGTGGCACATTCAGACCAATCAGAAAATTGGCTATTGCTGTAGTGCTGCCGCACATAGCCAGGTAGGATGAGAAGATCAGTGCCCCGACGAGTGTTATGAAGATGACCGAGGTCGTTTTGGCGGTGCCAATAAAGGTATCCCTTATCGTGCGTACGGAAAGTCTCCAACGTGCCGCCGCTATGATGAAAGCCCCCGCCGCCCCAACGGCACCAGCCTCCGTTGGGGTAAAAATACCGGCATAAATGCCGCCCATCACCAGCACTGCCAGTGTTAGCACCCCCCATACCTTTCTAATTGACCTGACCCTCTCCTCCCGGGAGGCTCTGGGTAGGCTCGGCGCTAATTGGGGGTTTCTTTTCACCCTCACATAGATCATGACTCCAAAAGCCAAGGCAGTCATAAAACCAGGGATGAAACCGGCGATTAGGAGCTTCGGAATGGACTGCCTGGCAATGATGCCGAATACAATTAGGTTAACACTTGGAGGAATCATTCCCGCTAACGTTCCCACCGTTGCTACGCATCCAGCCGCAAGCCGGCGGTCAACCTTAAAGCGGAGCATCTCCGGTATGGCTATCTTACCGAAAACTGCGGTTGAGGACGTGGTGGAGCCGCAGGAGGCGGCAAATCCAGTAGCAGCGAGGGTGGTAGCCAGCACCAGGCTTCCTTTTAGGTGCCCAAACCAGGCGCGGGCAGCATCGAATAGGTCCTGGGTAACCCCTGCAGTCGCCGCAAAATACCCCATGAGCAGAAACAGGGGTATCGAACTCACCTCGTAACCGGACCCAATGTCAAAGAACCTACTCCCAAGCGCAGTTAAAGTCGAGATTGGACCCCGTATCATGGAGAATCCGACAGTGCCAGCAAAGAGCAAGCTCACACCAATCGGCATCCTCAGCACCAGCAGAACCGCAACCATCACCAATCCAATAATTACCCCTGTCGTCTCGCTCATCTCTCTTGCCCTACCTCCTTTCTACCCACCGCCTCCTCATACAACTCTCCCGTTCTCAATAGCCGCACAATTTGCGTCAGGAGCCGCAGGGCAAGCATGCCACAGCCCACCGGTACACCAACCCGTGAAGGCCAGGTCACAACCTGGATTGACCCTAACATTGTGTCCCCCATCAGAAAATTGACCCAGGCTGATTTGGCTGTGTACCAAGTGAGTGCAGAAAAGAGAACAAAGCTTAAGGCGAGAATCACACCCTCGACAGGGATACGAGCTTTTCGCGACAGCCGGTCATACAGAATGCCAAAGGTAATGTGGGCATCCTGGCGTTGGGCAATGGCAAGCCCGAAAAATATTAAATATACAAAGAGGAGGGAAACATACTCATAGGAGCCCTTTACATGCCCATGGAAAATACGTCGCGCCACCACATCCGCTACAGTTATGGTCATCATAACGCCTATTGCCACTGCCGAGATATATGAAAGCCACTCTTCTGCCTCTATCTGGAGCTTTAATAGAAATTTCACCAATCTTTTCATTGCCATACTCCAAAATTAATCTAAAAGCGTTACGAAGTGCCTAACGGCACTCCGCAACACATTCCTCATTTACAGTTCCTGGCAAAGCAGGAACTCACCCAACCTCATCCTTTAGTCAAGACTCTCAAGCCCATACCACGGAGAGGTTGTCTGGGGTAACCTATTCATTATTCATATTTCTTAAGCAGTTTCAAGAACGTGTCAAGTAGTGCCCTTCCGTCATCGACACCTTGAGTTTTACTGTCTGCAACCCACTTATCCCACACCGGCTTGCCTGCTTCTGCCTTAAGCTTTGCCATCTCTTCAAACTGGACTATTTTCACCCGCCCACCTGCCAGCAGGCTCTTCTCAGCCTTGAGCTCCTCGTCACGGTACAGCTCATACGCCTTGGTTGGCATTATTTTGTTTACATCATTCATAACTTGTTGGACATTGGCAGGGAGCTTATTCCAAGTGTCCATGTTGATAACCAGGGTATAAGGCATGTAATAGAACTTGATTCTTTCCCAGTACGAGAATATACTTCCAAACCCGAAATCATAAGCGTCAACGGGGCAGCCCATGATGGCTGCGTCAACGACGCGCCTCTCCGCAGCGGCCGGAAGTTCGCCCCACGGTACGGCGTAAGTCGTAATCCCCAACGCCTTTAGAGCATCACCCGCACCCCCGTGCGCACGGGTTTTTATCTTCCTCATGTCCTCAATAGTCCTGACCGGGTCATGGGACATCATCTCTGTCGTGAGCCACACCCCATTCATCATATACTTCTGGTTTAATACGGTGAACCGTGCTTCTTGGACCGGCATCTGAAAATAATCGTGCGCAGCTTTAGCGTGGGCTAACACATTATCACCTAAAAATGGCAAAATGGTTAGCGTCATCGTGGGATACAAACCTGGATTGTAGACACAGGATACCTGTCCTAAGTCGAACGAGCCAGCTTTTATGGCCATGGGCTGCTCACTCAGTTTCCCCAATGCACCACCCCAAATCCTGTCGAATTTTACTTTTCCTTCGGTTCGTTTCTCTACCTCATCCATCCACCACCGTACCGGAAGATTATACCCTGCTTGTGCGAATGCCTCGTGATACTTGAGCTTGATCGTCTGAGCCAATGCCAAGTCTGGCGCAATCAGCAATCCAAAAACCAGCAGTACACCTGTGATCCCCCCGATTCTTTTCCTTTCCATTTTTCACTCCTTTCGTTCGCGATAATGAGTTTTTGTCCCCGGCGATCCCTTTCATCGCCTAAATACTCACCATTTCCTTTCTAATTCTTGATGTAAACCAGAAAGCGTCGTTCGGTTCCCTTAAATTAAATTTGCCTTTTCCCTAAAAATATTTCCCTCCGAAATCGGATTGTCTGTTTGCCGGACAATATATAAGAATTCTCAAACCCTGTCAAGGGAAAAATAGGTGAAAAAGTAATCCCTCAGTTATGGGAGGCCTATGAGGATACTCTGACTTGTAACTCAGCCCTTTAGGGCTGATCCATCAGGGCTAAAGTCCTGAGTTACGTTCCCGAGGGATTACGTGAAAAATATCAGGGATAAACTGTCATATGAAAATCCGATCCTAAAAAAGGGAGAGGCGAGAGAGGAAACCGGCATGTGGCTGTTCCCGGGGAGTGGGCCTGATCAACCTCCGGCAATCATATAGATCAGGTGGATTTCGTCCCCCTCTTTAACGGGCTTAGCAAGTTCATTGGGGTAGGCGCTGGCATGATTGACATAGATTTCAACCGTGTTGAGTAGCTTACCTTTCCCGGCAAACAGCGCCTTCTCCATTCCAGGGAACTGTTGGATAAGATGGTTTAAACATTCACCCACCGTTTTTCCCTCTGCGGCGACCCCCTCCAGGCCATGGGTAAATTGTCGATGGGTTGCATGGATGTGCACCTTGACAGGCATGTCCTACTCCTTTCCCCTGAGAGATCCGCAATGATCGCAACTTGGGTTTCTCGTAATTGCAAATTCGCTGAAAGTGACCCTCAGTCCATCATAGATGAGTAACCGATTGGTCAGCAGTCTACCCATCCCTACGAGATACTTGATCACCTCCGTAGCCTGAATACTTCCTATGACTGCTGGAGTGACACCAATCACGGGAAATTTCTCTTGTGGCACGGGCCCCCGATACAGACATCTCAAGCAGGCGCTTTCTCCGGGAAGGATAGTCATGACTCTTCCCTCAAAACCATTTACTGCGCCATGAAAGAATGGAATATTATTTTCAATCGCACAGCGATTCAGAAGATAGCGAGTCGGTAAGTTGTCCATCGCATCAACGAGAACGTCACAGCCCCGAACAAGCTCGGAAACATTGCCTTCCGTTAGGGTCTCGGCAATCGCTTCGACCTCTACCGCCCGGTTGAGGCTTCTCAATTTCACGCTGGCAGAGTCAACCTTTCTTCTCCCAATGTCTTCTTCCCAGTGCAAGACCTGCCGGTTCAGATTGCTCAGCGCCACCTGGTCATGATCGATCATCCGAATCCTTCCTATTCCGGCAGCAGTCAGGTAGAGGGCGATGGGAGAACCGAGCCCCCCGGCCCCTGCAATGACCACGCGTGATTTTTTAAGCCTTTCCTGCCCTTCCTGACCGATCTCTCCGATCATGATTTGCCGATCATACCTCTCTCGCTCGCTGGGTGTCAGCATAGAAGATCTCCGCAGAAAAGGGTGTGGGCAGAGGCTTACTCTTTCAACAGGGTATGGGCGACAACCTTTCTCTGAATCTGGTTCGTTCCTTCAAAAATCTGGATGACCTTCGCATCCCTCATCATCCGCTCGACAGGATGACTCTTGGTGAGCCCTTCCCACTGTAATACCTGAACGGCATTCGTTGTCACCTTCATAGCGATATCGGAGGCAAAGTATTTGGCCATCGCGGAAAACATCTGAACCGGAACGCCCTTGACCTTTTCATCCATCATTCTCGCTGATTTATAGACCAGGGCCCTGGCGGCTTCAATCTCAACCGCCATATCGGCGATCTGGAACTGGATCCCAAGCATTTCATCCCTTTTCTTTGCCCATTCCCTCTTTCGGCCGTATTGAATGACATAGTCTAAAGCTCCCTGGGCCAATCCTACGGCCTGGGCAGCGATGGCGGGTCTTGACCGGTTCAATGTTCTCATCATGAGCCACCACCCCACTCCTTCATCGCCGATTCTCTGGCCAATGGGCACCTTCACATCGTTCAAGATCACCTCTGTCGTGTTGGACCCTCGAATACCCATCTTGTTTTCTGTCTTCCCCACTGAAAGACCCGGGGTTCCCTTTTCAATCACAAACCCCGTGATCCCCTCCATCTTCTTCCCGGGGCTGGTGGTCGCAAAAACGGTATAGAAATCAGCCACCCCTCCATTGGTAATAAAAACCTTTGTCCCATTCAAAACATAATGATCCTCCATGAGCACGGCCTTCGTCCGAAGGGAGGCCGCATCAGAGCCTGTCTCGGGTTCGGTCAGACAGAAACAGACCAGTTTCTGATCTTTCACGATCCTCGTCAGGAAATTTCTCTTCACTTCTTCCGTTCCCCCAAGGGCAATGGGCATCGTCCCAACAGCTTGAACAATGACAAGAAGGGACGAAGAGGCGCAATATTTTGCAATCTCCTCTGCAATCAAGCAAAAAGAGGTGACGTCCGCTTCTCCCCCTCCGTACTCCTTCGGAATGAGGAGACTTAAAAACCCCTCTTTAGCAAAAACGTCGACGATATCCCATGGGAATTCCCCCTTTGTATCGATTTCGTCGGCCCGGGGGGCCACCACCCGTTTGGCCACTTCCTGTGCTTTCTTCCTCCATTCTTCTCTCCTCTGTTCGATCTCTTCCATTCGCACACTCCTCAGAATATAGTGTCAGTGCCAGTGTCCGTTGCCCATCCCCCATCCCCCATCCCATGTTCATGGTTGGAGGCTCTCCTCCGGGCATGGGCCATTCGCTGGCAGTTCCTCATCGGAACCTATGCAGGGCTTAAACCTTGCCTTACATATTCCATCCACCCGAAACCTCAATGGTTGCCCCGGTCATGAAGCTGGCCTCATCGGAGGCCAAAAAGGCCACCACAGCGGCCACCTCTTCAGGCTGACCCATCCGTCTGAGCGGGGTATTCTCAATGATCCTATTCTGATATTTCTCGGCCATCTTCGCAATGGTCGGTGTCAGGATTAATCCGGGAAGGACCACATTCACGTTGATCTGATAACGTCCAAGCTCCTTTGCCACACTCTTTGTGAGACCGATGATTCCGGCCTTCGCAGAAGCGTAGCTGATCTCGGCGCTCGCGCCGGTCTTTCCCCAGATCGACGAGAGGTTCACAATCTTTCCATACTGCCTTTCGATCATATGGGGAGCAACCGCCTGAATGCAATGCAGGGTTCCTTTCAGGTGAACCCCGAGCACGGCATCCCAGTCTTCCTCTCTGATCTTTAACAGGGAAGCCCCCCGGTCAAAACCCGCATTGTTCACAAGGATATCGATCGGGCCCCAGTGGCTGGAGCTCTGGTTCACCATTTCCTTCACCTGTTTCTGGTCTGCCACGTCCACGGGAATCGCCATCGCCTTTCTTCCGATCGCCTCGATTTCCTTTGCGGTCTGAGCCCCTGTGTCAGGATTCCATTCGGCAATGACGACGTCCGCGCCCTCCTGAGCCAATTTAAGGGCAATGGCGCGACCGATCCCCTGCCCTGCTCCTGTCACAATCGCTTTCTTATTTTTGAGCCGCATCGATAGGGACCTCAAGAAAGCAAATAGAAATAAGCCTTCTTTGGGATTTTTAAAATTTTAACAGATCGAAACAAAGACCGTCAAATGTGTGGGGAGCATTTGAATACAAAAGGGCAGGGCACACCAAGGGGGGTGATGTTGAAAATGGGAGGCCCCGATAAAGGCGCCTCCCTCATGTTTCATTCGTCTTTCCAGATGGGTTTGCGTTTGTCCAAGAAGGCATTAAGTCCCTCCATCGCATCGTGGGTCTTCATGACTTTTTCAAGATAAATCTTTTCGATGGTCCTAAGTCCCTGATCCAGATCATCATTGAGCCCTGCCAGGGCTGCTTCTTTTGTCAGTTTCAGGATGACCCCGCTCAATCTGGTGAACTTCCCGATGAAGGCTTCCACCTCCTGGGCAAGGGAGGCTTCAGGCACAACCTTGTTAATCAACCCTAAACCGAGGGCCTCCTGAGCGCTGATCGTGTCTCCGGCGAGAATCAGTTCCATCGCTTTCTTTCTCCCGATGATCCTCGGAAGAATGAGCGCAGCAATGGGAGGAAAGACCCCCACCTGGATTTCAGGTTGTCCAAACTTTGCCCTTTCCGTGGCAATCACCATATCGCAATAGAGGGCCAATTCACAGCCTCCTCCAAGGGCCGAGCCATTAACGACCGCAAGGGACGGAACCCCCAGCCTGTCCATGAGCCGAAACATCCGATGGAAGGCCTCGATCATCTTGGGTCCCAGGTCTCCCAGATGGTCTGCCACCTCCGCGCCTACGGAGAAAGCTTTGCCCACTGCCTGAACGACAAGGAACTTCAAGGCCTTCTCTCTCGTCAAGCCCTCAAGACAGTCGCCGATCTCCTCCATCATTTCGATGTTCAGCCAGTTGAGGGGAGCCCTGTTTAAAGTCAGAAATGCCACACCCTCTTTCAATTCGGTCTGAATATGTTTAAAAGCCATTCGATTCACCTCCTTTTTTCGTGACTCGTGATCGGTGATTCATTATCACCCCCACCCGCACCCCCCCCGTTAAGGAGGAGAGAAAAATAGGGCAAAAATAAGGATACCCTTTGGGCATCTGCCCAAAGGGTATCCTTATACAACCACTAAAAGGCCCTCCATTGATCACACACTTATTTCCCTTGGGGTTTGCCCAGGACTTCTTCAAAGAAGATCTCATCCATGAGCTTGCCTTCGGCAATATTCTGGCGGTACTTGAGGAAATTGATGACATCCTGGCCTGTGATCTTCTTGGTGTTGAAGGCCCCGAATCCGAGGAAGGCCTCTCCCATCATGTTGGCGGCCAGCCAGTGCCTGTTATAGTTTTTGGTTTGATCCCAGAAGAATTTCTTCTTCGCCCGGATAGAATCAACCGATTTAATCAGGCATCCGGGGAACAGATTAGCAAAGGTCCACACGACCTTATCCACTTCGGCATCGAGGAGGGCGAAATCATAATCGTTGGCTTTCAGTTTGCTGCTGACCCACTCCCTTGCCTTCTTAAATTCTTCCCCTGTCTTAAACTCCCCGTAAACGATCTCGCCATTATCTACATACTTATCGGTGATGATCTGAGGATTGCGAGCCCAGTTTCCTTTCTCATCCTTGAGAACGGGAACGCACTTGGAGATAAGGGTCTTCGCCTTCATCTTGTAGGCGCTCCACATCTCGCAGCTCACGCAGTTCCACATGGCGTCTTCCATGCTCAGGAACCACGGCAGAAAGTCCGAAGAGCCGCCGTCCGGGGCAGAGCCATGACGTGGTCCTGCCTGTCCATAGATGGCCAGATCTGAAGAGATCGCAAGATCGCAGGCCATTCCAATCTCCTGCCCGCCTGCCACTCTCATTCCATTGACACGGCAAATCACGGGTTTTTTGCAGGCCAGAATGGAATCGACCATGTTGTTGAAGAGTTCCATGTAGGCGCCATACTCTTCGGGTCTGCGGCTGTAATATTCGGAATACTCTTTCGTGTTTCCACCCGTGCAGAAGGCATTGGGGCCTGTTCCCGTAAAGATGGTGGCAACGACGGAACGGTCTGTTGAAGAATTCTCCATGCCTGCGATAACCCCCTTCACCATCTCCGTGGTGTAGGAGTTAAACTGGGCCGGGTTATTCAGTTGGATCCATGCTACAAAGAGACCCGGAATGATATTTCCCTTCGGATCTTTCAGCGGCCTTTTCTCGTAAATGGTGCATGGTGCCTGCGTCCCCCAGTGTTCTGAACCATAACGGTCATGATTCTTAATTCCGTCTTCTCTCGGCATCCAGTTGATTGACATACAAAATACCCCCTTCCTCTTTAAGTGTAGTTTTTGAATTAAGTCTTATCCGTAAGGAGCAAGGTGTTAGGGGTAAGAATTAAACCCACTGACGACTTGCATCTAACGCTCTCATGAAATTTCTCAGAAATCGGGTGTCAACACAATTCTCTTCTCCGGAGACCCGGCTTTATGAACCTCGTCGAAAACGGATTCGATCTTGCTCATGGGCCTCGTTTCGACAAAAGGAGCAATGTCGATCTTCTTTGACAGGACCATATCCAGGACGATCGGATAATATTCCGGCAGGCACCCCCACGATCCGATGATCTCGGCATCAAAGGCCATCAGTCTGGAAATACTATATTCACTCTTTGCCATCCCGAATCCGATTACGATCAGCTTGCCGGTAAATGAAAGAAGTTCCAGGGCGATTTCCTGGCCTGCCTTGGTACCGGTGATCTCAAAAATCTTCCACCCGAAACCGGCCTCCAGACCATTTTTCTTGCAGATCTCACGAAACTCGTTCCGGAGATCCTTGATGGGCTTATCCTGAGAGCTGATCACAAAGTCCGCTCCATAGTTGAGGGCCCTCTTCAATTTCTCAGGGTTTCTGGCAATTCCAACCACTGCCTTGGCCCCCAAGGCCTTTGCCGTCTGGGCCATATAAACACCAACCCCTCCCGTGACTCCAACGATAATGACATTGTCCCCGGGTTGGAGGTCTGCCCTTTTCGCGGCCTGATAGGGAGTCGTTCCGGCATCAGCCACCACAGCCAGGTGCTCTAAGGGAGTATTGCCACGGTTCTTCACCTCGCAAAGATCGACTGAGGGAACAGGAATGTGGCTTGAAAAACCACCATAAATTCCGAGACTATTTCCAGGCATCTTCTGGACTAAACAACGATTTCCTCTGCCGGTTTTACAGAGGTAACATTTTCGACAGGGCATGACGGCAGGGATAATCACTTCCTTTCCAACCCATTTCTCATCGCCCGCCACGACGGTTCCGCTGATCTCGTGGCCGAGGGTTAAGGGTGGTTTCTGAACGGTGGGCACGCCATCATAGAAATAGCCCAGGTCCGTGTGACACACTCCACACCCTGCCACCTTGACCAACACCTCACCGGGTCCCAGCGATGGAACTGGAACGGATGCCTTTGCAAACTTGCCGGGCGTCACCTCCCCGGTTTCCTTATTTTTGGTTGTCGGCTGAACCATTTGCCAAGTTTCAATCTTGTCAGGTAATGTTGCCATGCTTTTCACCCCTTCCTTTTTAAATACAAAATTCGAATTTTGAAATTCGAAACAAGCTCAACCTCCAAATCACCCAAAAGCAGATTCAGGGTTGAATCGATACCTCCGGTCATTCCCCATTGTTTTATGTTTCGAATCTCGGATTTAGCTTCTGAGGTTGCATCCCCCCTTTCCTTCAAATTATTCCATATTTCAAATTGCAGCGTGGTGATGTTCCATTACCCTTTTGCAATTTGCAATTTAAAATTTGCATTTCCATCAGGCCATCCCGACTCCACCATCGACACAGAGAAGTTGCCCCGTGATATAGTTCGACTCATCCGATGCTAAGAAGACGAAGGACGGAGCAACCTCTTCCGGTTCAGCAAATCGTCCCAACAAAATCCTGCCAGCATAAATCTCCTTCAACTTAGGGTCTGTCCGAATCTTCTCGGTCATCTCAGTGCTCACATATCCCGGCGAGATCACATTCACTGTAATGCCATAATTAGCCAATTCTCGTGCAGCCGACTTGGTTAAGGCAATGATCCCTCCCTTTGCTGAACTATAATTAATCTGGCCCTTTGTGCCTGTAAGTCCAGCGGCCGAGGTCACATTAATGATCTTTCCCTGTTTCTTCTCCATCATATACTTCGAAGCCGCCTGGATACAGAGGAAGGGCCCTTTGAGATGAATATCAATGACCTCATTCCATTGCTCCTCGCTCATCTTATAAAGCATTCCAGGCCTCGTTGCCCCGGCATTATTGACCAGAATGTCAATCTTTCCGAAGTGATCAATGGCCGATTGGATCACCCTCTCAGCATCTGCTTTCAACGCCACATTTCCCTTGACGGCTACGGCCTTCCGTCCCATTTTCGTGATCATCTCAACGACTTCTTGGGCTGGCTGATCCTTTGATGCGTAGTTCACAATGACATCTGCCCCCTCTTTTGCAAAGGCAAGGCATATTGCCCTTCCGATCCCTCTACCGCCGCCTGTAACAACCGCTGCCTTACCTTCCAGTCTTCCCATGGAATCACCTCCTCAAAAATAAAATGCTACGTGCCTGAAATGGCAAAGGCATCGCAGTTTTTTCGTTCAATATGATTCGGTAATTAAATTCCAGTCTCTCCCCTGGTCATCGATCCTCGAACCCGTGAAATAGCCACCCCCCTACCTCTTCCAACCCCTCTTCCCCTGTCTTCCGGACCTTGGTGAGATGATCAGCGAGAAATCCTCGTCAGCTAAGATTCAGTTCCAGATTGATCATCTCTCCTCCTCTTGAAAAGCCCATGCCACGAAAAAATTTGAGGAGGTCCCAATCGCTCCAATTAACCAGGGTGTAGACAATGGTCACCCCGATCGACTTGAGGTTCTTGATGAACTCCTGACTCAGTTTCCGGGCCACTCCTTGATGCTGGCAGGCAGGATCGACACCGATGGTGCTGATCCATCCCACGGTATCCGGGACATTAAATTCCCCTCCGCTCACTTCGCCCAGGATGAACCCGATGACTCTTCCTTCAAATTCTGCAACGAGACAAGAGAGGGGAAAATGGGCATTGGAAAGCTCAATCTGCTGTTTCCAGTAATTCCACCTTGACTTTCCAAGGATTTTTCGGTCGATTTCGACGATCGCCTCCAGATCCTCTCCGCCAAAAGTCCGAACCGTCACCTTTTCCAGAAAATTCTCTTCCATAGCTGACGTCAAACCCTATTCAATCACAGCCAATGTTTGTTCTGCCTCAACCTCTTGCCCCGGGGCAATATGAACCTCTTTCACCGTCCCGCCGACGGGTGCCACTATAGGCATTTCCATCTTCATAGCTTCCAGGACAGCCACTTGATCGTTTTCCTGAATCTTGTCTCCCACCTTGACTGAAACAGCAACAATCTTGCCCACCATGGGTACTGTTACGGGTGTTCCCATTCTTTTCCTCCTTTAATTCTTGAAATGGCTATTTTAATCCCAAAGCATGTCTCGCGATGATCATCTTTTGAATGTTGGATGTTCCCTCCACAATCTGATAGGACTTGGCATCTCGGTAGAACCGTTCCACAGGGTATTCCGTTGAGAAGCCATACGATCCGAAGATCTTGACCGCCGTATTGGCAGCCCGAACCGCAACTTCGGCAGCATAAAATTTAGCGCAGGAGACCTCGATGGTATTCTTTGCTCCTTGGTCCCGGTTCCATGCCGCCCGATGGACGAGTAATCGCGCCGCTTCTTCCTCAACATACATCTCGGCAATCTGTTCCTGAATCATTTGGAAGCCGGCAATAGGCTGACCAAACTGTTCGCGCTCATTGGCATACCGAACAGAATGTTCAAGGCAGGCCCTTGCCACTCCAACACCTCTCGCCGCAGAGGAGAGCCGTGTATTGTCCAGCATGGACATACAGATTTTGAACCCGTCGCCCTTCTTGCCGACAAGGGCGTCTTTGGGCAATTTCACGTCTTCAAAGACGATCTCACCGGTAGGAGCACAGAAAAGGCCCAACTTTGTTTCAATAGACTTTTGGGTGACGCCAGGTAAATGCATATCCACCATGAAAGCGGATATTCCTCTGTGCTTCGCTGCCCTGTCCGTATAGGCATAGACAATACCGACATCCGCCACCGGCACCCCTGAGATCCACATCTTGGTCCCGTTCAGAATGAAACCGTCCTCCACTTCCTGGACCTGCGATTTCATGGAGGCGACATCGGATCCCGTATTGGCCTCCGTAATGGCGAAACAGCCTAACCAGTCCGCATTGATCAATTTGGGGATATATTTTTCCCGCTGCTCCTCCGTCCCAAAATTCAGAAGAACAGACTGAATGGAGTTCATCTGGAGATTAAACGGAAGGCCCCACGAAGGCGAAATCCTCGCGACCTCTTCTGTCATCACAGAGGCTGCAAGGAAACCGGCTTCGTTTCCGCCATACTTTTCCGGGGCAATACATCCAAAAAACCCCAATCTTCCCATTTCCTTAACAATTTCTTTTCGGAAACGGTGCTCTTTCTCATCTTCCTCCATGGTTGGAGCAATCTTCTTTTCTGCAAAATTTTTGGCCATCTCTCGCATTGCTTCTTGTTCTTCTGTCAATTTAAAATCCATAAACTTGCCTCCTTATGGTTGAGATTGTGCAATAAATAACAAACTGGGTATTTTTTGTCAAGAACTATTTATATTAAGACGAATCAATTTATTAAATAATGGTTAAAGGCTCCGAATTGGGCTTTCCATCCCCCGGTTTTTTCTCAATAACTGGTCTTCAATTCGATGGACCCTTCAATGGCAAATAGAGCCCAAAAGTATCCCTGTGGTTCAACTTATGGAATAGAGAGAATAGAATTAATCTCTAATGAAATTAACAGGTTGAATGATTAACTCC
>Ga0315286_10004355_pt1 | contig 13578 bp, 8 predicted proteins | sample YL17G10_0_MG_FD_205038 | JGI IMG/M metagenome (GOLD analysis project Ga0315286, IMG submission 205038) | Sediment microbial communities from Yellowstone Lake, YNP, Wyoming, USA - YL17G10_0 | ecosystem: Environmental > Aquatic > Freshwater > Lake > Sediment | place: USA: Wyoming | collected... | reverse complement strand
GTGCGGCGTGACGCCAAGGCCGTCGGCGCGTTGGCGAAGCTGCTCAGCGACTCGGATGTGGTGGTCGCTCGGGCCGCCGCGAGAGCTATGGGCAAGATCGGCACCGTGGAGGCCGTGAGTGCCCTGCAGGCGGCGCTGCCCAAAGCCTCCGCCGACACCAAACTCGATATCTGCGAAGGTTTGTTCCGCTGCGCCGAGTCCCTGGCGGCGAGCGATCAGAAGGAGCAAGCCGTCGCGATTTACGATGAACTGCTGAAACTCGACGCAGCCCACCAGGTCCGCGCCGGGGCCCTGCGAGGCGCGATCCTCACCCGTGACCGCGGGGGTCCGAGGTTGCTGCGAGAGCACTTGCAGAGCAAGGACTATATCCTGTTCTCCGCCGCGGTGCAGGCCTCGCAGGACCTGCCGGGCGACCGCGTCACCAAAGCACTGGCCGACGGGATGAAGGACCTGCCGGCCGACAACCAGATTCTGATCATCCAGGCCCTGGGCCGCCGAGGCGATAAGGCGGCGGTGCCGGCCCTGCTCGATGCGGCCCGGAGCGGCGAGAAGCCCGTTCGCATCGCCGCCATCCAGGCCGTGACGGAGATGGGTGATGCCTCCGCCGTGCCCGTGTTCCTGCAACTGCTGGACGACAGCGACCGTGAGATTGCGCAGGCCGCACAGAGCAGCCTTGCCACGCTTCCGGGTCGTGAGGCGGATGCCGCCGTGACGGAGATGTTTAAGAGCGGCAGCCCCGACAAGCAGCGAATGGCCCTTGACTTGATGAGCCGCCGACGGATCAAGGATAGCATGCCCGCGTTGTTGCAGGCGGCTCGCGGCGCCGATCCGAAAACCCGTCCGGATGCAATCAAGATGATCGGCGATCTCGGCGGGGCCGACCAACTACCCGCCCTGTTCGAACTGCTCGACACCGCCCAAAGTCCGCAGGATATGACCGCCGCCGAACAGGCCATCTCCACCGCGTGCACGAAGGCCCAGGACCCGCAAGCCCAGGCCGACAAGCTTGCCGCCCGGCTCAGCCAAGCCAAGCCCGCGCAGCAGGCCGCCCTGCTGCGCGTCCTCGCCGCCATCGGCGGGCCGAATTCGCTCAAGGCTGTGCGTACGCTGATCGACAGCAACAACGCCGAGGTGCGATCGGCCGCGATTCGCGCCCTGGGCAGTTGGAGAACGGCCGATGCCGCTCCCGACCTGCTGGCCCTGGCGCGGAAGACGAACAATCCCGCGGAGAAGACGCTCTTCTTGCGGAGTTACCTCAATCTGGCCGCTCGCGGCGACATGGCGGTCGAACAGCGTCTCGACATGTGCAAGCAGGCGGCGAGCCTGGTCCAGCGCGACGAAGAGAAGAGACTGCTGCTCGGCACGCTGGGCAACATCGAATCACCCGATGCAATGGGCCTGATCCTGCCTTACTTGAGCGACGCCAACATCCGGCAGGAAGCCGGCATGGCCGCGGTGACTCTGGCCGAGAAGCTGCTCAAGGGACGAGGCCCTTCAAAGGTGGCGGCCCAGTTGGTGGACCCGCTCGAGAAGGTGGCCCAGGCCACGACCACCGACGAAGTGGCCAAGCGAGCCAAGACCCTCCTGCGACAGGCCAAGAGCAGGAGCGGCAGTAATTGATGCTGGCTCCTTCGTGACTTCATCGGGTGGCAGCCCCTTGGCTTTCGGGCTGCCACCCTTTGTCATTCCGGCAGCTTCTGCGTATCCCGTTATGATTGCATCGCTCTGGCAAAGACCACATCATGACCGTAGCAGCGTGCCCGTTGGATGCTCTGCCCCTATCCAGACAGGAGGAAAACGAATGAATCCTATCTCTCGCGTGACATCCGCTGCCGTCTTGAGCCTCTTCCTGGCTATGCCAATCCTCGCCGGGGATGAAGGTATCATCATCCGCAACAACGAGCGGACGCTGGAGCAGATTCAAAATGCCTATGCCCGAATCCGGCCGGTGCAATACAGCCCGCCCGTCGAGCGATGGGAAAATCTACCGAAAACAAGAAAGCTGCTGACGGAGGGCGGCACGCTGCATGTCGTCATGCTGGGCGACAGTGTTGTCAACGATACCAGCCGCTCGTGTTGGAACCTCATCGTGGAGCGGCGGCACCCGAAGTGCCAAATCGAGAAGATCACCTGCGTGCGCGGCTCCACCGGCTGGTGGTGGTACAAGGAGCCGAGCCGGGTCCAGAAGTACGTGCTCGACCACAAGCCCGATCTGGTCATCATCGGCGGCATCAGCCACCGCAATGACATCGAATCCATCCGCGACGTGATTCGGCAGATTCGCGAGGCTTCCCAGCCCGACCTTCTGCTCATGACCGGGGCCTTCGGTTGGGTCAATCGCCGCGACAAGTATTTCATCAATGAAGATGGTGTGCACGGCACACCCTACAACAAGGCCTTGGAGAAGCTGGCCGGCGAGGTCGGGGCGGCATTTCTCGACATGGAGACCGCCTGGGACAACTACATTACTCAGGTTGCGAAACTGGACATAAGCTCCTTTATTCCCGACGGCATCCACGCCAATCCTCAAGGCGAGCAAATCCTCGGTCACATCCTGGCGAACTATCTCTCCTACCCGCCCACCGCCAGGCAATCGGCGGCCGATCAGGAAACCGATCCGCTCGTGTGGGAGAAGCTCGACAAGTTCCAGGATTGGAAGTTCGGCTTCATGGTGCACTGGGGCATCTACAGCCAATGGGGCTGCATCGAGTCGTGGCCGCTGGTCGAGGCGGACAAGTGGGCCCGGCCGGACGATCTGCCGCCTTGGACCGAGCGGGGCAAGGACTTCGAGCGGTTCTGCCGCGACTACGTCGCCCTCAACAAGACCTTCAATCCGCAGAAGTTCTACGTCACCGAATGGGCAGCCGCCGCCAGGGATGCGGGCATGAAATACGTCGTCTTCACCACCAAACACCATGACGGTTTCTGCATGTTCAATACGAAGCAGACCGACTACCGCACGACCGATGTCTCGTGCCCTTTCCACACGGATGCGACGGCGAATGTGGTGAAGATGGTCTTCCTCGCGTTCCGCGCCGAGGGCTTCGGCATCGGAGCCTACTACTCGAAGTCCGACTGGCACCAGTCGGGCTACTGGTCGCCCGACTGGCCGCACAGGGACCGCAACGTCAATTACGACACGAGCAAGTACCCGGAGAAATGGGCCACGTTCGTCGATTTTACGCACAACATCGTCCAAGAGCTGATGACGAACTACGGCCCCGTCGATATCCTCTGGCTCGACGGCGGTCAGGTCCGCCCGCCCAAGCAGGACATCAACATGCCCAAGCTGGCCGCGATGGCGAGAAGTCACCAGCCCGGCCTGCTCGTGGTCGATCGCACCGTCGGCGGCCGCTACGAAAACTATCGCACGCCCGAGCAGGAGGTCCCCGAAAAGGCCATGCCCTACGTCTGGGAGACCTGCATGACGATGGCGACGCAGTGGTCGTACAAGCCGGACGACAAATACAAATCCACCCGCCAGCTCATTCACCTGCTCGTCAACATCGTGGCCAAAGGCGGCAACTTCCTCCTCAACGTGGGTCCCAGTCCCGATGGCGAACTGCCGGAGCCGGCCCTGGAGCGTATGAAGCAGATCGGCCAGTGGATGCGAGTCAACGGCGAGGCGATCTACGGCACCCGCCCCATCCCGCCGTACAAGGTCGGCCAGGTCTGCCTGACCAAAGAAGGCGAGAAGCTCTACGCGATCTATCTTGCCGAAGAGGGGCAGACCGCGTTGCCCGAGCGAATCCAGATTCCGCCGATCAAAGCCGCCAAGTCGGTAAAGCTGCTCGGATCGAAAACCGCCGTCGAATGGACGGTCACGCCGGAGGGTCTGTCCGTGGCTGTCCCGCAAGACGTTCGCCAGTCACCACCATGCGAGCACGCCTGGGCACTGGAGATCGGCGGCGCACGCATAGAATAACGGCGGCAGCCGCCGCTCGGCCAGAAGAGAAAGTCACCTGGGAATCTGGGAGTAGCCGATGAGATTGGAAAGGATGTGCCGCATGCCTGTGTCGTGGAGAGCCCGTACTGCCATGATGACGATGGTCACTCTTCTATCCTGCGTGAGCCGACCGGCGACGGGGATCGAGGTGAAGGTGGTCTTGCCGGAGCGTGGGCACCCCTTTCTGGCGTGTACGGTGGAGGAACTCGGGCGGCTGCGGCAGGCGTATCGCGGCCAGGGGCCGGAACGGGACCTCGTTGCTGCGCGAGTGAAAGAGGCCGAGCGATTCATCGGCGAGACAGTGGAGTTTCCGCCGCGAGGCGGGCAGCATAACCAGTGGTACCAGTGCGACAAGTGCGAAGTGGCACTGAGGACCGTCGATGCGACCCATCACCAATGTCCCAAGTGCAAGAAGGTCTACTCGGGACCTCCCTATGACGATGTGATCTTCAGCCAGCAGCACAGCCGCAACCTCCAGCGGATGGTGACGGCCGCGTGGGCGTACGCCATCTCGGAAGATAAGCGATTCGCCGAATACGCGGCCAAGGTGCTTCTGGGCTATGCCCAGCGGTACGAGCAGTATCCCTATCACAGCGCCTCGCTGGACGCCAAGAGCCGCTCCGGCGGGCACCTGTTCGAGCAGACATTGAATGAAGCGGCCGATCTGTCCAACGAGATCGGGCCCGCGTACGACCTGATCCACGATTCGGGCGTGCTCTCGGCGGCGGACCACCAGGCCATCCGCGGCGGCCTGCTGCTGCCGATGCTCCGGAATATCGACAAGAATAGGACCGGCAAGAACAACTGGCAGACCTGGCACGACGCCGCCATGATCTGGGGCGGGGCCCTGGTCCGCGACCCGGCCTGGGTCCAGAAGGCGATCACCGACCCCCAGAACGGCTTTGTCTACCAGATGGGCGTCTCGGTTTCCAAAGAAGGCATGTGGTATGAGAACAGTTGGGGCTATCACTTTTACACCCTCCAGGCCTTGGTCAACATCGCCGAGACAGCCCGGCGGCTGGACATCGATCTCTGGTCGAACGAGCGGCTCAAGAAGATGTTCACGCTGCCGGTCTATTACACGATGGCCGACGGAATGCTGCCGCGATTCGGGGACGACGTGAGCTCCTCCGCCCGGCGGGTGGGTCGCCTCTTCGAGCCGGCCTATCATGCCTACCGGGACCCGCAGATCCTGGCGCTCTTGGGCGACAGGGCGAATTTCGAAGGCATTCTGTTGGGCCGGACCACACAGGCGACGGCAGAACCGGCCGTGTTGGAGAGCATGGTCTTCGATGACGCGGGGCACGCGATCCTGAGAACCAAGGGCGAAGCCGGGTTGACGGCCGCCATGACGTTCGGACCTTATGGCGGCTTTCACGGACATTTCGACAAGCTGAGCTTCGTGTTCTTCGGCTTCGCGAAGGAGCTTGGCGTCGATCCCGGCCGGGCCCGCAGCCAGGCGTACCGCCTGCCCATCCACAGCAACTGGTACAAGGCCACGATCTCGCACAACGCCGTGCTGGTCGATAAGCAGAGCCAAAAGCCTGCGAGCGGCAGACTGCTGCTATTCGAGCCAAAGAGCGACTGCACGGTGGCGGCGGCAAGCTGCGATGAGGCCTATCCAGGCGTGAAGCATACGCGCTGGCTCGTCATGACGGGGACTTATCTGCTCATCGTGGACAAGCTGGAGTCGGACAAGGACCATCGATTCGACTGGCTGTATCACAACAGAGGCGAAAAAGCGGCCTGCGACGCAGCCCGGGACGACGTGACACCGACCGGCGAGGTTCCAGGCGGCGAGTACATCCGCAACACGAAGCGGGGCACGACCGCCGGAGTCATTCGAGCCCGATTCGAGGATGCGAGCGTCACGACGTGTCTGACGATGGCCACCCGTGAAGGCACCGTGGTGACGGTTGGCGACGGCGTCGGCGGATCGGTGGACGACCGGGTGCCAATGATAATGATCACCCGAGAGGGCCGAGAGGCGTCTTTCGCGGCGGTCCTGGAGCCGGTTCGCACGGGCGGCAATCCCCAAGTCACCGATGTGCGGGTCACCCCGACCGCAGAAGGCCTGATGATTTCCGTCGAATCCGGCACTCAATCGGACGCCGTGACCGTCCGGCCGGACGGCAAGGTCTCCGTCGTTCCCTCACGGTAGGTTGCTCAAGGGCAATCTGTGCAGGTGATGATCGGGGCGGACCGGAAAGAGAAAGGGCCGCGGCATGATGAGGCCGCAGCCCTTGGTGATACAACGAGTACTTCTTGCTTACATTCGCTTACAGTGACTTCCGCGCACGCAGCCAGGAAACCAACCCCGCTCCAAAGCTCGCGAGCAGGATCGCACCCGGCGCCGGAATAAACCTATACGAATACGTATAGTCGCCTGCCGCCTGCAACCGCGAGCTCTTCATGGTAACGTCCTGGTCGGGGCCCGGCATCCGATCCTGCACATAGAACCCCGTTGGCGCCAGCCATGTATTGGCGTCCGCCAGCGTGAGCAAGGTCGTGCCGTCGCCCGTGTTAAACAACCCCGGACTCTGCACCAGGGTGCCCATCTGAGCCACCCAGTTCGAGGTGCTGGTCCCTCTCCAAACCGGATAGGTCCCGCCCACATTGACGCCCGACGCGACGATTTTCAGCGAAGCGCTGGTGATCGTGATGGCGGGCCCGGTGAGGGTCCCCCCCGTCGGCCACGCCGAGAAATCGGGGACGGGCATGCTGGGGGTAAACGGCTGGGGCCACGTGATCGTGCTCGACCAGTCACCGGCAAAGACCTTGGTGAAGCCCGAGCTCACGGTGTTGTCCCACGTGAAGCTCCCGCCGTCCGTAACTGTCACGCCGAACGCATCGTACGTGACCACGGGCGTAGCGAATGCAGCCGTACTCATGGCAAGCAATAAGCTCACCGTCATACAAACTGCAACCGATCTCTTCATCTTCCACTTCTCCTTTCGTACTAAATCGTACTAACGACATTGCGGTGCAACCGTCACATCCTCCATGCGACCGGTACCACGCCGCATAGGCGGAGCGGCGAATTGCACCTTGTCACTCTAAACAAAGAGATGCCCTATTGCACCACCTCCTTTTTTAGGTGACGTTCGGCGGCTGTCTCAAGACGAAACAACCACCCTCTCTCCCAGTATGCCCTCGACAAAGGGCATCCTATCCGAACACTCGCAGTATTCTCTTCCGGCCTGAGGGAGGCCGGACAACAAGATCCGTGCGCACACACGCACGCCATGCCCAGGAATGATCTCATACTGCCGTGCCTGCGAGTCCTCCTCCATGAGGAGTCTTTATTGTACGACATTCGCCGCATCTTGTCAACAGGTGCAAGTGAATATTTTTGCGGGGCCAAACCACGTTTTCAGGCGAAAAACGGGCATCGGGGACGGATGCGAGGAGAAAATCTGCGTGTGGACGCCCCCGATGACAGGCAGATGAAGGCGAAATACCGAAAGTCCTCAGGTGATTCGATGTCGATTCGCCGGCGCGATGAGCGCCGGGCGCGCGGTTCCGCTCGGCATGTCGCGGCGGAGTGTATGCCAAGCGTCGCGTGGTAGACGATCCGCGTCTGCCTCAGCTCCATAGCCGGTCGTTGGAGTCGCGCGAGTTCCATTCGTCGGTCGGGCCGAAACACTCCTCACCCCGGGCCAGGTGCTGCTTGACGACCTCCAGATTCAACTCGACTCCCAGCCCCGGCGTTTCGGTCACACGGGCAAATCCCTGGCGATTCAGCGGCTTTTCGATGCCCGTCACGAGGTCCTCCCACCAGGGGATATCCACGCCGTGATGCTCCAGGGCGATCACGTTCTCGGTCGCCACCGCACAATGGACGTTGGCCATGAAGGAGACCGGCGAGCCGGCAAAGTGCATGGCCATTGGGATGCCTCGCTCCTGGGCGTAATCGCCGATCCTCTTGGTCTCCAAGATGCCACCGGCCGTGGCCAGGTCCGGCTGGATCATGTCCACCGCGTGCTGGTCGATCAGGTCCTTAAAGCCGCTGAGACAGTAGATGTCCTCGCCCGTCAGGGTCGGAACGTTGATCGCGCTGGTGATCTCCTTCAGTATCTGGGTGTACTGCCAGGGCACCATGTCCTCCAGCCAGGCCATTTGGTAGGTCTCCAGGGCCTTCCCAAGCCGGATGCAGCTATTGACGTCCAAATGCCCGAAATGGTCGGCCGCCAGCGGGATTTCATTGCCGACCTCTTTGCGAACCGTGGCCACGTATTCGGCCAGCATGGCGATCCCCTTGTCCGTAAGCTGAATGCGGGTAAAGGGATGCATTGTCGTCTTGTAGCGATCCCAGTCCGTATCCGGCGGCCGGCTCAGGACCCCGGGGACGTTACGGATGAGGTTGATTCCCAGATCCATCTTCAGGAAGGAGAAGCCCATCTTCATCCGTTCTTTAAGCTTCACGGCGAATCTCTCCCTGTCCGTTACGGAGGGGGTATCGGCATACAGCCGGACGCGGTCTCGGTATCTGCCGCCCAGCAGCCGGTAGACAGGAACGCCATAGGCTTTGCCCACCAGGTCCCACAGGGCCATTTCGACGCCGGAGACACCGCCGCCCTGCCGGCCGTGATGGCCGAACTGCCGGATGGCCTTGAAAATCCGCTCGACGTCACAGGGATTCTCGCCAAGGAGCCTGCTCTTGAGGATCAGGGCGTATCGTTTGCTTCCACCGTCGCGGACCTCGCCGTAACCTGAGATACCCTGGTTTGTGTCTATCCGGATCAAAGGGACCCGCATGGGGGCCCCCGTGATGACCGCCATGCGCAAGTCGGTGATCCTCAATTGCGAAGGTTGCGAAGTCCGGCTGACGCCCTGCGTGGCATAGGCCACCTGCTCCTCAATCGGGAAGCCGAGAACGCCGGCCAAGCTCAGCCCGCCCAGCCCCATACCCTTGAGCAGAGAACGACGCGAACAGCCTGTCTGCGGATGGATGGTGCGTCTTTGTGTCATGATGAATTCCCTGGGGTCCAGAGTTTGGAGTCCTGAGGCAGCGGCCTCCGGTCTCCAGTCCATTCGTGCCTTACCAGCTTCGCTTTTCGAGCATTTCCTTGATGGCCTCCTTCGGCACGGGCAGGTCGTTCATGTTCTGCTCCAACCACTTGAAGAAATCATCCTTAATCTCCTTGGACCAGGCGCTGTCGATCTGGCCGGGAGTGTATTTGCCTTCCTTGAGCCGCTGGTGGCCGAACCGGTCCCGCAGCACGGTCGCCTCCCCGGTCCTGACGACCTTCTCGGCAAGATGAGCCGGGACAAAGAGAACGCCTTCCCGCTTGGCGAGAACCACGTCCCCCGGCAGGCAGATCGCCCGCCCGATGCGAATCGGCACGTTGATCCCCGTCAGCATGACCTCCTGAATGAACGACGGGTCCCACCCGCGCACGAACGCGTTGAATCCTTCGATCTCCCCCAGCCCCTCAATGTCGCGGACGCTGCCGTCAAAGACCACGCCATTGCCGGACTTCGCAAAGATCGAATTGCCGAGATTATCGCCGATCAGGGTGCCATCGACGATCTTGCCCATACCGTCGGCGACGTATACGTCGCCCTTTTGCAGCATGTCGATGGGCCAGGAATTGGAGCCTCCGATCCGGCCCTCGGCCTTGCCGCCCTCGTCGATCATCTTCTTCACATCCGGCCGGGTGGGCATATACTGGGCGGTCAGCGCCCGACCGACGATCAGCACATCCTGATGGAGCATCTGCCAGCCGCCCTCGAACTGGTTGCGGTAGCCCTCATTCCTCAGGACGGCCCAGGCATCCTCGATCCCGATATTCTTCATTCGCCGGAGGATATCGTCGGAGACCTTAGGCCGGCCGTCCGCCAGCCGGTCGCCCGTCCACGTGGAAGTATAGAACTGCACGCGATCCGTAGCCGCCACGCTCATCTTCGGCGTGGCGGGCGCCCCACCCACCGCCAAGGCCGATAATAACGCAACAAGGACAACTACCCGGACCCAATGCGTCCGTCCAGTCTTTGAAACGCAAGCACTCATTCTCATCTTCGCTCCTTTCACCAGAAAAGCGGCCACCGATGTCCGCAGCTAATGGTGGGCACAGCCCACGTTACGCACGCTTGTCACCACTCGCGGGACATTGTACCCGCCAGGCAATCGCGTGTGGAGTCCCTCCCGCAGAAAAGACAGGAAACCGTGAAACTCTTTTCCATGGCGCCCGCCGCCCACAAGAAGCAAGTGCAAGCGCGAAATGAGTTGCCACCCCAGCCTTTCTTTGCCGCATTCGGCGTATTTCGTGGTTTCCATTCCTCCGATTTGTGATTGGCCGAGCGGCCGGCGGCGGTTACAATAGGTACTGTGATATGGGTGCTGATGTCGTTGGAGACTAAACTGGAGGCCTTTCCTATGGAACGCATACCGCAACCGAAAGCACGACTCATCGTCAACGTCATGGATCACGGCACGGTCGTCGGCACGGACGATCCGGTGGCTTTGGAGTTCGAAGACTGCGTCAACGCGGTCACGGGTCTCGTCGGCTGGCTGGCCTCCACGTTGGGCGAAGTCAACGACGCCACCGACGAGGAGATCGGCACCGCGATTCTCGTCGACGCCCTGCACCAATGGACCTTCGACAAGCGAACGGACCTGAGCGGCGAGTCCGAAGAGGACATGGAGGAAGACGAATCGGACGATCCGTTCCAGCCGGAGTGATCCTCGTATGAAGCAGCAAACGCTTGATCCCCTGAAATGCCGGGAGACCGGGGAGGCACAGATGCCCGTCGCCAACCCTCGCCGTTGGGCCACCACACAGCAAAGATTCACGCACGCATGAAAAAAGCAATCATCATCGGGGCTTCATCGGGGATAGGAAAAGCCTTGGCCAGGATTCTGGCCCGGGAAGGGTATGCCGTGGGACTCGTTGCTCGACGCTTGCCGCTTCTTTTGGCCTTGCAGCAGGAAATTGGCGATACGGCCTTCGTCAAACCGATCGACATCTCCCGCACGGTCGATGCCATGTCCCGACTTTCCGAACTGATTCAGCAGATGGGAGGCGTTGATCTCATCGTCATGAGCGCCGGCACCGGTTTCATCAACCCCGGTCTGGACTGGGACAAGGAGAATGAAACGATTGCCGTCAACGTAGCCGGGGTTGCCGCAATGGTGAACGTCGCCATGCACTACTTTCTGGAAAAGGGGTTCGGGCACGTGGTGAACATCTCTTCCATTGCCGCACTTCGGGGCAATAGAAGTGCTCCCGCCTATGGCGCGTCCAAGGCGTTCGAGTCGAACTATATGGAGGGATTGCGGCAGAAGGTCGCCAAGTTGGGTCTACCCATAACGATTACGGACATCCAGCCGGGGTTCGTGGACACAGCAATGGCACAGGGCGAACACTTGTTCTGGGTAGCGTCGCCGGAAAAAGCGGCAATGCAAATCTACCACGCGATCCAGCGAAAAAGGAAGCATACGTACGTCACCAGGCGTTGGAGACTCTTTGCATGGCTCATCAAATGCTTGCCTGACAGCCTCTATCACCGGCTCTGACAGTCCCTGGAGTTCCACACGCGGGTCAGCACAGATCATTGTGCGTGATCATACCCGGCAGTGTTCCGTGAGCAGACCGTCCGGGCCGGAGAGCGGGTCGGATTCGCGGTCGGCCAGGATCTCCTGCTGTTGCGGCCCGACTACCTCCTCGCCCCCCTATTCCAGGCCTTCCTCCCCTACCTGATGGCCGTTCTGCTATTGGTGGCCACCAGCCTCCTCCTGATGCACACAGCCCAATACGCCGGCAAATCCACAATGGTCACAGCAAAGCATCTGGCCGGCAACCTGCTGGTCCAGGTCCTCGCCATCCTCTCCATGCGCTCCATCGGCCTCCTCTACCGTCATTACGGATGCTATTTCAAGTGGTGACACAACGACTCAGCGGCGGCTCTTGACCACCCGACGCCGCGGCTTATTAGGCGCTACCTTGGTGGACAGGTCCCTGTGGGCTTCGCTGAACGCACCTTCTTCCAATTCTATCCGCTCGCGAAGAATGTGTGTTACCCACTCATCAAGACCAGATGACCCATGCAACCGAGCCAGAAAACTCGCTCTTGCCGCAAGGTCCGAAGGAATGGTCAATGAGGACCTCTTGGGTCTCTTCACATGAACGGGTTTTTCCCAGGCGGAAGGGCTATCTGCTTGAGCGGTCACAATCCTGTCGATCTGGTTTTCTGTCAAACGTTTCGTCGATCTCTTTGTCGTCATACTGGCCATCCTGTAATGATCCGAACGACAGCGTGCGGTTTCAGTTGAAAGATGATCTTCAGCCGTCTGCCGCCCGTGCTTGTTCCGATCAGTTGGTAACGATCCCTGAATCTCTTATTCCGACGGACTTCATACTCTGAGAAAAAGCATTCCACCGCTTCCTCGAAGACGATGCCGTGATCGGCAAGCTTATTGCTCTCAAAATCATACTCGAAGTCAGACGGTTGGAAAAGATGCCAGTTCACCAAGATGTTCCTTTGTTCTCTCGAAACATGCTTCGACCTTATTCTACAGCATCCAACCTGTTCAGGCAAACGGCAAACCGCGCAACTGTCCGACTTCCAACCTGTGCCGACTGCCGCTCTACCGCCTGCATCTCAGAAATGCATACAACCCAATACCCCGGCGCGGCCACAACGGTCACAGCAAAGTATCTGGCCGGCAACCTGCTGGTCCAGGTCCTCGCCATCCTCTCCATGCGATCCATCGGCCTCCTCTGCCGCCACTACGGGTATGCGTACCATGCGATGCCTTCGTAAGTCCATACGTGAGAATAGTTTGTGATTAGTTTGTTCTTCTCCGTTTCGCTTATCGTGTAGAAATGACAGTTGAGCGTATCTGACCAAAAGCGATATACCGCATTGGTGTCCGGTGGCTGATCGGCAGGAAAAGCATAGAATGCGACCCCCTCATAAGTCCAGACATGGGAGTAATTATCAATCAGCTTGTTCTTCTCGCTCTCTTTGCTGGTGTAAAAGTGAGCCGAAAGAGCACCTGACCAAAATCGGTACACGGGCACACTGTTCAGTTCGCCGCCGTCGGGCAGTGCATAATAGGCAACGTCCTCGTAGGTCCAGACGTGGGGATAGAGATTGAGGAGCTTCTGCTTCTCAGGTTCACTCGTCGTGTAGAAGTGCCGGCGGAGCGTGCCGGACCAGAATCGATGGACGGGATAGTAGTGGGCGCGCATCAACACCACCAAGTCGTAGCCACCACCGCCGTCATTCATCGTAAGGACGATGAGCTCTTTGTCATCGCTCATGACCCCGTGGCTCGACGCCTGGCCGGCAAACGTGACGACCCCATCCGCGTCGATGCTGATAGTACCATTTCCAGTGCCCGGGCTGCCATCAGACTTGACCATCGAAGAACAAAAAACGCCGAGCGTGCCCACCTCCATGTCACCGTAGACCCACCCCGTCCACTGGGGAGCATCGCCGCTCGTCAGCATGCGTAGGGACCAGCGGCCAACAAGATCCTGCGAGGTAAAGCTGGCGCCCGATCGCTTCTGCATCAGGTACAGGCTGGAACCTCCTCCACCGTCCGTGCTCGTCCAGACTGCTGTCTGCTTGTCGATGCTCATCAGACCATGGCTGCCTGTCAATCCACTTATTGTGAAGATACC
>Ga0315286_10004354_pt1 | contig 13578 bp, 11 predicted proteins | sample YL17G10_0_MG_FD_205038 | JGI IMG/M metagenome (GOLD analysis project Ga0315286, IMG submission 205038) | Sediment microbial communities from Yellowstone Lake, YNP, Wyoming, USA - YL17G10_0 | ecosystem: Environmental > Aquatic > Freshwater > Lake > Sediment | place: USA: Wyoming | collected... | reverse complement strand
TGGAATATTAGAGCTCCAATTACTCAAGAAAGAATTTTTTACCATTTTCATGCTTTTAAGATACTTGGGAAAAATAATTTTATCGAGGCGAAAGGTTATTTCATTCCAACGACCCCAAAAGGGTTATTTTATCAACCCTATATTAAAGCGATTAAACAAACAATAGATTATGTGGCTAGGTTTGATCCGAATTTTAACTACGGTTTTAGTCAAATAACTTTCCGAGAAAAAATAAGATGCCTCATTTATAATAATTTTATAACAAATTTGCTCTTAAAAAACCGATGACTATTTTTAATAAGATAAAAAAACAAATAATTGAGAATAATTTCTTTCGGCCACGCTGGTATTCAGTTTTTTTTAATCCTTATTTTATTGGTCGGTCAACACTCTATCAACAAATTAAAAAATTTGCCAATAAGGTTTCTGTCGAGGCAAAAATTTTAGATGTTGGTTGTGGCAATAGACCCTATCGCTCAATTTTTAAGTCCCCTTTTTATGAAGGAATAGACATCGAAGGGGGTGGCCACGTGGACAAAGAAAAGATTGTTGATAAATTTTTTGACGGGATAAATATTCCTTACCCAGACCAACAATTTGATATCATTATTTGCACTCAGGTTTTAGAACATCCCCTTGACCCCAAAAAATTAGTAAAAGAAATGAACCGAGTTTTAAAAACCCAAGGTAAAGTCTTCATTACTGTTCCTTTTGTTTGCAACGAACACGAAATTCCTTATGATTTCCGCCGTTTTACCCGTTATGGCTTAGAACAATTATTGACAGAAAATAATTTTAAAATTACTAACCTAATCCCAACAACCGGCATTTCGGGCGTTATTGGCCAAATGTCTTCTGCTTTTATTTTTGAAAGTCTAACTTTTCGTAGCCCAATGATAAAAACTATCTTGGCGGTCTTGATTTTGGGTCCAATTCAGATCATTTCTCTCTTTTTTGATTGGTTAACCGGTAAATGCTGGATAACTCTTGATTATGTTATAATAGCCAAAAAACGAAATGTTTAGCTCTACAAAATTTAAAAATTGGCTCAAAAAATCAGGCCTTTTTACGATTAAGGTCTCAGCTGATCCACTGATCGACTCTTTAAGACAGCAATTCGATTTTCGAGAACGTAGTTTTTTTTACGGCTGGCGAAAATATTTAGCCAACTCTCTCTATTGCCACGCCTCGCCCGGTGTTTTAGAAACGATTCTACGTGAATTAGCCGGCCAAAAAGCCGCTCCGGCCGGCCTGCTTAATTTGGGCGGCGGCAGCGGCCAAGTTTCGTCTATTTTTGAATTTATTGGAGATAAGGTCTCAAACGTCGATATTGCTCTCGATCAAGAAAATGAAAATGACATTAGTTGGAATCTAAACCAAATTCCCTACCCTTTCGCCGACAAATCTTTTGACGCGATCATCGCTCAAGAAATTATCGAGCATCTGGAAAATCCATGGGAATTGTTTCGCCAAGTCAAGAGAATTTTAAAACCTGGCGGTTTGTTTATTGTCAGTATGCCAAATATCTTATCTTTTCGCAGTCGCTTAAAATTCCTGCTAACCGGCTATTTCCCGTGGTTTACGCCAGATTGTTTCGCTTATCACGTACACCCGATCCCCTTTTGGCAACTGGAAATTATTGCCCGCCAGATTGGTTTTCAAATAAAAAAGCTTCAAGGCAACGGCGATTATTTTTTCCAATCGCGCCAATCGAATTGGAAAAAAATTTTAAGAAAAAATGAAGAAATAATTATCAGTCTAAAACCCCAACCATGATTATCGTTAATTTAAAAGGCGGGCTAGGCAATCAGATGTTTCAGTATGCTCTCGGACGAAAGCTCTCGCTTTTTAGCCATCAAGAATTCAAGTTTGACCTGACTGGTTATGAACGTAATAATTTCCGATCTTACGGTCTGGGCATTTTTAATGTCCTGGAAAATTTCGCCAGTCATGAAGAAGTTCGCAAAATTAAATACCCTTATGGCTTGCTTTCCAAAGGTTGGCGTGGCTTCAAATCCAAAATTTTACGGATTTACAGTACTGGCTGGAAACCAAAAACAATCGAGAAAATCGAGAAAAAATTGGCGACCGGTAAAGATATTTATTTAGACGGTTATTGGCAAAGTTATAAATATTTTGAGGACATTAAAGACGTTCTGATTAAAGATTTTTCCCTAAAAATCAAGCTGGAAGAAACTCACCCTGAACTTATAACTAAAATTGCTTCAACCAATTCCGTTGCCTTATCGGTTAGGCGAACCGACTATCTTTGGCCCAAAAATTTAAAAAGTATTGGGATTTGCTCGGCTAATTACTATAAAAAAGCCATAAAAATAATTGAGGCAAAAGTTAGCGATCCATTTTTTTTCGTTATCACCGACGATTTGGAATGGACCAAGGCCAATATCCCAATAAATTGCTCGGTTATTTATGTTTCGGAAATGAGGAAAAACAACACCATTACCTATTACCAGGAAATGATGCTGATGAGTAAGTGTCAGCACCACATCATTGCCAATTCTAGTTTCTCTTGGTGGCCGGCCTGGCTAGGCAAGGATCTTGACAAAATAGTTATCGCCCCGGATAAATGGTTTACTGACAACAGTTTAAAAATTAATGATATTGTTCCATCAACATGGATCAAATTGCCGAGAGATTAAAATCAAAAGTCAGCGTCAATATCGCGACTTACAATCAAGCCCAATTTTTGGGCCAGGCGATTGAAAGTGTTTTAGGCCAAAGTTTTACCGATTGGGAGATGATTATTGTTGATGATAGCTCGACGGATGAAACTGCTAAAATTATAGAACCTTATCTCCCCGACCGAAGAATTATTTATCTAAAAAACAAAAAAAACTTAGGTATTTGCGCCACCCGCAATCGCGCTTTAAATGAATCGCGAGGCGAATACGTGGCCATTCTCGACAGCGATGATGTTTGGGACGATCCGGATAAATTAAAGAAACAAGTTGATTTCCTCGACCATCATTCTGATTATGTCGCCGTCGGCACCGGTATTATTGCAGTTGATAAAAATGGCAAAGAAATCAAACGTTATCTTAATCCAGAAAGAGACGGGCAAATTAGATCTCAATTATTAGCTAAAAACCCTTTCGCCCACTCCAGCGTTCTTTATCGCCAGGATATTGCCTTAGCGGTAAACGGCTACCATCAAACTCTGAATGGTATCGAGGATTATGATCTTTGGCTCAAATTGGGTCAAAAGGGCAAATTGTACAATTTCCCATCTTACAGTCTTAATTACCGACGACATGGTTCTAATATTTCAACCACTGACCAGCTTAGGCTGATGAGAGAAAATTTAAATCTGGCAAAAAAATATCGAGAATTTTATCCCGGATTTTATTATGCTCTGTTTAGGCGTTTTATTCGCTTCAAATTAGCCCAAATAATATCTTATCTACATTTTTAATAAGTCCTCAAGAACATCTTGCGGGACTTCTTTCTTGGGAATTTGAATTGCCGGCGAAACCACTTTTGGTTTTTTATTCGCCATGATCTCGCTTAAAAAAGCCTTTAATTCATCTTTATTTTTATTGATCTCTTTCGCCTTGTTTTTTAAAATGTTAAGCGAAAAAGCTTTGGGCGGCAAATTGGCGCTTAGCGATTTAGGGCTAGGAGCCGGAGCGGAGGTTTTAGCTGGGGATAAGGCCGATTGAAAAGTTTTTTTAATTTCCGGCTTCTTGGCTTCCGACTTGACCGATGCGGGTTTAGCCGTAAATTTTATAACCGGCTCAAACCAAGTATTGATTTCGGCCTCGACTTTTTCTCGTGAATTAGCATAATTTTTTTGCGAGTATTCAATCAGACGATTTCGCAATGAATCGCCAGTTGGAACAAGCGGCGGTAAGGTTACCGCCGAAAAAGGCGGCGAGCCCACGCCGTCAATCATCAAAGTTAAATAAATTTGGGCAAAGCCAAGATTGACCAAATCTTCTTGGGTAAAAGTCGGTAAAAATATTTTCTCCAGCACCTCGGCATCAAACGGGCCAACGCGAAAGGCAATGGTCGTGCCAATATTGCCAAAAACGGCATTGCGCACCTCTTCGGGCATTTGCTCAATGTATTGGTGGGCAATTGTTAAGCTCAATTTGTACTTGCGCGCCTCCGATAAAACATCGGCAAAAGAGTCATTAGCAAAAGATTGGAACTCGTCGACAAAAACATAAAAATGGGGCAAGCGAGACAAGAGAGCGGGGCCCGCTCCGGCCCGAGACATAGCCGCCAAATAAATTTTAGTAATTAAAATACCTCCCAATAGATTGGCGTTTTGTTCGCCCAGTCGGCCTTTAGAGAGATTAACGATTAAGATTTTTTTGGAATCCATCGCTTTGCGCAAATCAAAAGAGGATTTGGTTTGGCCGATAATATTGCGAATAAGCGGGTTAGCGGTGAACTGGCCAATCTTATTTTTAATCGCGTCTCCCGCCTCCTGCATATAGCGTTCGTTATACCGAGCAAACTCATCAAGCCAAAAAGACCTCACCGACGGGTCAGTTATATTATCAACAATTTGCTTGCGATAATCTTTGTCAGATAATAAACGATTGACGCCCAGGAGGGTCGAGTTTGGATACTCCAAAAGAGCCAGCAGGCAATTATTAAGAATATATTCCATTCGGCTTGACCAGACGTCGGGCCAGATTCTTTTAAACGAAGACATTAAACCGTTAGCCACTAAATGACGTTGATCGGGGCCGACATCCTCCATAATATTGAAGGAAATTGGATGATTAAGATCAAAAGGGGCAAAGTAAATAACATCATTAAGTCGCTCGGGCGGAACAAAATCGAGCAATAGTTCGGCCGACTTGCCGTGCGGATCGATAAAGGCCAGGCCTTCACCGTTTTGGATATCCTGAACGGCCATATTTTCAAGAATGGTCGACTTGCCCATACCCGTTTTACCGATCACATAAACGTGCCGGGTTCGATCTTCCGCTTTAATACCAAAAGGAATCCGCTTTCCGCGAAAATCGGTCTGCGCAAAATAATTAATCGTCGTCTCGTCCATACTTTCGCTCATTATAGCAAAATAAGAGGAGATGGCCATATTTTAACTCAAAATGGCGCGCAACAGGATAGTTGCGCGCCACGTCTCGAAAGGCTTAAGGGAAATAGATTCAAGAACTAAGGGAAATGGGTATTGCCACACGAGCGCCACTGATCGAGTTCCGAGAGCCCGGGGAGGTCCAGGGGAATAGGACCTGGCGGGAGTCCGGAGAACAGTAGCCGAGCGCGACGCTGCCGTCGGCGAGGCGATCCTTGGGAAACCAGGTCAAGGTTTTCTTGTCGAGATAGTCACTCTTGGCAAAATGGTACAACGCCATAGCCAGTCCGTAACCGCGCAGACAGAGGAACGGCTTGCCCGTCTCGAGCAATTGGTTGGGCGAGATGCCCTGACTGGTCAGTGTCCAAGCATCCGGCCTTACCGAGTTCGCGATGAAATGGAGTGTCGGTTCTTTGTTCGCTTCCGAACCGGCATATTTCATCACATCGACTTCCTCGTAGACATCGAGACTTTGGCCTTTGAGGGCCTTAGTCACCATGTCGCGATTGGTCAAATTGCCGGGGTCGAAAACCGGGAGCGCGCTGGGCCACGGTATCGTTTCCGGAATGACGAACTGTTGTCGAAGGTTGACTTCAACCCCCAAGAACTTCTTGGTGAACTTTTGGGCCTGGTCGAGCCACTTGTCGAGATCAGTGTCGGCGGTTTTGTAGACGACTGATGGCGAAACCTCAATCGCCACGGCCTCGCCCCTCGGGAAAACAAAACCTCGCCAAAGGGCGGTAATTACCTCCTCCTTGTATATGAGGTAGTGCGACTCAACTTCCGGCGATAAACCCGCCGCACAGACATTGCCTGCTACCAGCAAAGCAAAATCGTGTGTTGACTTCCTGACTGTGGGTACTGTGGGTTCCGTAAGCATGATACGGGTTCCTTTCCTTTTCCTGTCATTTTCAAAAGCTTTGCGTTTCACCACAAAGTGAACACTCCACTTTCATCTGCCCTCTATTATATACCCAAACAGCTCTATTTGTCAATAGCAAAAAACTCTTATTTTAGGCCATCTTTGCGATAGGCGCTAATGGTATATTGGTTAGAGGGGTCCCACATCATCCAAGAGTCGAGACCGGCGTCATTAATGGCTTTGATTTCAGATTTGATCATACTAGCCGTGTAGGTCGCACCCAGATTAAAATCTTGCAACCAAGGGCGAATTTTTTCGGCTGGCAGGCCTTGAGCGTTTAATCTCTTGACGGCCGAATCAAGCGACAATTTAACAATTTGATAAGGCGTTTTGGCCGGATTGGCATAACCACGGAAATTTTTCGGGTAACTCGACGGATAAACCATTGGACAAATATAGTCAAAATAAGGAGTGGCCTTTTCTAAAATCTGGCCAATGCCCAAATCATCGGTGTTGGTCGTGGCCATGCCAAAAAGATTAGCCGAGGTTGGCGCGCCAATTACTTGCATTTGATCATGAAGATAGCTAAAAAATTCTTCGATAACTTGAGCTTTGGTTTTTTTGCTCGAATTATAATAGGGAAAACGCATTTTAGAAATCTCGCCATCAGAAGGAAATCTGATGTAATCAAAACTTAACTCGTCATAACCAGCGGCATAGGCCTCCTTAGCCACGGCCACGGCGTAATCCCAAACTTCTTTCGAGGTCGGGTCCAGCCAAGCCAACCCTTTATTATCCTCCCAGATTTTACCATTATCCAAACGTTGAATCGCTAGGTCGGGACGGCGCCGAGTCAAATAATTGTCTTGAAAAACCGAGATGCGCCCAATCACATAAAAACCCCGATGGTGCAACTCGCCAACAAATTCAACGATGTCCGGTACGTGGCTATCAAAAGATTCATACTTGGCCAAAGCCGGGGCATTTAATTTGACAACAATTTTCCCCGAAGAATCTTTAACATCAAGAATAATTGCATTGATATTTGTTCCCTCGAGGCGTTTCAATAATTTTTCCCGAGCTATTTTGGTGCCGGCCACCCAGCTTGACATATAAACCGCCCGCAAAGGTTTGGGTGTCGCTTGATGAGACACGATGGTTGACGGCAGAGATAATTGGGCCGGATTATAAGACGGGTGGTTTTTATTTTCTTTAGGAAGATAATTGTTGAGAGAATCTGTTGCCCCCAAAGAAAAAACTGTCGAAAAAGAAATCAGGCCAACAACAAAAATAACCAAAACAACGGTCAGAAAAGTCAAACCGTTTCTTTTAGATATTCGAGGGGGCATTTTGATGGGGTTCGGCCTTACCCTCTTCGGCCGGTTTCTCTTCTTCCCCCAAATAAGCGTAACTATTGTAGCTGCGAGAAAAACCAAAGACGACAATCAAAAACCCAGCTAAAACAATTAATGACTCCCTGACAACTTCAGGCAGGCCAGTAAATGGGACAAGCATCACCACCAGCCCCAAGACCGCACTTGCCCGATTGCGCCAAATAATGTGTCGCATATGATTCAATGATAGCAAGTTTAGGGCTTCAACTCAACTAGTTTCTCTCCAACTTTTGAGATATCCCCCGCTCCCATGGTGATAATTAAATCGTTAGATTGGCTATCTTTTTTAATTTGCTCGGCCACTTGATCTAGGTTAAACAGAGAAAAAACCCGCGGATTTTTTAATTTAATTAAGTCAGCCAAAATATCCGAGTTAATCGCTGGATCAATCGGTTCCCGAGCCGCATAAATGGGCGCTAAAATAATTTCATCAGCTTGAGCCAAAACATGCGCAAAATCATCTTTCAAAAATTTGGTCCGACTATACAAATGTGGTTGAAAAGCAATAATCAACTTGCCGTTTAAATTTTTCTGCTTCATAAATTCCCGAGACGCCTGAATTGTCGCTTTAATTTCCGTTGGATGATGAGCGTAGTCATCATAAACCAATGCCCCATTTTTTGTTTTGCCTTTAAATTCAAACCGTCGCCAAGCGCCGCTAAACTTGTTCAACGCCCCGATCGCCGAAGAGCTTATCTTTAGCGCTTGCGCCACCGCCCAAGCCGCCAGAGCGTTTTTTACGTTATGTTCGCCGGGCATTTGCAATTTCAACTGAAAGGTTAAACCTCTTAGTGATTCATAATCAATTATTTGCGCGCCCTGGCCGGGCAGGCCGACTTTTTTTGCCGCTTCAATCGCTGGCGCTAAAAGTGGATCATTAGTATCACAAATTAAATAACCGTCGCTTGGCAATCGAGAAGCAAATTCGGCAAAGACGTTTTGAATATCAGCCAGATCTTTATAATAATCAAGATGGTCATTATCAATATTAGTAATCACGATAATCTTTGGATGAATATTCAAAAATGATCGTCGATATTCGCAGGCCTCAACTACCAGGTAATCGCTCTGGCCAGCGATAAAGTTGGAGTGTTGATCTTTTAAAATACTCCCCACAATCACTGTCGGATCTAACCCCGCTTCAATCATCACTTTCGAAATCATGGCCGTCGTCGTTGTTTTGCCGTGTGTTCCCGCTACCGCAATCGTATATTTATCGGCCGAAATTACCCCCAGCATTTCAGGGTAAGTTAAGCACTTAATTCTCAACTCTCTCGCCCTTTTTAATTCCGAATTATCTTCAGGGATAGCAATGGTATAAATAATCAAGTCAATATCAGCCGAAATATTTTCCGCTTTTTGTTCGTAGGCAATCTTGGCGCCCAGTTTTTCCAACTCTTCAGTCACCAAAGAACTAGCTCGATCCGAGCCAGTTACCTCTTTTCCCTCCCCAATTATCATCCGCGCAATCGCCGACATACCAATGCCCCCAACGCCAATAAAATGAACTTTTCTCATTTTATTTAAGTCAATCATTTAATTTTCTTAACTAATTTGACAAATTGATCCCCCCTATCAAATTCATTTTTGAAAACGCCGAAACTGGCCGCGCCGGGGGAAAGTAAAATGGTATCGCCTTTTTGGGCTAGGGCCTGCGCTTGGTTGAAAGCGTTAGGCATATTATCAACTACAAAAATCGGTATTTTGGTTTTGCCTGCCTGCGCAGGCGGGCCCAAGGTAGCAATAATTTTATCAGTCGCGGTGCCCTTAAATAAAATCAGGGCCTTAACCAATTTTTTAACGGTTCCGGCATATTTTTTATAATCAAGTTTTTTGTCTTGCCCGCCACCGACCAAGACGATCCTCGGCTTGGTCGCCCTACGAAGCCTCGGCGAAGTAGGGCCAGACAACGCCCCTAACGCCACTATTACCCCGTCCGGCGTCGTGGCCGTAGTATCGTTATAATACTTGATCCCTTTAAACTCACGGATAAATTCGAGTCGGCCCGGTACGCCACCAAAATTGGCTACTGTTTTTTTAATTATTTTTTCCGATACACCCAGTGCCCGCGCTACTTCTACTGCTAAAGCCACATTAAATAAATTATGTTCGCCCAATAATTTAGTCCCCCAACCAGTCGGAAAATTTTTACTTGATAAGACAATCAATTTACCTTTTGGTTTATCTAATTTAATTTTTTTAGAAATTTCAGTTCCAGCAACAATAATATCCCCTTTCTTTTGCCAGCGGTAAATATTCGCTTTATCGGCAAAATAAAGATTTCTATTATTATGATAATAATTCTGATGATCAATCATCAAGTTGGTAAAGACCGAAATGTTTGGGCTAATTTTAGTTTCGCCAAAACCCTGCAATTGCCAAGAATCCAGTTCCATTACGACAATATCTTCTCCGCCAGCTGGTGGATTAATTTTTTTAAGCAAAGGCAAGGTCGCCAGTCCTCTTACATTCCCGCCCAGATAAACATTACAACATACCTTTCCCCTCCCATAGGACAGTTCTATGTAATTTTTTAAAATCTCGTAAATTAGATGCGTCACGGTGCTCTTGCCGCGCGTGCCGGTCACACCAATAATTTTTACTCCAAGAGGCGCGAGTTCGGCAAACCACGAAGCGTCCATCTTAATCGGAATCTTATTTTTTCGCGCTTCGGCAATATGAATGGAATTAAGCGGGATATCAGCTGACTTTAAAATAAAATCTTTATCTCTAAAATCTTCGAGTTGGTGTTCGCCGAGAACAAATTTTATTTTTTTATACAAAACCGGATCAAGTTCTTTTTTTATTTTTTTAAGAGAGTCAACTAATTGCTCTTTAGTCTTCAAATCAGTGACCAGCAAGTCCGCGCCATTTTGGGCCAAAAAAATGACATCCCCAATTCCCCGGCCCAAAAGGCCAAGGCCTATAACCGTAATCTTCTTATCTTTAAAGAAGTCCTTATGATTCTTCTTGAGAATTTTCATCTGGTGCGAGTACCAGGACTCGAACCTGGGACCTCGTCATTATCAGTGACGCGCTCTAACCATCTGAGCTATACTCGCGCAAATTTTTAACGAGCGAAGCGACTATAAAAATTTAGCGTCCCGCTGAAATTCGCCCTAGCGAACGAAGGCGGACAAATTAGATCTTACCAAAAAAACCAGTTCATTTCAACCCAAACAAAAACGCCCGGTTGGATTGGTTACCAACTCGGGGCGTTGTGTCAAAGTGGAGATTACTTTTTCAGGTAGTTAGAATCTACCCAGACGACCTCGTAATTCCCCTTATGGTCTTTCAGCCATTCGTCGGGAGATCGGTGGATCTTTTGGCCGTTTATGTAAACGACCACATCTACCACCTCACCGTTCGGATAGACCTTGTAGACGACCGGCCCACTCGTCGCATAATATGTACCAGCGACAAGAACGCCCACAATGATCAACAGAAAGGTTAGGCCGCCCAAAAAACTTAGTGCTTTCCGAAACATGGGTCTTTCCTCCTCTTATGTTAAGAACCAACTCTTCTGCCTTTTAGTATAGCATATCCAGTTTTTTTGTCAAGCACCCTTCGATAAACTCAGGGTAAACCCAAAAAACTCTTTGTTTATAAGGGTTTTTTGACGGCATCACCAGAGTAGTAAAATGTTTTTTCTTCTGTCCCGTTCTGGCCGATTAACGAGACGGCCACTCGGATCCATTGTTCTTTGAATTCCTTCGAAAAGAATTCAGTTGGTGAATTAGAATCATCACCTTACCGCCGATGGCGGTATCGCCGATTTCTCATAAATCGCTTGTGGCAATTTAGAGACGTAATTTGAAATAAATCCACGACCAGCTTCCGCTAGCCGTGCCTTGTTACGACTTAACCCTTGTTACCGAACTTGCCTTAGATCCGCAGTAAAGCGGAGCGTTGGGCACTCCCGGCTCCCCTGGCTTGACGGGCGGTGAGTACAAGGCTCGAGAACGTATTCACCGCAGTATAGCTGACCTGCGATTACTAGTGATTCCGGCTTCATGAGGTCGGGTTGCAGACCTCAATCCGAACTGGGGCCGCTTTTCAAGATTTGCTCCACCTTACGGTCTTGCGTCTCTTTGTAGCGACCATTGTATTATGTGTGTAGCCCAGGGCGTCAGAGGGACATGCTGATTTGGCGTCATCCCCGCTTCCTTCCCGTTGAACGGGACAGTCTGGTCTGACACTTGTAACAGGCCACAGGGGTTGCGTTCGTTTCCCCACTGAAGGGAACAACTCAAGCCACGAACTGACGACAACCATGCATCACCTGTCCAGTTGTCCTTGTGGGAGGGTCGCCGTTTCTGACGACTTTCAACTGAATTTCAAGCCCTGGTGAGGTTCTTCGTTTAGCGTCGAATTAAACCACATAATCCACCACTTGTGCGAGCCCCCGTCTATTCTTTTGAGTTTTAGCCTTGCGGCCGTACTTCCCAGGCGGATCACTTAACGCATTTGCTGTGCCTCTCAGAGGGTCGATACTCCAAAAAGCTAGTGATCATCGTTTAGGGCGTGGACTACCGGGGTATCTAATCCCGTTCGCGACCCACGCTTTCGTGCTGGAGTGTCAGATGAGCGCCAGTTAGCTGCCTTCGCCTTCGGTATTCCCCATGATATCAACGGATTTCACCCCTACACCATGAGTTCTGCTAACCTCTCACTCTCTCTAGTCTTACCGTTTCGCCCACTGCTTCCCGGTTAGGCCGGGAGTTTTAACAAGCGACTAATAAGACCACCTGCGCACCCTTTATGCCCAGTAATTCCGGATAACGCTTGGGGCACTCGTTTTACCGCTGCTGCTGGCACGAGTTTTGCAGCCCCTTATTCTTCGGGTACCGTCACTTTAGTTCTTCCCCGATAAAAGATGTTTACGTACCGAAGTACTTAATCCATCACGCGGCGTCGCTCCGTCAGGCTTTCGCCCATTGCGGAAGATTCTCGACTGCAGCCACCCGTAGGTGTATGGGCCGTGTCTCAGTCCCATCGGTGGGGGTCAGCCTCTCAGCTCCCCTAAGCGTCATCGCCTTGGTAGGCCATTACCCTACCAACTAGCTGATACTTCGCAGGCTTTTCCCGGAGCGATAAATCTTTACCCTTCGATTACTCTCAGGGACTATCGAGAATTATCTGACCTTTCGGCCAGTTATACTCGACTCCGGGGGAAATTCCCACGTGTTACTACCTCGTTCGCCGTGGGCCTAAACCCACTCGACTTGCATGCCTTATCCACGCCGCCAGCGTTCATCCTGAGCCAAGATCAAACTCTAATATAAAGCTGATTTAGCTTAATAGAACGGGACAGAAGAAAAAACATTTTTAGTTTTTCTTCATCTTACTTAATTTTTTAACACTGGTTACCCTATTTAGATAGGGTATATTTTTTGATGCTTAAATTGTCAAAGACCGAACCAAACAACCTAACCCGTTTGACGGGTTAACTAGGCCATTATACAGGAAAAAATAAGAGGGTCAAGCTCTATGTCGAAACTAAATTTCAACCTGAAAAGACCTTATTTTAGAACATTTTTTATAATAAACGGGACTAACACAATCATGATCACTCCCATGACTATTGCCATAACAGGAGAAAAAGCTAGCCACATATTCAACGAATCCATATATTTCAAAATAAGGCATGAGGCTAAAAACAAGATAAGAGGTAGTATGATAATAATCCAATATTTGTCTATCTTCCAATTATTAGAATCAAAACTCCCAAGAGAGGATTTTAGGCCAAGAACGGCTGATACAAAAAATCCAACAAGAGAAAGCGGGATGCCGAATAAAAATAGAGGCACAATCACTAAGGGGCCTATATCCGGAGTGTAGAACAAAAACGCAACAGCAGTAGAAATCAAGAGAATGAAAAACATCGCCCCAAAACCTGACGATATGAACGAGGTAAGATGTAAAACAAAATTAAAAAGCCTTTTCATTCTTTCTAATCATACCCCTACCCACGGCAATTTGGCAAATGTGTTTATCAACAGACGGAAAAGGGGAAGCTCAACTTCCCCCTTTCCTTCCCCGCCAGACCTCAAACACAAAGAACAAACTAAAAAATTATTTCTTTCTACTACTAGTGAGCGAGTATCTGCGTTGCCAGGCCTCCCACTCCACCAAGAGATTAGAAGCAACGAAGATTGATGAGTAAGTCCCCACGGTCATACCAACCAAAAGCACGGCCGAGAAATAACGAGTAGATTCTGGACCAAACATAAACAAACAGACCAGTGTGA
>Ga0315286_10004352_pt1 | contig 13584 bp, 10 predicted proteins | sample YL17G10_0_MG_FD_205038 | JGI IMG/M metagenome (GOLD analysis project Ga0315286, IMG submission 205038) | Sediment microbial communities from Yellowstone Lake, YNP, Wyoming, USA - YL17G10_0 | ecosystem: Environmental > Aquatic > Freshwater > Lake > Sediment | place: USA: Wyoming | collected... | reverse complement strand
CAGGGACCGTCTGGAGGGCAACGCGTCGGGCATGGAGACGGGTGCGGAACTGCATGTGGTGGGGATCATCGAGGGTGCACCGGGGCCACAAGGAAGGCAAGGGGCGGGTGTGGCGATGGTCGAAGTCGGGGCAACGGATCGGCCGGTGGTGCTGGTGCTCTGCGCCCATGACCGGGTCAGGTGGGAGGTGAGCGCAGCGCCCGGGGCGAAGTTGGAGAAGATCGTCATCGGGGGCTACAACGAGCAGCGGCTTGAGAAGGCGCCAGCGGGGGTGGTGACGGCGCAGCACACGTATGAGGGTGGCAGCCGCACCTACTTTTATGCGTACAGGAGGGATTCGCGGGAGTATCCGGGGCTGGTGCGGACATTGAAGGGACTGACGGGGCTGGATGTGGCGACGTTTCAGGGGGAATACCAGTTTGCGGGCAAGGCGTTTGTGGTCGGGCCGGCCAATGAGCAATGGGTGGCGCAGAGACTGCTGAGGGAGCTGGAGCCGGCGCATCGCGAGGCGATGGTGTTCGAGCGTGCGCGGCAGAGGGAGGCGGTTGGGGGGATGCGGTTCAAGGCGATCCACTGGGTGGCGCGAGACGGGCAAGCGCCCAGGGCGGCGGGTGAATTCGGGGAGTTTACGCCGGCCGGTCCGATTGCGAGCACGCTGAAGCGCGTGCCGGACGGAATCAATTGCATGGCGGTCGATCCGCGCGGACCGACGTTTTATGGGATAGACAGTCACATGACGTATCGCCTCAACCTGGAGACGGGTGCGAAAGCGGAGCTGGCAATCAAGGATTTTGACCTGCCGCGATTGAGTTCGGCCTGCGGGCTGGCATTGGACACCAAGCGGTCGCGGCTGGTGCTGAGCAGCCTGGGCGGCGAGGGATTTCTGTATGCCTATGCACTGGAGCAGAACAAGTGGTCGTTGATTGGGAGTCTGGCAAATGTGGACCTGATGGCACTGACGTACTCGGCGGAGGAGGACTGTTTTTACGGGCTGAGCCGGGATCGCGCGGAAAACGGGGGGATGGTGATCCATCAGTATGACTCCGAGGGTAAGGCACTGAGGCGGGTGAACCTGCTGGAGCGCGTGCCGATGGACAGCGAGGGCACGCGGACCGGGTATCAGTTGGCGTGCGCAGGGCGGCAGGTGGTGTTGTTGACGCCCCTGATGGTGGACCCATTTTCGGCGGAGATGGAGGAGGCAATGCAGTGGTTCCTGATCGACCCGAAGACCGGAGGGGTAAAATCCCGGGGGACGGTGGGAGTGCAGCCGAATCCCGCGGGCAAGGCGTTGGAGCAGGGTGAAATGGCAGCGCTGTGGGAGACATTGAGAGGCGAGGATCAGCCGGCGGCGGAAGCGGCGATGTGGAATCTGGCGGCGGGGGGTGATCGCAGCGTGGCGTTCATCAAGTCCAGGTACCGGCCGATCGAGGCGGCGGATGTGCAACGCGTGAGCCCGCTGGTTGCGAAACTGGACCACGACGACTTCCGGGTGCGGGAGGCGGCGAGCGATGAACTGGTGCGGATGGGCGTGCTGGCGGATGCCGAACTGCGGAAGATGCGCAGGGATGCGCTTTCTCCGGAGGCGCAGACGCGGATTGAAGTGGTATTGCATCGGATCGAGGAAGCGGCGGCCAAGCGAGACCCGTCGGACGTGAATGACCCGGACATGCGGCGCGACGGGCGTGGGGCGTGGGTGCTGGGTCGGATCGGGACGCCCGCGGCGGTGGAGTGCCTCATGGAATGGGCGAAGGAGCCGGGGAGTTTCCGTGCAGGGCAGGCCCGAAGGGCGCTGCGCGTCGCAGGGCAGTAATGGGGGGAGGCTGGGAGAAGGGCTTGGCGGTGTCGGTTTGAGGGATTTCGACAGGGGCGGACCTGACGAGATCATGTCAGCCACGAAGGACACGGAGGGGCCCACGAATCTCCACAAGTCTCCACTGATCGTTTCCCCGCTTGTGAGGATTTGTTGAGATTGGTGGATTGCCTGGCGTGGTTTAGAATTAGGTCATTGCTTATTGGTGGAGGATTGCCGATGGATGGTGACGTGGCTGGGCGGATTGGGAAGTGGGTGGATGAGGCGGTTGGAACGACGGCGGTGTATGACCTTCATACCCACCTGTACCCGGTCCAGTTCGGGCACTTCATGCTGTGGGGGATCGATGAGATGCTGACCTATCACTACCTCATCGCGGAGACGTTGCGCGTGAGCGATGTGAGCTATGAGGGATTCTGGGGGATGAACAAGGAACAACAGGCGGATCTGATCTGGCGGGAACTGTTCCTGGAGCGGGCGCCGGTGAGCGAGGCTTGCCGCGGGGTGTTGACAGTGCTCAATAAGCTGGGACTGGATGTCGCATCGAAAAACCTGGCTGAGTTCAGGTGCTTTTCCCGGTCGCAGAAGCCGGGGGACTATGTGGACCGGGTGTTCCGGCTGGCGAATGTGCATACGGTGGTGATGACCAACGACGCGCTGGATGCGGCGGAGCGGCAGCTCTGGCTGACGAAGAGCGTGGAAGACGGGCGGTTCAAGGCGGCGTTAAGGATTGATCCGCTGTTGATCGGGTGGCCGAAGGTGGCGGAGACGATGAGGGGGTTCGGGTACGAGGTTGGTGCGGACTTGGGGAGTGTGTCGATGAGGGAGATCCGGCGGTTTCTCGAGGAGTGGATCGACCGGATGGAGGCGATGTATGTGGCGGTGTCGCTGGGGCCGGCGTGGCGGTATCCGGATGATACGCCGACGACGAAGGTGATTCAGGAGGCGATCCTGCCGGTGGCGCGGGAGCGGAATGTGCCGTTTGCGTTGATGATCGGGGTGAGCCGGCAGGTGAACCCGAAGCTGCGGCTGGCGGGCGACGGGGTGGGGAAATCGGACGTGGGGAGCGTGGAGCGGCTGTGCGCGGACAACGGGCGGAACAAGTTCCTGGTGACGATGCTGTCGCGGGAAAACCAGCACGAGCTGGCGGTGGCGGCACGGAAGCTGCGGAACATGATGCTGTTCGGGTGCTGGTGGTTCCTGAACAACCCCTCGCTGATCGAAGAGATCACGCGGATGCGGGTGGAGCTGCTGGGGACGAGCTTCATCCCGCAACACAGCGATGCGCGCGTGCTGGATCAGATCATCTACAAGTGGGAGCATAGTCGGCGGATCATCGCGAAGGTGATGAAGGAGAAGTTCAGCGATATCGCGGCGGCGGGATGGGCGGTGACGGAGGCGGAGGTGAAGCAGACGGCGGAGGGGTACCTGGGGGGGAATTTCGAGGGGTTTGTGAGGGGGACGGTGGGGATGTGAGCAGCAGGATTATCCGTCGCCGAGGGGTGGGTCAACGACCATATTCCGGCAAACAAGTCGCGTCAGAGAATCCAACGTATGGCATACGTGCTGCCGTCGCCTGGAATAATAGAGTGATCGTGTTCGGTCGTATGATATCAATTTCTTTTTTAGCAGTGAGTGAACTGTGGTGCGCAGTGCGGAATCCGCAAGCGCGCCCCCGCGCGCTGTGAGGTTGACCTGCAATTGCGCGAGCGTGATCCCGTGGTCATGCTCGGATATGGCCAAGAGGGCAAGACACTCGTGCTCCGCTCCGTCCGCCATTGCTTGGGCGACAGCATGCTGGACGTAATCGAGATGGAGGCTTTCCCAGATGCTGTCGAACAGGCCCTGCAGTTCCTGGATACTCTCAACATTCCTGGATATGGCAGCGGAATTCGACTGCTCATCCCGGGATCCCATGTAGGGGATGGGCAAGTGCATGACAGCTACCCGACCATTGAGCGTGAGGATACGAGTACGGAAGGAAGGGGTGTTGGTAATGCGCCAACGCTTGAGCCATGGGATCTGCTTGCGGACCTGCCGCAGCATTTCGCGGGAGGGAACGATCACCCTGAGGTTGGCGCCAATGAGTCGACGGGCAAGATCGTCGACCCGCTTTTCGGCGGCGCAATGGTCCTGCGCCCATCGCAGCGCCATGGCCACGATCGTTTTGCAGTGGGACACAGGAGCGGTGTTGGTCATCCAACAGATACTCTGTAAGCCATCGGCCATAATGGCGCCCTCGATGACTTTGTCGGTCTCCGGCTCGACTCGTGTGGGCCAGAAGACCTGTTCTAGGTACTCGTGCTGCTCGGCCCGCTGGCGGACTCCTGCACGAGTTACTTCACGGGCGTATCTGCCCCCGTATCGCTCGCGGAGGAAGATCATGGCCTCGACCCATAGGACTGCTGCCAATGCAACCACAATCGCCTGAGCAGGGGCACTGAAGAGATTGTGCCGTATGTAGCTGACGGGCGAGATCGCCTTCAGGACGCCGATGTCAGCCACCACCAGGAACACGGACGCTCCCAGGGTCAGGACTGCAAGGGAGCTGAGGCCGTCGGCCAGGACTTGTGAGGCACCGGAAGCCCGGATCCGAGCAATTCCCGCAAACAGGATTCCGACAAGGAAGCCCCACCGCAAGGCCACTTCCGGAGGCACACTGACACCGTTGAATGCGTCGGAAGCGACGAAGCCTGCCGTGCCGCCGGTAAACGCGAAGATAACACCCGTGGCGAAGTAAGTGGCGAACAACATGAAGAGCCCGCGGAGAGAGGGCATTTCGCGCATCCACTTATCTTTCAGTCGACGGACGGCAGATGCGGTGTCAGCTTGTGGCATCGGGATTCTGACCGTGGTGATCGGAGAGAGCAGGGATGCATAGAGCCGCTCCAGCAGCGGGGCGGTAACTGCAACGACCAGATAGGCCACCAAGAACGCAGCCCCCATCGCAAGCATAGCGTACCTCCTCGGCGTGAAGACTCAGTGCTCGGGTTGCCGACTGCGCGCCGGCGAGGACTCCCCATCCATGTGCGGGGGAAGCCAGTGACCGACTCCCAAGAGGGCAAAGATGATGACAGCGGAGACGGTCCAGAGCATGCCCGTCTTGGAGTAGATGAGAAACACGGGGAGGAACACGCAGCTGATGCCGACCATGTCGGTACAGGACTGGCGGCCAACCTTTCTCCACAGTGCTGCTCGCAGGTAGTACACGAGCCAGAAGAGATACACTCCCGTGGCGATCCCCATTGCCAGATCGAAGACCGTGTGGGCACGGCGCGCCAGCCGCACGCAGGCGATGAGCACAGTGCAGGCGATCAGAACGAGCATGACCAGTTTGCTGCGGCGGGTCCAGCGAAGATCACCCCGAGCGGGGTGTGTGGAGCACGATGCGCCGGCAAACACCACGACCAGCAGGAACAACCAGATCTGTCTGACCATGAAACCGGAGGGGCAGCCCTGGAGAGTCATTATGCCGAGCCATTCCAGGATGAAGGAATCGCCGTGGAAACTGGTTGGGCGTTGGTAACCAAATGCGGGCTTAAGCCAAACCTCCCCCAGCACATAGGACAAGACGAGTGACAGGCCCACACAAACGCACGCCGTAAAACACTGCAGTTTTCTGCGCCACAGGATGTTCCGAATTGTCAGCGATGGGCGGCGATAGCCCATGACCACCAGCCCGACAGCTAAGACCGATAGGCCCTGCAAGAGGAGGGGATCGAGCCAGTAGCTGACGGTCAAGACCCAAGGTGGCGGGGCTTCCCATGCCGTTTGGGACCTCTCGCCGAGGCATAACATCACCACCACGAGAGCCAGGGCCGCAGATACCGCCCGGAAGAACACTGATTGGCGGACAAGAGGTACCAACTCACGGTTGGAGATAGACACGTCGCGAGGTTCCTGCTGCATAAGTGTTCCCCATCACGCACGAGCGTACAAGGCCCTAGAAGAAGTCATCTCCTGCACCACCAGATAAAGGACCCTCGCGCTTGATGCGTCGTCATCCAACCGCGACGAAAACAGAAATCGCGGCGAACACGTCCTCTAAATCAGAGGCTATGCTCACACTCGCTGGAGTGCCCCAACTTTCAACGGCATTATTGAGCGTACTCATTCTAACCAGCACGCTCACACATCATTGGCACACCGGCGACGTCCGCATTAACAACGTCCTGATAGACACTACGTTGCCCTGAGCAAATGTCAAGTAACTTCGCGGTTTTCATCAGGGGGACATCTGAGGGTTCAATGACGCGATATTCAGGGAGCGCCGTAACAGCGTACTGCCATTCCCGCTGACCGGAGGCAAGGAGCATCTCCGAAGGGTCGCGGGAGGGACACGCGGCCGGTGGATGGCCAATAGGCTGCATGGTAGGGACGCTGTCGAATGGGTGGGCCACGTTCGGTCCGGGATCGGCGATTGGGGGACCTGAGCAGGCAGAGGAGGTGGTAAGGCGTGCACTCAGTGCATGGCTGAATGGGGGGGGCGGCGGTTTGAACTGTACAACATTTCGCCGGCGGGGTGGGTATGGTACTCTGATGCGTAAACGAGGGTTGTCTTTTAAGCGAGTGCTTCGATGAGCATATTCAATCGACGGTCGGGCCTTGTGGCGGCGTGGTTGCTGGTGGTTGCGGCAGGCGGCTTCTTCGTGCCGGTGCGTGGCGCGGAGGAGGCGGCCAAGGAAAAGCGGACACAACAGCAGGTCACGACTGATCTGATGGCGGCGTCCCAGCAGCTCCAAGCCGTGTTGAAGTCGCCGCAGGATTTGTTTGACGAGGCGAAGCGCGCGGAGGTTGCGCCGAAGGTGATGCCGCTGATGAAGAAGATGCTGGGGCTGCTGGATGAAATGGGCGAGGTGCAGCCGACGGCCAAGGCCCAGATGCAGACCGGTCGGATGCTGTTCCTGGCGATGCTGTCGCTGCTGGGGGACGCGGACTCGGCGGCGGCGTTGGAGAAGGCGACGGGGAGCGCAAATGTGAGCGAGGCGACCCTGGCGAAGGGGTCCCAACTGCTCGTGCGGTGGTGGAAGGCGGCTAAGAACGCGGCGGAGCAGGGGAAGGTAGCCGATGAGATGCAGGCGTTGGCGAAGGCCAATCCCGAGAGCGAAGAGCTGACCCAGGTGGTGGCGACGATGTGCCAGCAGGGGGCGGTGAACGATGAGATGAAAGCCCGGGCGCAGAAGATCGTGACGGACGACCTGAAGAGCAAGAGCGCGCAGCGGACGGTGGAACAGATCAAGCGCGAGCAGAAGCTCAAGGAGCTGACGGGCAAGCCGCTGACGATTGAGGGCGTGAAGGTTGACGGGACGAAGTTCACGTCAGCGGACTGGAAGGGAAAGGTGGTTCTGGTGGATTTCTGGGCGACGTGGTGCGGGCCGTGCCTGGCGGAGTTGCCGAACGTGAAGAAGATCTACGCGCAGTACCATGACAAGGGCCTGGAGATGATCGGCGTGTCGTGCGACCGTGACGAGGCTGCGCTGACGAAGTTCCTCGCGGAGAACAAGGACATGCCGTGGCCTCAGCTTTACGACAAGGCCAAGCCGGGCTGGCACGCGTTGGCGACGCAGTACGGGGTGAACGGGATTCCGACGATGTTCCTGATCGACAAGCAGGGGATCGTGCGGACGGTGGAAGCTCGCGGGAAGCTTGAGGAGCTGATCCCGAAGATGCTGGAAGAAAAGTAGGATTCGTCAACCGCCGGACGCAGCGGGACATGCAGAGTGATGAGCCGGCGGAAATGGTTCCGGTGTGTCACTCCGCACTCTGTTTTCCATCCTGCGGTCGCTGCGCGTTTTCCGACGCGCCAGTGGGATTCGCTGAGGCGGACAGAGGGATCTGGAAGTGCTTGCGCCAGACGTGGTACGCGGGGCGTTGGCGCGCTTGTTCGTCGAGGAGGCCGCAGTCGCGCCAGGCCATGAAGGCTTCGGGGGCGGTGGATTTGATCTTCTCCCATAGGGCATCGTAGTCGCGGTAGAGGAAGGAGATCATGAAAGCGGTGCGGTGGGTGCGGGCGAAGGAGAGCATTTTCTCGTAGAAATCGGCTTGCAGGGCCGGGTTGCCGTCGATGGTCCATTGGAGACTGGGGAGAGTGAGCTTCTCGGCGAGCTGGCCCATTTCGGCGACGGCGTAGGGTTTGGAGTATTGCCCGAACTCGCGGGTGAGCCAGCCGAGGGCCGAGTCCACCTGGTTGGAGAGGCCGGCCATGAAGGGGTAGATGCTCAGGGCGACGATGTCGTTGTAGTCCATGAGGTCCTTGAAGGCCTTGAGCATGGCCTGGCGATCGGACCAGCCGGGGTTGAGCATGTTGTGGACCGTGAACGACGCGAAAACAGGCAGGTCGGGGTGCAGCTTCTTGATCTCGGCGTAAATGTGCTTGTGGAGGGCGACGTAGGCGGGCCAGCTTGGCTTGGCGTTGTGGAAGAGCTCGTTGGTTTCGATGCCGATGCAGAGGTACGCGGGTTTGAAGTAGTCGATGGCGCGGGTGCAGTAGGCGAGGTAGGCTTTTCGCACGAGGGGATCGTCGAGGGTCTTGTTGCGGAATTCGGTGGGGAGAGGCTGGCCTTCGGCGGCGCCACGGTAGGCGGCGAGGGTCCGGCGGCCGCCGTCGAGGGGGGTGATGGCGAGGTAGACCTGGGCGTTGGCGGGGATGGCGGCGGATTTGTCCTTCCAGTCCTGCATCATGTTGGGGTGGAACGGTCGGCCAGAGAGGGCCTCGGCCCAGGGGACGCCTTCGAGGTGGATAGCAATGATGTCGGCGTTGTCGGCAAGGAAGGCGCGCATATCCTGGACGGCTTCCCGGGTCGTGTCGTGGGAGAAGGGGGTGAAGCCCATGCGAAAGCTCCGGGCGGCGGCATAGGAATAGCTCCAGCACCCAAGAAAGGCCAGGGCGAGCAGAAGGTTTACCAAGCGATGGCGTTGAGGCATGGATGACTCCTTGACGTTCTTCGTACTGGCCAGGAAGGCGGCCTCTATGGGGCCGGAGCTTCGACGAACTGGCGCGTGATGGCGCCGTCTTTGGCGTGGCAGAGGAAGTAGCCCTTTTCCTTGCTGCCGTCGTGGTTTTGCTGGAGGAGGGAACAGCAGCGGTTGGTGGTGAAGGTGGTGGGGCCGAGCTTGCATTCCTTGAGGCCATGGTGGTGGCCGCTGAAGACGGCCTGGAGGTTGTGGTCTTTGAAGAGATCAAGGAGCTGAGGTGCATTGGGGGGGCGGTTGGGCATGCCGGGCCCGAGGGGGAAGTGGGTGAAGAGGGCGATGGGGCGTTTCTTGTCGAGGCGATGGAGGGTGTAGTCGAGGAAGGCGAAGGTGCGATGGGGGATGGTGACCTGGGCCTTGGTGCCGTCGCAGGTGTCGAGGCCGACAAACTGCCAGCCTCGGTGGTCGAAGACGTAGTTGAGGGCATCGGGAAAGATGTCCATGAACGGGGCGCGATCGTTGTTGCGGACGTAATCGTGGTTGCCACAGACGACGCGGACGGGAATGCCGAGGGTTTTGAGGAGATCGCGGACGGCCGTGAGCTGTCGGGGCGTGCCGTTGTCGGAGAGGTCGCCGGCGAGGAGGCAGAGGTCGGGTTTCTCCTTGGCGGCTTTCATCTGGGCGATGACTTTCTGGAGGAACTGGCCGCAGGGCTCGCCGACGTAATGCAGATCGTTGAGGACGAAGAAATGGAAATCCAGCGATTGGCGCTCGCCGGCGAGGAGGGCTACGGGGCAGATGGAGGCGGCGAGGAGAGAAGCGGAGGCGGCGCGGAGAAGCTGGCGACGAGAGAGCGACCGGATCTGGAGCATGGAGGTAGTATATCGGGTTGGGGGGGGACGGCGTAGATCGCGGGGGGCTTGAGGGCTACTTGCGACTCAGAACATCTCGGACCTGGAGCATGGTCAGGATTGCCAGGCCGAGCATGACCAGGCCGATGACGATGAAGGGGATGGAGAACCATGGTTCGGCCAGGCGCACGTACGGGGAGGTGGGGCTGACGAAGTACCCGAGTATGCCGAGGAAGGGGCAGAGGACGCCGAGGGTGAGGAGGATGGGAATGATGGTGCGTTTGAAGAAGAGTGTCTGGACAAGATGCTGGCTTGTGCGGGGGCGGAGGAGTGGGCGTGGCTGGGGATGGGGAGGTGCAGGGGTGATGGGTGTGGGTTCCGGGGCGGTGTGTGAAGGAGTCGCGGGGCGTACAATAGAGGATGGTTGCTGCGTGGGAGCAACAGGAGCGGAGTCGGTCTCGTCGGCGTCTTCTTCTTCGTCTTGCTGGTCGGGGTGTTGGCCTTCGGCCATGGCGCTGAGGAGTTTGGCTAGTTCGTCTTTGCTCTGCTCGCTCATGTTCACCTCATGACAGCGGGGTGGAGGATTATCGGACTCACCGGTAATCGCTTTTTTTCTATGCCTGCGCGTCCGGGAGAATTATAGTACTCGGGATGCGTGGGCCAAACGACCCTGCGGTGCGCGAGCCTGTGGTTGCCGGGCGGTTCTACCCGGCGGACGCGGAGCGGTGTCGTTTGGAGGCGAAGTCGTTTCTGAAGCCGAATGCTGAGGCGGCGGGGAAGCGGTGGATGGGGGCAATCATTCCGCACGCGGGATGGATGTGCAGCGGGGCGGTGGCGGGTCAGGGGATCGCGACGCTGGCGGGGCAAGGAGAGGTGGACGTGGTGGTGGTGTTCGGGGCGGTTCACACGCGGCTGATGGTGCGGTACGGCGCGCTGGATTCGCATCAGCGGTGGTGGTTGCCGAGCGGGGAGGCGCGCATTGCGCAGGAGCTGCACCAGCGATTGCTGGATCGGGGGAATCTCTTTCTGGTGGACGATCGGCTGCACACGCGGGAGCACAGCATTGAGGTGAACATACCGCTGATTCAGATGGCGTTTCCCGGGGCGGCGGTGTTGCCGATCGAGATTCCGCCGGTGGATGCGGCAGAGCTGATGGGGCGGAAGACGGCCCAGAGCATGCAGGAGGCGGGTGTGCGCGCGGTGTACCTGGCGAGCACGGACCTGACGCATTATGGGGCCGACGACTACGGCTTTGCACCGGCGGGCGCGGGTCCCGCGGCGATGGAGTGGGCAAAGGAGAACGACCGGCGCCTGCTGAGATTGATCGAGAAGCTCGAGGCCGAGAAGGTCGTTCCGGAAGCGCAGCAGCATCACAGCGCATGCGGCGCCGGCGCGATCGCGGCGCTGTTGGGGGCATGCAAGCAGTTAGGCGCGACGGAGGCGAGGGTGTTGTGGCATACGAACAGTTATGAGACGTTAGCGAAGGTGGAGCCGCAGCCGCCGACGCGGGCGGTGGGATATGCAGCGGCCGTGGTGGGGTGATGGAGGGCAGGAGGCCTGCGGGTGTTGCGGAGGGCCATCGGCGGTTATGGGATGTCGCGGAAACGGATCGACGGCAACAGCGGATGATGCGTGTGGGCAACATCCGTCACGACAGGCGCAGGCTGCAATGGTGGCCGTGAGCCTTTTTGGGGCGGGAATCGGTAAGAAGGGAACGATGCGATGAAACTGCGAGGTTCTGACACGGACGTGGAACACCTTTTGCCACGAAGGGCAGCGAGGAGAACACATGAACGAACAGGAGTTCCAGTCCAAGCTCGCGGAGTTGATGGTTGAGATCACGACGCTGCCGGTGGCGGAGCGGGAGAAGCTTCAGCGGCTGGCGGATGAGACGCGGGCGCGGCATGAGCGTCTGAGGGCGACGGTGAGCAGCCTCCAGGAGAGTCTGGATTATCTTCGCCTGAGCATCAAATACCTGGTGTTCGATCTGGAAGCGACTCGCCGGGAGAACGGTTATCTGCGGAAGATGCTGGAGGACCGCAGCAACAACGAATAAGATAGGGCGTCAGCATTGTGAAGGCCGCAGGCGTGGTGGGAACGCCTGCGGTTTTCCTTTCCGGGCCGAGGAGATTCTGGTAGTCTGGGGCGGGTCGAACGCGAGCTGGGTAAAACCTGGGGATCGGGATGCCGGAAGCGATTCGGGTATTCATCAGCTACAGCCATGACTCCGCGGAGCATTCGCGGAGAGTGCTGGAGTTGTCGGATCGCCTCCGGGCGGATGGGGTGGACTGCAACATCGATCAGTACGAGGTTTCGCCGCCGGAGGGGTGGCCGAAGTGGATGGATCGGCAGATCGAGGGGGCGAAGTTTGTGCTGGTGGTGTGTACCGAGACGTATCTGAAGAGGGTGACGGGGGAGGAAAGGCCGGGGGTGGGGTTGGGGGTGAGGTGGGAGAGTTTGCTGGTTTGCCAGGATCTGTATGATGCGGGCGGCGAGGACACCAAGTTTGTGCCGGTGGTCTTTGGGGCGGGGGATTTGAAGTTTGTGCCGAAGCCGCTCAGGGGGGCGACGCATGTGGTGGTGGATGGGGAAGAGGGGTATCAGAGGCTGCTGAAGCGGTTGGAAGGGGTGGCGGCGGCGAAGAGGCCGGCGCTGGGGGTCAGGCCGGGGAGGGCGGAGTTCTTCCAGGCGCCGGCGAACAACTTCCGGGAAGCAAGCGTCGTGAGGAACGCGGATTTTGTCGGCAGGGAGAAGCTGCTGAAGGAATTGCACGAGCGGCTGGGCCAGGGGGATGTGGCGCTGGTGCATGCGCTCTCGGGCGAGGGGGGCGTGGGCAAGTCGCAATTGGCCAATGAGTATGCGCATCGGCACAACGGGGACTATGAGGGGATGTGGTGGCTGGATGCGTCGACGGCGGGCATCGATGTTTCGACGGCGAAGGTGGCGGAGGTGATGGGCCTGGGGCTGCCGTTGACGGCCAAGCCGGAGGAGATCCGGGATGCGGTCTGCCGGCGGGCGTCGGCGGGGCGGCATCTGGTGATATTGGACAACGTGGAGGAGGCGGGGGTGGTGGAACAGTGGCGGGTGGATCGGCCGGGGAGGGTGCTGGTGACGACCCGGCGGAATGACTTGCCGACGGCGCTCGTCGGGGAATTGGAGGTGAATGTGCTGGAGCGGGGGGAGGCGATCGAGCTGCTCCGGAAGCATCGGTCGGATTTGAAGAGGCCGGAGAACGTGGCGGCGTTGGGCGAGGTGGCGGGGTATCTGGGGGATCATGCGCTGGCGGTGGCGTTGGTGGGGGCGTATCTAAAGCAGCGGAAGAGCGTGTCGCCGGGGATGGTGTTGGAGCGGCTGAAGCGTGCGGAGGTTGGGGACGGGGAGAGTTTGTTTGAAGGGCTGGACCTGAAGGGAATTGGGGCGGGGTATAAGCTGAAGGTGGCGCAGTCGCTGTCGCTGCATTTTGCGGAGCTTTCAGAGTTGGAACTGCTTGTGCTGCAGGTGGCGGCGGTCTGCCATCCGGATGGGATTCCGGTGGAGCTGTTCTGCAAGGTGCTGGGGAAGCATGAGGAGGAGGTTGAGGCGGCGCTGGTGGGGTTGGCAAGCCGGTCGATTGTGAGATATGAGCCGACGGTGAGCGTGCATCGGCTGATGCAGTCGGTGGTGCGGGGGAGGATGAAGGCCGCCATGGGGGAGGTGGTGCGGAAGGTGGTGGCGATGTTGGCGGAGGTGTTTGAGAAGGCGCTTGATCCGGTCAACATGGGGAGGCTGGACCCGTATGCGGCGCATGCGGAGGCAGTGGTGGTTCATGCGGAGGAGATGGAAGGCGTTGAGCGGGCGGGAGAGCTGGGGAACCAGGTTGGCCTGTACTTGATGAATCGGGCGAGATATGAGGCGGCGTTGGGAGTACTGCGGACGGCGGAGCGGATTGACCGGGCGGCGTTCGGGGACAATCACGCCGAGGTTGCCATCCACGTCAGCAACGTTGGCACCGTGCTGCGGGATAAAGGGGAT
>Ga0315286_10004351_pt1 | contig 13584 bp, 12 predicted proteins | sample YL17G10_0_MG_FD_205038 | JGI IMG/M metagenome (GOLD analysis project Ga0315286, IMG submission 205038) | Sediment microbial communities from Yellowstone Lake, YNP, Wyoming, USA - YL17G10_0 | ecosystem: Environmental > Aquatic > Freshwater > Lake > Sediment | place: USA: Wyoming | collected... | reverse complement strand
CCGTTCGCCAGACCCGTTCCATCTTGCTGGCGACTGTCTTGCTTGCCTGCGGCAAGGTCTCTCGCAAGACGCCTTGCGTCTTGCTGGCGACGCTCTCACTTGCCTGCGGCAAGTGAGAAGAGTCTATCACATGAGAGATACAGGGTCCACGTCCACGGCAAGAGTACCCGCCTCGCGGTCGCGCAAACTCAGCAACGCCCGCCGGACGAGTTCCTGGACATGATCCGGGGGACCCTTGACGATCACATGCCAACGATGGCGCCCGCGCAGCTTTGCCAGCGGGGCGGGAGCCGGGCCAAGGATCGCAGCGCCCCCCTGTCCGATCTCTTCCGCCCGGAGCGCGGCCGCGACCTCGCCGGCGCGCCGCTCTGCCTTGTCCTCGGTTTCCTCCGATACGATGATGTTTATGAGCCGGGAGAACGGCGGATAGCTCAGCTCCCGCCGATTCTCGATCTCCTGAGCGTAGAAGCCCTCGTAGTCGTGCCGAGCGGCCGCCTGCACGCTGTAGTCATCGGGGCGGTAGGTCTGGACGATCACCTCGCCTTCCTTCTCGCCCCGGCCGGCGCGGCCGGAGACCTGGGTGAGCAACTGGAAGGTGCGCTCGGCAGCGCGGAAGTCAGGCAGGTTGAGTGAGGTGTCAGCCGAGACTACCCCGACAAGAGTGACCCCTGGGAAATCGAAGCCTTTGGCGACCATTTGGGTGCCTATCAGGACATTTGTCTCGGCCGCCCGGAACTGACTGACGATGCGGAGGTGAGACCCCTTGCGCGCGGTGGTGTCGCGGTCCATTCTGCCGAGCCGGGCAAAGGGGAAGATGCGGCGAAGCTCCCTCTCGACGCGCTCGGTGCCGAAGCCGGAGAATCTGATCTGCCTGCCACCGCACCTGGCGCAGAAGTCGGGGGCCGGCTCCGATAGGTTGCAGTGGTGACAGCGCACGCTCTTGGTTTCGTTGCTGTACTTGAGGGAGACGCCGCAGTCGGCGCAGCGGACGGCATGGCCGCAGATGGGACAGAGCAGGAAAGTGGCGAAGCCGCGGCGGTTCAGGAAGATGATGACCTGCTCCCCTGCCGCAGCGCCGGGACGAAGTCGCTCCGCGATGGCCTGGCGGAGGGGGTTGGAGAGGATGGCGGCCTGTCCTCTGGCGCCGCGCATGTCCACCAGACGCACCGCGGGCAGGGGGCGGTCCTCAATGCGCCTGGGAAGTCGTAGCAGGAGGTGGCGTCCAGCTTGGGCGTCGTGGAAGGTCTCGAGGGCTGGGGTGGCGCTGGCAAGCACGACAGGGCACCGGTTCAGCTCAGCTCGCTTGAGCGCGACCTCTCGGGCGTGGTAGCGCGGGTCCTGCTCCTGCTTGTAGGAGCCCTCGTGCTCCTCGTCAACGACGATGAGCCCCAACGCCTGAACGGGCGCAAAAAGGGCAGAGCGGGCGCCGATGACCACCGCCGCCTCGCCGGTGCGGAGGCGCTGCCATTCGTCCCACCGCTCGCCGAGCGAGAGGGCGCTGTGCAGCACCGCGACGCGCTCGCCGAAGCGGGAGCGGTAGATGCGGACCGCCTGGGCGGTGAGCGATATCTCCGGCATCAGCACTATCGCCTGTCTCCCGGCGGCGAGAACGCGCTCGATGGCGCGGAGGAAGACCTCGGTCTTGCCACTGGCGGTCACGCCAAAGAGCAGGAACGACTGCGCCCGGCTGTCATCAATGGCCTTGGTTATGCGTTCGACGGCCCGCGCTTGCTCTGGTGTCAGGGTGAGGGGCGGCTGGGCGGCGGCTCCATCGGCCTCGGTGGAGGCGCCCCAGGGGGTGCGCCGGAGAGGGGTCCAGTGGGGGCGGAGGAGGCCTTCTTTGACAAGCGCCTGGACGGTAGAGGTGGAGGTCCCGGCTCGCCTGGCCAGCTCGACTGCGGTGAGCGGCGCTTGCTCGGCAGCCATGCTGCTTGCCGCGCGCAGGCAGGCAACCCGGACGGGGGCGCGGGCAGCCTTGGCCTGGCAGTACCGTTCCACCTCGGCTGAGGAAGCGGTGAGTTCGAGGAAGCGGACCTGGCGCTCGCGGGCGCGAGGCGGGAGGACGGTGGCTCTCTCGATGACAAGCCCCCGGGACTTCAGTGAGCGGAGCGCTCGGCGAAGGCGCTCGCGGGGGAGCAGCCGCCTGAGCGCGCCGAGTCCGACCTCTCTGTTCTCGGACTGGAGATGGCTCACGACCCGCCCGAGGTCAGCATCATCCAGAACGGGCTGAGGGATGGGGGCATCGCTCAACCGGAAGCGCCTACCGATCCGGTAGCTCATACCCTCGGTGAAGAACGGGCGAAGGGCGGCCCCCAGCTCGCAGAGGTAGTAGTCGGCGATCCACTCGGCCAGCGGGAGCGCGTCGGGCGCGAGCGCGGGGACGTCCTCGAGCAGCGCCTCGACGTCCCGGAGGTTCTCGCGATCGGTGGAATCGCTAAGGGCGGCGACGACTCCGACGACGGTGCGGGGGCCAAAGGGCACGAGCACCTGAGCGCCGACGGCGAGGCTCTCGCGCAGATGCTCTGGGACTCGGTAGGTGAAGAGCTGGCTCAGCGCCCGTCCTGGGTCTGGCAGCACCTGCGCGTAGAGCGCCATTACACCCCACTCGCCAGTTCAGCTACTGGCCCGCCTCCGCGCGCAGCTCGTCGGCCATGTCGGTCTGCTCCCACAGCACGGGCAGGTCGGTGCGGCCGAAGTGACCGTATGCCGCGACGGCCCGGAACTGCGGGGCCCGGAGCTGGAGCTTCTCGATGATGCCGCGCGGGGTGAGGTCGAAGACCTTCGTGCAGATCTCGGCAAGCATCTCATCGGGCAGCTTGCCCGTGCCGAAGGTGTCTAACCAGAATCCCATCGGGTCAACGTGGCCGATAGCATAGGCGACCTGGGTCTCGACCCGGTCGGCGAGGCCGGCGGCGACGATGTTCTTGGCGACGTAGCGCATCATGTAACTGGCGGAGCGGTCCACCTTGGTTGCATCTTTGCCGGAGAAGCAGCCGCCACCATGCCGGGCCATTCCTCCGTAGGTATCTACGATGATCTTGCGCCCGGTGAGCCCGGTGTCGGCGAGGGGGCCGCCGCGCTCGAAGCTGCCGGTTGGGTTGACGAGGATATCGGTGTTCTCGTCTATCATGTCGGTGGGGCAGACGCGCTCGACAACCAGCTCGATCATGTCGGCGCGGATGCGCTCGTGGTCAACGCCCGGCCGGTGGTGGGCGGAGACGACGATCTTGTTGAGATGCACCGGCCTGCCGTTCTCGTAGGCGACGGTGACCTGGGTCTTGCCGTCGGGCCTAAGGTAGTCCACCGCGCCGAGCTTGCGGATCTCGGCGAGCCGGCGCGCCATCTTGTGGGCGAGCATGATGGGCATGGGCATGAGTTCGGGAGTCTCGTTGACGGCAAAGCCGAACATCATGCCCTGGTCGCCTGCTCCGCCGATGTCAACGCCCATGGCGATATCGGGCGATTGCTGCTGGATCGCGGTTAGGACGCCCGAAACCTCGGAGTCGAAACCGAACTTAGCGCGGGTATAGCCGATGTCCTGGAGCGTGCTGCGCACGACGTCGGGGATCTCGACATAGCCCTCGGTGGTGATCTCGCCGGCCACCAGCACGAGGCCGGTGGTGATCAAGGTCTCGCAGGCGACGCGGCTCCTGGGGTCCTGGGCGAGCAGAGAGTCCACGATGGCATCGGAGATCTGGTCCGCGACCTTGTCAGGGTGGCCCTCGGTGACTGACTCGGAGGTGAAGAGGTAATGCTCGTACTTCATTGGGTGATCCTATCTCTTTGGTTTCCGGCGGGTCGGCCGACGGGGGGCGGGGCGTAGCGCTTCCGCCACTGCGTCGAGCACCCGCTCTGCGAAAGCGGCTTTCGACGTCCTCGGCAGGTCAACTGCCTGACCGCCAGCCAGGAGCAGTTTTCCCGCATTCTCATCCGCATCGAACCCGACTCCCGCCGCGGAGACGTCGTTGGCGACGATCATGTCCAGCTTCTTCGCCCGCAGCTTAGACCGGGCGTTGGCCAGCAGGTTCTCCGTCTCGGCGGCAAAGCCCACGAGCAACTGCCCCGATCTCTTGCGCCGGCCACACTCGGCCAGTATGTCTGGGGTCGGCTCAAGCTCGACGGAGAGAGACTGGGTGCCCTTCTTGATCTTCCGAGCGGCGGGCGCGGCCGGGGCGTAGTCGGCGGGCGCGGCTGCCCCGATTACCACGTCAGAGGCGGAGAGGCGGTCGAGCACGGCGTCGCTCATCTGCCTCGTAGTCTCCACCTGAACGAGCTGGCATCCCACCGGAGGCGGCAGCTGGGTGGGGCCCGAGACGATGGTGACATCGGCGCCGCGACGGGCGGCGACCGCGGCGACCGCGTAGCCCATCTTGCCGCTGGAGCGGTTGGAGATGAAGCGAACTGGGTCCAACGGCTCGCGGGTCGGCCCCGCGGTGACGAGGACGCGCACTCCCTTCAGGTCGCCCTTGCCAGCGATGGCCTCGGCCACCACTGAGGCGATGTGGTCGGGGGCGGCCAGTCGCCCCCTGCCTGCCGCGCCAGAGGCGAGACGGCCGGACTCCGGCTCGATGATGTGGACGCCGCGCTCGCGCAGGCAGGCGATGTTCCGTTGGCAGGTCTCGTGGGCGAGCATCTGGCAGTCCATTGCGGGGGCGACGAAGAGCGGAGCCGTGGTCGCGAGCGCCACCGTGTAGATGAACTCGTCGGCGAGGCCGAGCGCGAGCTTGGCGATGGCGTTGGCCGAAGCGGGCGCGACTACGACGGCGGCGGCCTGGCGGGCGAGCGAGACGTGCTTGATGTCCCACTGCTCCGGGTCATCGAACATATCTACGGTGACTGCGTTGCCGGTGAGGCTGCGGAGCGAGAGGGGTGTGATGAATCTCGCCCCGCCCCGAGTGAGCGTGACGTGGACGTCGGCGCCGAGGTCCATCAGGCGGCGCGCTACTTCGGCGCCCTTGTAGGCGGCGATGCTGCCGGTGATGCCAAGCACAACCGTTTTGCCGGCGAGTGGTTCAGCCACTGACATCCTCACCAAGCCAGAGCGACAGGTCGGCACGGTCAACCCGTGCGTGCTCGGCCGCCAGGATGGTGAGAAACCTGCCGGCGGCCTTGCCGACGCGATCGTTCACGATGACGTAGTGATATGCTCCAGTAGACTGCATCTCATGGCGTGCCACTGCGAGCCGCTGCTCCTGCATGCCCTCGCTCTCGCTCCGGCGCCGCCTCAGTCGCTGGCGGAGCGCGCGCCACGAGGGTGGGAGCATATAGATGAGTACGGCGTCAGGGCGGCGCTTCTTCACCTGGAGCGCTCCCTTGACCTCAATCTCCAACACCACATCGTACCCGCTCGCGAGCTGCTGGTCAACCCAGCGGGCAGGGGTGCCATATCGGTTGCCGAGGTAGACGGCCCACTCCAGCAACTCGCCCGCTCTCACCTTGCGCTGGAACTGGCCGCGAGTGCAGAAGAAGTAGTCTCTTCCTTGCTTCTCATCTGACCGGGGCGGCCTCGTCGTAACCGAGATGGAGCGCCTGAGTCGCCCCGCTTCCTCGCCCCGAGAGGCCATGGCGCGGCTTACCACCGTGCCCTTCCCCACGCCGGAGGGGCCGGAAAGGACGATCAGGATGCCCGTCGCGGCTTGGGTGCGGCTGCCCGTCCTCAAAGGTCGAAGCACTTCACGCGGTTGTCTATGCCGCGGACGCCTGTGATCGTCATTATCACGGTCTCGATTAGAGCAAGCTCTCTCTTCCAGTCGGGCACTCTTCGGGCGCGGCTGCCCCGCAGCTCGCCGCTGATGTACGCCACCCCGTGAATGACGCTGATCTCGAGTTGGGTGGTGTTGAGCTCGCGCTTGATGAACTCACTCCTGATCTGGCGCTTAAGCAGAGCATCGCCCGGCCTCATCGTCTCCTTGCCTCCTTCGCAACAGATACTGTTGTTATTCTCCCGTCGAAGCGCCGGTGGGCGAAGGGCTGCCTGCAGCTCATTCCGCGGCGCTCTCCTCCACGACCACCGGCAGATCGGCCAGCCCGTGGAAGACATTGCCACCGGAGACCAGCCGGACCATCACGTGTAACGTCCCGGCCCGCTTGGGCCTGAGGTCCATGACGATCTGGCGTTTCTCGCCCGGTCCCAACGCCGGGTAGGAGATGACCCACCACTTGCCCCGTCTTACCGGCCTCTCGGCTGACGGCTTGACGGACAGCAGATCGAAGGCGGCCAGCGTGCGCTGAGAGATCTCGAAGCGGGCCCCGGTCACGGGTCGGTCCGACGAGTTGAACACCACCGCCGTCACAGTATACCGCTTTCCGGCGATTGCTCCTTTGTAGTCGGCCTCGACGACCAGCCCGAGATCGGCCTGCCGCGGGATCGCAGGCGCTTGCAGTTGCATCCTGGAGAGGCCGAGTGATACCATCGCGACAGATGCGATCGCCGCCACCCAGAGGGCGATGCGGAGCAGCCGGCGGCGCGGCAGGAGACGGTCGGCGGGGTCGTGATAGACGCAAGGCGGGGTCGCCGACTCGCTGACCTCGAATATGCCCGAAACGATGGGATGTGTGCATAGCTCGGTGCCGGCTGCGAACCAGCGGCAGTAGCCGCACTTGGCCAGGTTATCCTGACAACCCACGCAGAACGGGTAGCCCGGCGCGCGCGTATCGCTGATTCTTGTACACCGCGGGCAGATAACCTGGGGCAAACGCGCTGCCTCCCGGCCCATTCCGATTATAGTATATCGAGCCTATTGCTTCAAGACTGGCCCGCAGTCCGTCAGAGAGTGCTCAGCGGGGCGTCTGCGCGCCATCTCTTGCATCACCGCGCAAGGGTGATGCAAGAGCTGCTGTAGATGCGACTGTGCCGCAACGGCTGGCGGCGCAATGGCCTCCGCCGGCTCCTAGGGCGGGCAGGAGACAAGCTCCTGCCTCACGAATTCCATCGAGCGTGCTTCGGCTAACCGTAGAGACCACTGACCCATCCGGCGCCCGTGCCGGCCGCGTGACAGTCCGCGGGCAGACGTTCGACACTCCTGCGTTCATGCCTGTGGCGACACAGGCGGCAGTGAAGGCGCTGACGCAGGAGGAGGTCGCGCAGCTCGGCGCGCAGATTGTCCTTGGGAACGCCTATCACCTCTACCTGCGCCCAGGCACCGGCGTCATCAAACAGGCCGGCGGGCTCGGGGGGTTCATGGGCTGGCCCGGCGCGACGCTCACGGACAGCGGGGGCTATCAGATCTTCAGCCTGGCACCTCTGATCGAGCTGGGCGACGAGGGCGTCAGCTTCCGCTCGCACATAGACGGCTCGGAGCACTTCCTGACTCCTGAGGCCGCCATTGCGATCCAGCATGACATCGGCGCCGACATCATCATGGCCTTCGACCAACCAGTGGGCTACCCGGCCGACCGAGCTGAGGCAGAGGAGGCGACGGGGCGGTCTGACGCATGGGCGGAACGATGCGTCGAGGTGCACATGAGGATGGTGGGAGATAAGCTCCTGCCCAACGACGACCGGCAGGCGCTGTTTGGGATCGTTCAGGGTGGCTTCGACATCGAGCTGCGGCGGCAGAGTGCGGGCCGGCTCACAGCGTTACCGTTCGACGGATATGCCATCGGCGGGCTTTCAGTGGGAGAGCCTAAGGCGGAGACCTTCAGGCTGCTGGCGGCGACCACGCCGCTGCTGCCGGAGGCGAAGCCCCGCTACCTGATGGGAGTCGGCAAGCCATGGGAGATCGTGCGAGCAGTCTCTTACGGGGTTGACATGTTCGACTGCGTGCTGCCGACGCGGGTCGGCCGGACCGGCACGGCGTACACCTCGCGGGGTAAACTGAACCTGAAGAACGCGCAGTACGAGCGGGACCTAGGGGCGCTGGACCCCGAGTGCGACTGTGCGGTGTGTGCGCGGTACAGCAGGGCCTATCTGAGGCATCTCTACAAGAGCGGCGAGATCGCGGCGGCGCGCTGCCTCAGCTATCATAATGTGCACCTGTACCTGCGGCTCATGGAGAGGATCAGAGAGGCGATTCGAGAGCGACGCTACGCCGAGTTCGTGGAGAGATACATGAAAGAGGCCGATGGCAATGGCTAGCATTGTCACACTGGAGCAGATCAAGCAGCGAGAGGATATCCGGATCTACATCTCGCGGGCCGACCGCAACATGGAGGCGATCGGGTATACCGAGCACGGGTTTCGCCATGCTGACATAGTCGCCGAGCGGGCCCGCCACATCATCTCGTCGCTCGGCCGCGATGCCAGGGAGGCGGAGCTGGCGGCGATCGGCGGCTACCTCCACGACATGGGGAATGTTGCGACCCGGTCGGAGCACGGGCAAGTGGCGGTGATGCTTGCCTACTCGATCCTGGGTCAGATGGGCATGCCTCCGGCGGAGCTGGCGGAGATCATGTCTGCGGTAGGCAATCACGAGGAGCAGTACGGCGACCCCTTTGGTCCGGTGGCGGCGGCGGTGATCATCGCCGACAAGTCGGATGTTGCCCGCAGCCGCGTCCGGGACATCCACCCATCACGGTATGATGAGCACGATCGCGTGAACTACGCGACAATGTCGTCGTCCGTGACGGTCAACCACGACCGCACGATCATCTCACTGCACCTGGAAACTGACACCGAGATTGCACCGATCATGGAGTACTTCGAGCTGTTCCTCGATCGGATGGTGATGGCGCGGCGAGCGGCGAAAATGCTGGGGGCCCATTTCGAGCTGGTAATAAACGGAACGAAGCTGCTGTGACATGAGCTGCGGAGGCGCAGAGCGCGCATAGATGCCGTCCCGCGAACCTCGCCCCCCTACCCCCTCTCCGCGCGCGGAGAGGGGGCGACCGCTCAGCGGGAGGGAATTACGGGAGACGCGGGGTGAGGTTCCCGGACGGCTCCGCGGGGGTCTTTACATCCTTGTGCCTTTGCCGCAAGATCGTCTCTGCTTACTCGTCCACCGTCCCCGGCAGGAGGCCCATTGGGAAGGGAGCGGGGCGCTTGCACTTGCTCTTGACCTTCACGTAGCGGCCGGAATCGCTCGCCTCCTGAATGGACTGCATCACGTCGAGCACATGGAAGGCAAGCTCTCCGCTCGCGCGGTGGGGCCGACCCGAGCGCAGCGCAGCCGCCATGTCGGCTACACCCAGGCCGCGGCTGTTCTCGGGATAGCCGTGTGTCAGTGGCACTTCCTTCCATTCGCCGTTGAGCGAGATCCGAACGGGCCCGCCGAAGATGTTCGGGTCGGGTACGCTGAGGCTGCCGAGGGTGCCGTAGACCTCGATGCGCGGGAGACTCGCCTCCCAGACATCGAAGGTAAGCATGACGGTCCCGACCGCGCCGCTGGCGAAGTCGAGCGTGCCCACAACATGGGTCGGCACCTCCACCGGGATGACCTTGCCGTACTTCGGCTGGCTGGTGATGGTGCGCGTCTCGAAGCTCTTGCGGGCGGAGCCGCTCACCCGGCGGACCGGGCCGAGCAAGTTGATGAGAGCGGTGATGTAGTAGGGGCCCATGTCCAGCGCGGGCCCGCCGCCGACCTCGTAGTAGAACTCCGGGTCGGGATGCCAGCGCTCGTGGCCGCGGCAGGTGAAGAAGGCGACCGCGCCCACCGGCTCCCCGATCCAGCCGTCGTCAATGAGCTTACGACAGGTCTGGATCCCCGCGCCCAGGAAGGTGTCGGGCGCACAGCCGACGCGGAGGTTCTTCGCCTTCGCGGCCTCGACGATCCTCTCTCCGTCATCGCGTGTCACCGCCAGCGGCTTCTCGTTGTAGACGCTCTTCCCGGCTGCGATCGCCGCCAGCGCCAACTCGGCGTGCGACTTCGGGGTCGTCAGGTCGAGCACGATCTCGATCTCGGGGTCGCCAAGAAGCTGCTCGGTCGTGAGCACCTTGGGGATGCCGAACTCCTTCGCCTTCGCCTCCGCTCGCTCGCGGACCAGGTCCGCGCAGGCGACAAGGTCGAGAGCCTGGAGCTGCTTCGCGTTCTTGCAGTAGATGCCACTGATATTTCCACAGCCGACGATGCCCAGCTTGACTGGCTTCACTGCCTGTCTCCTTCCGGGGATGGCAGGGGCGCACGACAGTGCGCCCCCACACGGTTATCGCGCCGCCCAGAGCAGCCCGCGCTTGACGATCTCGCGCGCCTCGGGGACGTCGAAGTCAGCGGCGACGTGGCCGCAGGAGGAGTAGAAGACCCGCGCCTTGCCGTAAGGACGCTTCCAGACGACCGGCATCACGACTCCCTTGAGCCATGGGTAGACGTTGCCGTGGAAGGTCGTTGTCGCAAGCACCTCGTTCGACGGATCTACGTGCAGGTAGTACTGCTCGGAGTGCATCTTGAAGTCGGCGAGGCCCTTGGTGATAGGGTCGGTGTGGTTGGTGATGTTGACCTCGTAGTCTATCACCCCACCGGGGTGGACCACCCACTGGCCGCCGACCATGAACTGGTAGTCAACGTTGTTGCGGAACGAATCCCCCATTCCCCCATGCCAGCCGCCGATGCCGACACCGCTCGCCACCGCGGAGAGGAGACCCTTCTCCTGCTCGTTGGTGATCGTGCCCATGGTCCACACCGGGACGATCAGGCTGAGCGACTCCATATAGTCCTTCTCGGTGTACACGTCCAGCGAATCAGAGACTCGCACCTCGAAGCCGTTCTCCTGCAAGAACGGTGCGAAGACATCCACGCACTGCTTGGGCTCATGCCCATCCCAACCGCCCCAGACCATCAATGCACGCTTCATCCAGCTCCTCCACACCGCGGGTCGCGGCATTCTGTTCTCGTGCAATCTACGAGGTGGGGTGCCGAATACCTGCCTGGCTGGGGCCGGACAAGATGGGGCTCACGGAGATGGGCAGTGGAGGTGGGGCCGCGGCAAACGGCCACGGCCCCGAGGGTTCACGCTGATCGAACCGTTGGCTCGATCAGAAGTATAGACGCAGATGAGGGGCGAAAAGTTCCGCCCGCTACGAAAAAACTTGGGGGTGGAAGCGGCACAAGGCCTGTTGCGGACGTTCCGCTGCTCCAGACACTTCGGCGCCGAAGCCGATCCGTTTGGCCGCCAGCTGACCAAGACCTCCATTCGACGAGCGGGTAGGGGCGCGCCGGTGCGCGCCCGCCGGGCGCTCGCCTGTACCTTTCTCGCTTGCTTGCCTCGACCTATTGCGTCCCGCCCGTGGACCGTGTACAATACCGCGATAAGCCGAATCGTGGGCTCCGTCCGGGTGACAGGTCAAGCCCTGTCTCCTGTGAAATGCTGCGCATTTCACTGTGACGCCGCCATTCCGCCTCCAGCGGACTGGCGTAACCGGAGGAGCGAATGCAGGTTGAGTTGCTCTCGGTCGGGACCGAGCTGCTACTCGGACAGATTGTAGATACGAATGCTGCCTATCTGGCTGGTAAGCTATCTGAGCTGGGTGTCAACGTCTATCACAAGACGACGGTCGGTGACAACGCCGAACGACTCGCTGCCGCGCTGCGCATCAGCCTGGGGCGATCCGATGTCGTGTTCGCCACCGGGGGACTGGGGCCCACGAAAGACGATATCACGGCGGCAGTCGTCGCGCACGTCATGGGAGTCAATCTTGTCGAGGATCAGACCTCGGCTGCCAAGATCCGATCGTTTGCCCGCGATCGCGGGCTCACCCTTCTAGACAGCCTGCTAAAGCAAGCGGTAGTGCCAGAGGGGGCGCAGGTCGTCCCGAACCCGGTCGGCACGGCCCCTGGGTTCATCTCCACGCGCGACGGCCGGACAGCGATCGCGCTCCCCGGCGTTCCCACCGAGATGAAGGCGATGGCCGAGCAGACGGTCCTCCCCTACCTGGCGGCCCGCGCGGCGAAAGAGGAGGGGGCAGCGGTCATCCTGTCGCGCACCCTCCGCCTCGCCGGCATCGGCGAGTCGCAGGCGGAGGCGGAGATCGGCGACCTTATCGCGAGCCAGACCAACCCCACCATCGCACCCTACGCGAAGACGTATGAGGTCCACCTCCGGGTGACGGCCCGAGCGGCGAGCCGTGAGGCGGCGGAGTCGCTGATCGCGCCGGTGGAGGCGCGGATCAGGGACCGGCTTGGCAGCTACATCTACGGGGCCGATGAGGAGGGGCTGGAGGCGGTCATCGGGGGGATGCTCAGGTCAGCGGGGCTGACGCTGGCGGCGGCGGAGTCGTGTACGGGGGGGCTGATCGGGCACCGGATCACCAATGTGCCGGGCAGCTCGGACTACTTCCTTGCCGGGCTCACGACGTACAGCAATGACAGCAAGACGCGGTTGCTGGGAGTGCCCGCAGAGCTGATCGCCACACATGGAGCGGTGAGCCCCGAGGTCGCGGTGGCGATGGCGGAGGGTGTGCGGCGAGCAGTGGGCGCGGACGTCGGCGTCTCCACGACGGGCATCGCCGGGCCGGGAGGCGCAACGCCGACGAAGCCACTAGGGCTGGTTCACATTGGGCTGTCGGACAAGGCCGGCAACGTGAGCGAAGAGCTGCGACTGCGGGGTGATCGGGTGATGATCAAGGAGCGGGCAGCGCAGTTGGCGTTGTTCCTGCTCTACCGTGGGCTCAAGGCTCGGGAGGCGGGATCGCGGTAATGTTCCAGTGGCGACAGCAATACCGCTCCTACGGAAGGCGGCAGGAGGCGCTGCGATGAGCGAGTTGCTGCGCTGCTTCATCGCAGTGAAGCTGCCGCCGGAGGCTCTTGACAGCCTTCGGGAGGCGCAGGGGCGACTGCGGGCGGCGGAGCCGAGCTGGAAGTGGGTTGACCCGGAGACGTTCCATATCACGCTGAAGTTCCTGGGGCAGGTCGAGCGAGGGCGCCTCGAGACAGGCTGGCAGGACGTCAGGTCGGCAGTGCAGGGAGCGAAGGAGTTTGCGATCGCGCTGAAGGGCCTTGGTGTGTTCCCGAACCTCCAGGCACCGAGGGTGGCTTGGGCAGGCATCAGTCAGGGGGCGGCGGAGCTGACAGCTCTCGCCGCGAAGGTCGAAGAGGCATGCAGCCAGCATGGATTCGAACGGGAGAAGCGGCCGTTCGCCGCTCACCTGACGCTCGGGCGGGCGCGAGAGGTAGGACCAAGCCCGACGCTGGCCGGCATTGTCGGGCAGCTAGGGGAGACGGATTTCGGGGCCGGACGGGTTGACACAGTGCTGCTCATGCAGAGCAGTCTGCGGCCGACCGGCGCGATCTACTCGGTGATCGGAGAACAACCTTTGGAACGTGGAGACAGGGCATGAGCGAGCGGAAGACAGGTGATCGCGCGAAGGCGATCGAGCTGGCGATGACGCAGATTGAGCGGCAGCATGGGAAGGGCTCCATCATGAGGCTGGGCAGTTCAACGCGCCTGAATGTCGAGGTGATTCCTACCGGCTCGATCGCTCTCGACATCGCGCTTGGGGTCGGCGGGGTGCCGCGTGGTCTGATCACCGAGATCTACGGGAACGAGGGCTCCGGGAAGACGACTCTCGCTTACCATTTGATGGCGGAGACGCAGCGGGCGGGAGGCACGGCCGCTTACATCGACGCGGAACAGCGGATGGATCCCAGCTATGCCCGTGCCGTTGGGGTGGATCTCGACGCGCTGCTCATCTCGCAGCCGCAGACGGGCGAGCAG
>Ga0315286_10004350_pt1 | contig 13587 bp, 18 predicted proteins | sample YL17G10_0_MG_FD_205038 | JGI IMG/M metagenome (GOLD analysis project Ga0315286, IMG submission 205038) | Sediment microbial communities from Yellowstone Lake, YNP, Wyoming, USA - YL17G10_0 | ecosystem: Environmental > Aquatic > Freshwater > Lake > Sediment | place: USA: Wyoming | collected... | reverse complement strand
CCCTGCCTGCCGGCAGGCAGGCTTTACGTAAGAATTTCTGCCTATCCCTCACCACTCGTGGTGAGGGATTTCGTTTATATGGTATACTTGTGGCACGCGCTGGGACAACGTACCTTTGGGCCCCATGGTGGGGTCAGGAAAGTCCGGACAGCAGAATATGAGAGGACTCCGCGAAAGCGGTGACCATGTACTGTGTGCGCAAGCACTCTAGTGCGTGGCTGGTGCCCCGCCTCGAAAGACGGCAGGGACGATTCCTGAATCAACAGGATGAGAGAGCCACAGAGACGAGCGGAGACCTACAATCGAAAGATCATGGTTGACGTGTGAAACGTCCCAGTAACATTCGCAAAACGAATGTACTGGGTAAAGGCAATCCCACTTGCTGCAACCGACGACCGGTCCGTTACGAGCACATATTCGCCAGGACCAAAGAATGCGGGCATAGAGAAATGAAGGTATCCGCCTCCGCCAGTTGGCGGATGGCGGAACAGAATCTGGCTTACAGTTGTTTCAGCGCGTACTAAAATTATTTCTTTGATGCATTTGTGTAGCTTGTTATCAGTTCCTGAATGATAAGAAGAGCAGGAACTGCAAGTATTGCCCCAACCACACCACCAAGCCGCGCACCGACAAGTAATGAAACGATGGTCACAAGCGGATGAAGCCCAACGCTTCTCTTCATCACTACTGGTACGAGAATATTATTCTCCAGTTGTTGAATGACAATATAAAGAATAGCTGTGTAAAGTCCATAAATAGGAGCGATGCCGAAAGCTACAATAATAGCTGGTATCGATGAGACAACTGGTCCGATTGTTGGAATTATCTCAAGTATTCCAGCAACAATAGCTAGTGGAAGAGCAAATTCAATTCCCAATACAACAAGTCCGATATACGATAGAATACCAACGCTCAGCATGAGAATTAGTTGTCCTCCTACCCATGAACCAAGACGCTGTTCAATACGAAGAAGCGTACCAATTATTACGCCAGCTTGCTCTTCTCCCAAGAAACCTGAAACAAACTTGTGTGCATATTTCCGTTCTAATAAAAAGTAAAACGCAAATACCAAAACCATAAATGTTGTTGCAATATTGGAAAATATACCGATAGTAAGTTTCAATACATTTTCCCCAATGGGAGCCAGTTGTTGAGTTATGGCGCTCACATCAATGTTCCAATACGGAATAATTTTCCCAAGAACCGTAGGAAAAATGTTCGTTAGTTTTGTAAACTGTATCACAAGCGATGGAATGATCCCGGCAAGGGATAATCCAATAACCCCGAACACAAGAATATACATAAGGAACGCGCCAATGATTCGCGGAACTTTTTTGCTATCTAACCAGTCAACAGCGGGACGGAGCGCAGCCATAATAATAAATGCTATAAAGAGTAAGAATAGAATATCCCGAATTTGTAGCACCAACCAAACAAAAGCAAGAAGCATCAATATAAAAATAATGGTTTTATGGGATATTTCAATTTTAGACACCATAGCTACTTTCGAGTATACCATGTTTGGAATACCCTCTCTATATTCTCCAAATATCCAGCTTTACTCATATCAAACCATTGAATAGATTTATTTCTCTTAAACCACGTCATCTGGCGACGGGCGTATCCATGCTCGTCATATTTCCATTTCTGTATCACGTCCTCAATAATTGCGTTCCCCTCAACATAATCTTTCCATTCCCGATACCCTAAAGCGCTCATTGATGGCAAATCCCACCCGTACCCTTTCATCTTCAGCTGTCTAACCTCATCAACCACTCCGTGTTTAATTCTCTTCTCAACCCGGTTATCAATACGGCTATAGAGATAGGGAAAAAGAGCAGTTAAACCAATCCAACAAACATCTTGAATAACTAAGGATGGTTTAACCAATGGTACCCCTGCCCTGCCTAATTCAATCTTTCGGATAAGCCTCTGTGGATTATTTCGATCAGAAGTATTGAGTTTTTTCCACACCTCTTGATAGTCTTTTTGAACCAATTCCTGTAGTTTTTCTATAGAATACGTGTTTAATGTTTTCCGAAGTTTCATATCCGGCACAACTCCCATACTTGGTACTGTTTCAACAAGAGACTGGATATACAATCCCGTACCTCCGACAACAATAGGAAGCTTGTTTCTTTTCCGGATATCTTCTATATATTCATTTGCTTTCTTTTGATATGCACGTACATTAAACTGCTCATCTGGGTTCACTATGTCATACATCCAAATCGGAACGCCCTGAAGGGATGCTACATCTTTCCCTGTTCCAATATCCATTCCCCGGTATACTTGCCGGGAATCTGCAGAAATGAGTTCTCCATTGAACTTCTTAGCTAGCGTTACCGCAACAGCAGTTTTTCCTACTCCTGTCGGACCACACACAATAACTAGCCTATTCATATGTTGGGTATGTTCCTTTTCGTAAATTTGTTTTGTTGATAAGTTCATCAAGAACTTCCCATCTTCGTTTTTTTTCTTCATACGAAATATCATCTTTCAAATGGGTATGCGCATATGTTTGTGGTCTATCAGAATACATGGATATATATGCCTTGCGAAATCCTACTTTTTTACAAAGTTTTACTGTATGTTCAAACTGCAGTTTCGTTTCTCCAGGAAATCCAACAATAATATCTGTTGAAAATTGCACATCAGGAATTTTTTTCCGCATTTTTGTTATCAATTGAATATATTCTCCTGGTGTATACCACCGATTCATACGTTTTAATACCGCTCCATCCCCTGATTGCACTGGTAAATGAATTAATCGTTGAATATTCGAATGTTTTGCTATCACATCAATCAGCTCATCTGAAAAATCCCACGGATTACTGGAAAGAAAATCAAGTACTTTTAAATTTGGGATGGAACAAATATCAGACAATAAATAGGGAAATAACGTTGGAATCCGCATTTTTCCTAAATGCTTTACATATACCGGTTTTTTATTATGAACTAAATCAGATCCGTATGAATTCACATTTTGTCCGACGAGTGTTATTTTTGTATACCCATGAACTACAAGCTCTTTACATTCAGCTACTATCTCATTATATGGACGGCTTATTTCTTTTCCCCTGGCAAACGGAACAACGCAATATGAACAATAGTTGTTGCACCCATTACTAATGGGAACCAACGCGTGTGTTGAAGCAGCGCGAATTGGTTTTGTCGAAAAACCAATTTCTTCAATTGGTAGAAATTCGGAAACCTGTGGCATACGTTTTCGAAGCGTTGCCATCATCTTACCGGTTTTATCTTTCACTGCCATTCCCACCATGCATCCAGAGAGAATAATACGCTGCTTGAGCTTTTTTATCTTTGACTTTGAAATACTTCGAAGTAGTCCAAGTATTCTATCTTCTGCTGATTGTCTGATCATGCAGGTAACAATAATCACCTCATCAGCCTGTTCAATATGTTCTGTTTTTTTCCACTTCTTATTTTCGTATGCTCCGGCAATACGCTCTCCATCAGCCACATTCATTGCGCAACCGAATACGCGGATATAATACTTCATGGAGATGATTGTAACACGATATCTTACTCTTTCCCAATGATAATCACCGCATTGTACGGCAGACTATCTTTCAGTGTCGCAGTAGCTGATCCAATGACATAGAATCCGGTTAGATCTGCTTGTAATATGGAAAGGAATGCCTCTTTATCTGCTTTCACTTGAATCTCTGTTTTTGCATACTCATAATTTTTTGCATTTCCCGTTCCAGCTACCGTATATCCTTTTTCTTCTAATAACGTTTTCAGTATGCTTGCAATCCCTGCTTTTCCTGATCCATTCAATATCTCAACTTCCAATTCTTTTTTATTCACCTCTGGTTTTGGGGTAACAATAGGAGTTGGGGTTGATGTGGGTGTCGGCGTCGGACGAACAAATGAAATGGGGAATGTACCCTTACTGAAAGTAATGATACCAACTCCAATAGCAACAACAAGAACACATACTCCAATGGCCCAAAAAATAATCGGGGCAATTGATTTTTTGTGCATACTAATAGTTGGATATCCTACGGATGAGGATTCTTTTGAAGGAGAAAAGAATTCACTCACCACTTCTTTTTGTTTCTCTTGTGACAGAGGAGCTGATTCCTCTCCCGCAGGGCGGGATTTTGCTTCGCCCGCCGAAGCATCTTGCGTAGGCGAGGCTTCGCTCAACTTTTCTTCCGCGACGATTGGCTCTTCCGTAACTTCCACTACCTGCATGACCTGTGGTGGAGCAAGTTCTTGAATTTTATCTTCAACTGTCTGGGCCTTTGGCTTGACCTGCCTGCCGGCAGGCAGGGATTTCTTTAGCATATATATAAGTGTAGCACTACTTCTAATACAAGGAAAGCTCCTTTGCAACCGTTTTGCCTAAGGAGTCTTTCCTAAAAACTATGTGCCACTTGGAATTACCGAATGGCTTTTTTCAATGCTTTTCCTGCTGTAAAACCTGGTGTTTTTCGAGCTGGAATGCTAATTGGTTTTCCTGTTTGAGGATTGCGGCCCATTCGTGCTTTTCTGTTTCGGACCATGAATGTTCCAAATCCGGTAACCACTACTTTATCGCCTTTTTTTAATGCGTCAGTCATTGCGCCAAATACAGCTGCAACTGATTCACGTGCTGCTTTTGCTGTAAGACTGGCTTTTTTTGCAACAACTTCGACCAAATCTGCTTTTGTCATATGGGTAATTTCACCTCCCTCTGGACAGGAGAATATTTTTTTCCCGTACTAACGGGGTCTATGAAGCACGATAATTAATTTAGATTGTCCTGTCAAGATGTCAAAAAATATATCGCATGATATCAATCCAAATCGTAACATATACAGTTGTCATGTTGAACTTGTTTCAACATCTAGTTTTTCTTATTCTTAGTATAGTCATTTTATGCATCTATCTATCCGCCACTATTTTATTTACTTCATGACAAATAAACGACGTGGCACGTTATATATTGGAGTAACCAATAATTTAGGAAGACGTGTGTTTGAACATAAACATTCTCTTTTTGAAGGATTTACAAAAGACTATCATCTTCACACATTGGTGTATTACGAAGAATTTACAGACGTCGAATTAGCAATCCAACGGGAAAAACAATTGAAACGCTGGCATAGACAATGGAAGATCAATCTTATTGAATCAACTAATCCAGATTGGAAAGATTTATCTATCCAATATTTTGGATCCTGAAACAAGTTCAGGATGACAAACGGGAATTATTTTGCCACTTCGATAGCCCGAAGTTCCCGAACCACTGTTACTTTAATTTGTCCCGGAAAGGTAACTTTCTGTTCAATTTCTTCTTTTATTTTTTGCGCAATGATGGTTGCGGTTGCATCATCAACGAGTCCCGGATCGACAGCAACGCGCAGTTCGCGTCCTGCTTGAAATGCAAATGCTTCTTTGACCCCTGTATTTGCTTTTGCAATTTCTTCCAAATCTTTAAGCCTTTTAATATATTCATCATAATTTTCATATCGGGCTCCAGGTCTACTTCCTGATATGGCATCAGCTATATATGTGAGCATTGATTCAGCTGAAGTAAATTGCGTGTCTTCATGATGTTGCGCAACGCAGTCAATAACAGCTTTTGGAAGTCCATACTTTTTCAATAGCTCCACCCCTAATTCCACATGACTTCCTTCTTTATCCATAATGACTTTCCCAATGTCATGAAGAAGACACCCTAATCGGACAATATTGGCATCAGCGCCAACTTCTTTAGCTAGCGCAATTCCAATTTTTGTTTCTTCAAGCGTATGGGCAATCATGTTTTGTCCATACGAGAATCTGTATTTAAATCTCCCCAACAAAGCAACAATGGGGGAAGGCAGATTATATACTCCCACTGAATGACACAGTTTTTGTCCTTCTTCAAACATGATGCGTTCTACTTCTTTTTTCACTTGCTCGATAATCTCTTCAATACGTCCCGGCTGTACCCGGCCATCTTTCAAAAGTCGTTCAAGAGCTACACGCGCAATTTCCCGTCTCACCGGATCGAAGCACGATAGTCTAATAACTCCTTCTTCATCCAAATCCACATCAACTCCCGTTGCTGTTTCAAATGCACGGATATTCCGTCCTTCTTTCCCAATAATTCTGCCTTTCATGTCTTCATCAGGAATTTTAATGACTGATACGGTATATTCAGCTACATATTCAGTGGCGCCATGCCGCATTGCATCAACGAGAATCTCCCGTGCTTTCACTTCAGCTTCCTCTTCTGCACGAATTTGCGCATCTTTAATTTCTTTGGCAATAACACCCTTCATCTTCTCCTGCACCTCGGTAAGCATTTGCGTTTTTGCTTCTTCAATCGTCAACCTACTTATTTTTTCTAACCGTTCGGTAAGTTCTCTTTTTACGTTTTCGATATCAAGAAGTTTCTTTTCAGATATTGTTTCCTGATCGCGGGTATGCTTTTCCCGCTCTTCAATAGCTCCTTCACGTTTACCAATCACTTCTAAACGCCGGCGCATTTCATCTTCAGCTTCCCGTTTCACCCGAAATGCTTGATCTTTTGCTTCAACAAGCACTTCTCGGGCTTGCGCTTGGGCCATCGCAATCGTTGCTTGCGCCTGAGCTTGAACTTGAGGGGCTGGTTGTTTTTGTTGTGGTTTTGGAACGCTCGATACTACTTTCACCTGAGTAGTTGCTGTTTTTGGCTGCTTTGCTTTAATAAGTCCTGATAGTGTTTTAAGTACATCAAACATAGGTACCTCCAATGGTAATACTGATGAAGAAGCCATGAAGAAAACTGCCGCTGGTATTACGCGGATGTTGTAGGAGATATTGCTAGTAAATCATGTATCATCATACAATCTGCTACGTTTCAGTTTAATTCAATGTGACCTCTTCAGGTATCGTCATTGTACTGTTTCTCCACCAATTCGTCAATGATACGGAAAATGACAGATGAAGCAAATCCACGGCGTTGTAGGAACCCAAACAGCTTCTTTTTTTGCTCCAAGATAGACAATTTCTTCCATATTGAGTACTTTTTTTGTACAACTACCCTGGCTAACTCGATATCAGTAGGTCCATCAGTATCAATCATCTGTTGAAACACGGAATCAATAACATCAAGAAAAACTCCTTTTCTAAGAAGCTCTAGTTGAATAAGTTTTTTCCCTTTTGGCCGACTTCTGTTTCTACTTTCAATAAACCTCTTGGCATACACCGCATCATCTATATACCCCAACTCTTTAAGTCTCGTTAGCACCTGATCTTGTATATCAGTTGACCCGTTGAGCTTATTGTTCCGTTTCTTTATATAGGTAACAATTTCCTTCTCGCTTCTGGGGTGTATGGAAACATACATAATCCCAGCGCCGATTAATTGTCGAAGCTTTGTATCATCATCCATGGATGGTTATTCTTTCTCTTCTTCACCAACAATCACTTTCGTTTGGAGGGATCCGGATTTCACTACTTTCCAAATGGCCTCACTGATTTCTTTTGCAACTTTCGGCGTTTCCCGAAGGAACATCTTTGTTGCCTCTTTCCCCTGTCCAAGCATTTGGTTGCCGTATTTAATGAAGGCTCCTGCTTTCGTCAGGATATTAAATTCAATCCCGACATCAATAATGGCTCCTTCTTTGGAAATCCCGTCATGCATGACGTCAAACTCGGCAATCCGAAATGGCGGAGCTACTTTGTTTTTCACGACCCGCACCCGGTGCCTGCTTCCGATGAATTTGTCTCCGTCTTTGAGCGATTCAATTTTCCGTGAATCAAGCCGGACGGATGCATAGAATTTCATGGCAAGTCCGCCTGGCGTTGTCTCGGGATTACCAAACATGATACCGATTTTTTGCCTGAGTTGATTGGTAAACATCACCACTGTTTTTGATTTGGAAATAACAGAGGTAAGCCTGCGAAGTGCCTGGGACATGAGACGGGCCTGTACCCCCATCATGCTGTCTCCGATATCTCCTTCCAGTTCTGCCCGCGGGACAAGAGCCGCTACCGAGTCAATGACAATAACATCTACTCCACCACTACGAATCAAGGTTTCTGCTATTTCCAGCGCTTGTTCTCCTGAATCAGGTTGGGAAATAAGAAGATCCTCAAGTTTGACTCCTAAAATCTGTGCCCACAGCGGATCAAGTGCGTGTTCAGCGTCGATGAATGCTGCGGTTCCGCCTAATTTTTGTGCTTCAGCGATAACAGCTAAACACACCGTTGTTTTTCCTGACGCTTCAGGACCATAGATTTCAACAACTCTTCCTCGGGGAAGTCCCCCAACGCCAAGAGCCAAATCCAGCGGCAATATACCGGTTGGAATCACATCTATTGTGAGTTTATCCGTAGATTTTTCTCCGAACCGCATGATAGACCCTTTTCCGTATTGTTTTTCGATCTGATCCATCGCTAAACGAACAGCTTGAAGTTTTGCATCAACTGGCATAAGAGACTCCTTTATTTCGGGCAGAAATTTATTACCTGAAGTGTCATACCATTTTTACATAGTGGATGGTAGAATACAAGATATCATACGGGACGTAGTTCAGTTGGTAGAACGCACGCATGGGGTGCGTGAGGTCGAGAGTTCAAGTCTCTCCGTCCCGACAAAAACGCTTACCGTTTTGGAGATTGCTTACGTGCTCGTGCTTTTTGGGCGAATCCGGCCTTTCGGCGTTCTTTGGCTCTGGGGTCGCGCGTCATGAAACCGCGTTTTTTGAGAATCGGCCGGAATTTTTCTTTATCTACTTTTTCAAGAGCCCGTGATACTGCATGAATAAAAGCTCCTAACTGACTATACAGTCCACCACCGGTTGTTTTAATGCTCACAACAAAACGACCAACTGTATTTGTTGTTCGAAATGGTTCCGTATACATCTTTTTCAATACTTCACCCGGAAAATAGTTCTCTACCGGTCGGGCATTGACGACAATCTCACCTTTTTTCAATTCTTTTCCGTCAAGTTGCATCGACTCTTCTTTTACAACATACAGCCGTGCCCGGGCTGTCGATGTTTTTCTTCGCCCAACTGCTTCATAATATGTTATTTTTTCTTCTTTTACTTTTTCAACTTTTGTTTTTTCTTCTTTTGTTTTATCCATAGTTATTTCGTAAATTTATCTTTGTACGGGTGATCAGCTTCCGGATAGATATACAGTCGGGTAACCAACCGGTCCCGTAGTTTATTCTTCGGAATCATACCCCAGACTGCATGCCGAATTGGTTCAGTTGGTTTTTCTTGTAATACTTGCCAGAATGCTTTTAGTTTCAGTCCCCCCGGGAATCCTGAATAGTTCCCATACATTTTTTCTTTTGCTTTTTTTCCAGTCACTTCAACATATTTACTATTAATGACAACCACATAATCTCCGCAATCAAGATTTGCGCAGTAGTTTGATTTATTTTTTCCTAACAGGAGTTTTGCAATTTCTGCCCCCGCATGCCCAAGAACTTTTCCTTTCACATCAACAAGGTGCCAAGCTCTTTCGATGTCTTTTATTTTAATAGCTTTTGTGTACTGTGTTTTCATACTTTTCCCTGATCAACAAATGATATCTGTACCATATCTCTTGCGTCACTTCCAATAAGTCCAAGCCTTAATGTTCTCGTATACCCACTTGTTCTTTTGGAAAACCGTGTTTTTGCATCTTCCATCAGTTGTTTTGTTGCATCCGGGTTTCCCAGTTCAGATAACGTCAACCTATATGCAAATTGATTTCCTTTTTTTGCCCGGGTAATTAACTTCTCTACTTTAGATCGAATAGCGAGCGCCTTTGCTTTTGTTGTTCGAATGCTCCCATACTTAATCAAATCACAGATAAGATTACGTAGTAGTTGTCTACGCGCATCATGTGACCTGGATAGTTTTTTCCCAAAATACGTATGCCGCATATATTACACCGATAGCGTAACATTCTTTTCTTTTAATTTTTCTTCAATGATGGTAATAGATTTCGCTCCAAGATTTTTGATCTTCATGAGTTCTGATCGTGGAGTAGCAAGCAGTTGTCCAATTGTCTCAATCCCGCCATTACCTAATGCGTTTACTATCCGAGTAGGAATATCCAACTCTTCAATCCGCATTTTTACTGTTTCGTCCGAAATAGCTGGAGAAATAGCAACTACATCTTCTTTGACCACTGCTTTTGGTTCAACTATCTGAGAAAAATACGATACCAAAATGTTCGCTGCGTTTTTCAATGCATCAATGGGCGCTGTTGTCCCATCTGTCCAAATATCTAATACGAGTTTATCAAGGTTGGTCATTCTTCCGACACGAGTTGCTTCGATGCGGTAATTCACTCTAACAATTGGTGAATACAACACATCAAGCGGTATCACACCAATTTCATCATTGTGTTGTTCATCTGCTGTCATGTATCCAAATCCTTTTTGCACAGTAAACTGCATATCAAGAACTGATTTTTTATCTGCTAATGTTCCAAGTATTAACTCTGGATTGGTAATCGTTACTCCAGCCGAAACCTCGATATCACCTGCAGAAACAATCCCCGGACCGTGTTTCTCTAGTTTCATTGTTGCAGTTTCTGCTCCTTCAAGCATGAGACGAATTTTTTTCACATTCAAAAGAAGCTCTACAACATCCTCTTTTAATCCAGGCAGCGTTGCAAATTGGTGTTTTACTCCTTCAATCTTCACAGTGGTAATTGCATTTCCTGACAAGGAAGTAAGAAGAACACGTCGTAAACTATTGCCGAGCGTTTGTCCATATCCTCGTGCAAGCGGCTCAATAGAATACCGGCCGTAGTTTTTCTCTTCGACCTCTGTTTTAATAGAAAAATTTGGATCTGACATAAAACTTCTCCTCCTAACGTGAATAAAATTCTACTATTAATTGTTCGTTGATATCTTCTAACACATCAGCGCGCTGGGGTAAACGTACTATTTTTCCAACAGGTCCTTTTCGCTCAATCCACGCTGGGATTATAGGACTTTTTTCTTCTAATAGTTTCTTGACTGCTGGTATTTCAAGCGCTTTGATTGTCATGGTAATAACATCATTGGCTTTAATCCGGTAGGATGGAATATTCACAACTGTTCCATTTATAAACACGTGTCTATGACTAACGAGTTGTCTTGCCATGGTCCGAGTTGGTGCTAAATTCATGCGATATATGGTGTTATCAAGTCGACTTTCCAAAAATTCAACGAGTTTTTCTCCTGTATTACCTTTCCACTTTTTTGCTTGATCAAATATCTTTCGAAATTGTCGTTCTAATGTTCCGTATATCCTTTTTACTTTTTGTTTTTCCCGAAGTTGTATTCCATATCCTGATGTCTTTCGTCTTCCTTTCACTCCGTGTTGACCTGGTAAAATTGCCAATCGTTTCAAAAGCGCTGTGTGTGCATGTGAGCCAATGGTTTTTAATCCTAAATCCATGCCTTCCCGGCGTGCTAATCTATTTTTTGGTCCAGTGTATCGTGCCATATTATACTCTCCTCTTTTTCTTTGGACGAACCCCATTATGTGGAATCGGGGTGACATCAGCAATAAGAGTAATTGCAAGTCCAACAGCACGAAGCGCCCGAAGCGCTGCATCACGACCAGAGCCCGGTCCTTTGATAAATACTTCTACTTCCCGCATGCCATTATCGAGTGCCTTGCGGGCAACTGTTTCAACTGCGGTCGTTGCCGCATAGGGAGTTGCTTTTCTGGCGCCTTTAAATCCGACTAAACCGGAAGATCCCCAATATAGTGTATTACCAACACTATCGGTAATTGTCACAATGGTATTGTTAAACGTTGCGGTGATATACACTTTTCCTTTTTCAACTACTTTTTTTATTGTTTTTGTTGCCATATGATTTTTGTTATTTCGCTTCTGCTTCCGGAGCTTTTGTTTCTGTCTTCACTCGATCATCTTTTTTCATTGCTCCCACTGTTAATCTCTTTCCTCGCTTTGTCCGGGCATTTGTTCGGGTTTGTTGTCCTCGAGAAGGTAACTTATGTGCATGACGGCTTCCTCGGTATGATCCAATTTCCCGGAGTCGTTTAATATTAGAAGATATTTCCTGCCGAAGATCACCTTCAACTGTAAATCCTTTTTCAATAACTTTAGCTATATGACTTACTTCTTCATCAGTGAGCGTTTTTACCCGTCGTGAAGCGTCAATGTTAACGGATTGTAATACGGTCTTCACATTTATCCGTCCAATCCCATAAATATACGTAAGGGCTATATCGAGTCGTTTTTGATTTTGTATATCAACTCCAGCTATACGTGCCATATTCGTTATCCTTGTCGTTGTTTATGTTTGGGATTTTCACAAATCACAAACACACGCCCGCGTCTGCGGACAATTTTACATTTATTACACATTAGTTTTACGCTTGCTCGAACTTTCATAGTATTATCGTACCCGATACGTTATTCTTCCCTTGGTCGTATCATAGAGAGTCATTTCAATTTTTACTTTGTCGCCAGGCATAATACGGATATAGTTTAACCGCATTTTGCCGGAAAGATGACAAAGAACAATTGCACTGTTTGGTAATTTGACACGAAATAGCGTATTAGGTAAACACTCAAGTACTGTTCCTTCAATTTCAATATTTCCTTGATGAGCCATAAATACGCAATAATACAACTCCCGCCTGACATCCTTTCACGCAATGTCTTGGCGGGTTAGGGCTTTATTTTACCTCAAACTTCTCTTGCGGTCAACACGTCACTTTGAACCTCACCAATAACGATGGTATGTTCGAAGGTTGCGGTAAGCGATCGGTCTTTCGATTCCAGTGTCCACCCGTCATCACTCTTATAAAGAATACTCCCTTGCCCCATAGCATAAATAACTTCAATGGCGAGTGTCATGCCACTAATCAACAGTGGGGTTCTAGCTATCTCTCCCCGAACATATTCGGGAATCATAGGTTCTTCGTGTAGTACCCTTCCTACTCCGTGACCGGTCAAATCTTTCACTACATGATACCCAGATGCTTCAATGGTCGTCTGAATGGCATTTGATATGTCTCCTGCCCTATTTCCGGCAATTGCTGCCTCAATAGCACGAGCGAGAGCAATTTCACCGGTGTTGAGAAATAGTTCTTTTTTCGCATCTTTCGTATTCCCAATAAGAATTGACGAAGCGGTATCTGTATGAAGACCCTGATACATCATCCCAATATCAATCGTTAACACATCGCCATCGCGAAGCGCATAATCACGGGGCATCCCATGCACTACCTCTTCGTTGATACATAAACAGGTAACAAAGGGATACCCTTCAACTGTGATAAAAGACGGCTGTCCCCCAACTTCAAGTACCCGCTCTTTCGCGTGTTTTTCTACATCTAGTAAATTCACCCCAACAGTTGACATCAAAAGAAGCTCTCGAAGGATTCCCCCAAGTTTCTTTCCGCCTGTCCGCATTGAAGTAATTTCTTCTGGAGTTTTTACTGAAGTCATAGTGTTACAAAAAAACCTTCCAGTTCTTTCTTAAACGTTTGCTCATCAGACTGGTTACTGATTAAGTAATCCGCGATAGCGATAGGTCCGCCTTTATTGAGATTTTCCAATTCTGAAATATCTCTACTTCTTGATTCTTCTTCTGTAAGCGGTCGCACGGTTCTTTTTTTAAGCCGAAGTCTG
>Ga0315286_10004349_pt1 | contig 13588 bp, 11 predicted proteins | sample YL17G10_0_MG_FD_205038 | JGI IMG/M metagenome (GOLD analysis project Ga0315286, IMG submission 205038) | Sediment microbial communities from Yellowstone Lake, YNP, Wyoming, USA - YL17G10_0 | ecosystem: Environmental > Aquatic > Freshwater > Lake > Sediment | place: USA: Wyoming | collected... | reverse complement strand
GAGCCGCTACACGCGATCTACGGAAATGCCTGCCTTCCGGCCATGTCCCGCCTCTTGGACAGCGGCGGCAGGCAGATCATCGCTTTCTTCCCCGAGGTGCGCGTCCGGTACGTGGAGGAGCCAGAAGTAGACGTCCTTGATCCGCTCCATCTATCGTTCCTCAACGTGAACACCCCTGAAGACTGGGATAGAGTGCAGCAGCTGCTTTAGTACTGGTAGCTGCTGCCGCCGATGAACTCCCGCAGGTGCGAAGTCGGCGGGATCGCCTCCTCGTCCTTCTCCTCGATCGGTGCCACCGACTGGAGCAGTTGATACACGCGCTTGGCACGTTCGCAAGCATCCGCGCGCAGCGGATCTTGTCTGTAATTCTGCGCCCAACGGGCAAAGGACTCCAGGAGGCGCCGCCGCATGACGGGCAATTCGTATGACACTGCACTGTTGATGATATAGTCGGTGCTATGGGCGTAGGGCAGGATGTTGCGCATCTCGCTGCTGCGAACGTAGTGCCAATGCTCGAGCGTCTTTTGGGGCTCGTAGGCGCGATGCGTTGCGTCGCGGACTATGCGTCGCATCAACCGTAGGTCGGTCCAGCGGATCATGCGCCCATCGGGTCCTTTCATCTGGAGCAATGGTTCGATGTACAGCAAGAACTTGAGACCGTCTTCTACGTCCTCAGTCATGGGCGGATACAAGCCGTGCAAGCTATCGATCAAGATAATGTCATTGGATCCAATCCGCATGGGTGTGACACCATCCAGCCGCTTGCCTGTCTTAAAGTCGTAGCGGGGCAAGCGTACCTCCTCGCCGGCGATGAGGTGCACCAGATGCTGGTTGATGAGACGCAAGTCCAGGGCCTGGGGCGTCTCAAAATCATAGTCTCCGAATTCGTCTTTAGGGTGTTGCTCCAGATCAAAGAAGTAGTTGTCTACGTTCAGGGTCATGAGGCTCAAACCAGCCTTGGCCAGCCTCTGGCCCAGCTTGATCGTCGTCGTCGTCTTGCCTGATGAGGACGGCCCGGCGATGATGACCAGCTTCAGATGGTGCCGTCGCTGTACAATCAGTTGCACGGCAGTGTCAATGTCCTCCTCGTAACACCGGTCGCCCGCCTGAACGATGTGCGGGAACCCACCGTGCGCGATTCGGGCGTTCAGCCTCTCGACCGTGTGCAAGTCGTGATCCACCGACCAGCGCAGCACCTCGTAGATCTTGCGCCAGGGTATGTTGCTGGCTTCGCGGTAGCCGCGTGCGGCCTTTTCCCGCCGCAGCCGAGCTCGCTCTTCTCGATATAGAATGTACGCCTTGGCAACTTTGGCGTGGCCGTTGTGGATGAGCACCTGCTCGACGACGTCCTGAATCTCTTCGACGGTAGGATCCCTGTCCACTCCGACCTCGCTGCACTCGCTGCAGGACGACGGGCTTCGCTGCGGGACTCCATCAGGCGGGATCGTCGCCAAGATGTCGATCACCTGCTGGGTCAGGTTCTCGGCGATGGATCGATCCCGGCCACCGACGGCGACGGCGGCCCGATAGATGGCGTTGGTGATGCGTTCGGGGGTGAAGGGCACCACCGCGCCGGTGCGCTTGATCACTTGCTTGATGCTCGAGGTCATCGTCCCCTCTCCTGTATGATGCCAACGAGGAAGCCATGCCTCGCCGCACCTCGAATGCACAAGGGGAGCGGAATCGCTTCCACTCCCCTGTGATGGTGGAGATGGCGGGAGTCGAACCCGCGTCCAGAAGATTCGAACCAGAACATCTACAAGCTTAGTTGGCCTTTTGATGTTGCCTGGCGATCCCCGGCCAACAGGCTACCGCTCAGACCAGCCGATACGGGGCGCTTGGTATCCCCGCCTCTGTTCCCACACATCGGCCTCCGTGGGAAGGCACCCCCAGTTTTCTGTCGCCCACCAATCTTCCCCCCGGGGGCGGGAAAGGGCAGACGTGACCGTCAAGCGGTCAGGCTTCCACGTTGCCGATTACGCGGCGAGCGCGAAAGCGGGTTGAGTGCGTTGTGTAGCACTTGATTGTTTGCCCATTTTTAACGCGGCACGGGCGCCTCGGCTTGCAGTCCTAGCCCAGCCTCCCCTGTCGAAACCGTTTCATCCCCAGGCTGACTGACCATACATCATACCACCGAACGTCAGAAAGTGCAAAATTGTGAGCGCTTGTAGAAGTGCCACGCATCGGCTTGGCAGGGCGGAAGGAGCTGTCAGCGGACTTGAATGGATTGAAGAGTGTCCTTCGGACGAGCCCTGGCTGCCTGGTCTTGCATCCAGGCGGGAAGGTGCGCGCAGAGTTGGTTGACCAACGCATCGCCTTCCTCTTGAAGAAGCTTGAGCACGCCTTGCTCTTCCACGTTGAACAGGGACAATTGCTGCTGTTCAAAGGGCAGCCCAGGTGGGCAGGGTACGACGTGCCAATGGACGTGGGCGTCGAGTTGCTGGCTGCCCAGTGCTAGGATGTAGATCCGCTCGGGCCTTAGCACCAGCCGTACGGATTCGGCCACCGCGTGGACCACCCGATGCAGACTCAGATATTGATGCAGGGTCACGTCGCCGGCCACCTGCTCATAGTGCGACACCGGCGCAACAAGCGCATGGCCATAGACCACCGGAAACCGGCTCAAGAAGGCAATGGCGTCGACACCTTGCCAGATCACGTGGTGAGGGGGCAGGTCCGGATCGGCCTGGGCCAACCGGCAAATGAAGCAGCTGCCTCTCGCTTGCTCAACGTATGGACCCAGGTTCCAGCTCACGCGGCCTGGTTCAGCCAGCACGCCGGCTGCCTGCAGGGCCTGGGCTACCCTCAGGCGGTCGCGCGCTGGGTCGCGGCGCAACGGCCCGCGCTCCTCGGTGTCAAAGCCGCGATAGTCGAGGATGACGAAGCGCAGGCCGTTGGCCCTGGCCCAGGTGTCCCGGCGTTGGTCGTAGAGCCGGCGTTGGTGTCCTCGCGACATCCCGCTGATGCTCGTGCCTTCGTCCATGATCGCCACCGGCGCACTGTGCTGTTTCTCCCAGTACTCGACGACGAGCCGGTGGCGCGGGAAGTATCCATCGACTGGCAAGGGCCGCTGCTTGCCATCCTGGCCTGGATCTCCCAAGAGCGTCGGAAACCGATGCTGCCAGCGGTAGTCGGGCTCAGCCAACACCTCGGCGACCAGGTCGAGCAGGTATTTTTCGTCGCTTTCGGTACGAGCAGTCATGGTCTCCGAGCCCTACGGAGTTACGCAGCGAAGCCCGTTGTACTGCACCGAGTGCAGCGAGTTGAGAGCGGATTCGGTCTGACGCGGCGTCGGGGAGTCTGGAGCACTTCAGACATCGGCTGTTTCTGCACCTGCAGCCCTGCCGGTGGAAAGCGGCCCATTTGCCTCGGCGTCCGGCGTCGACTCGCTGTGCTTGCGCACGCTGCGCGTCACCAGCATCAGGCCAATGGCCACTCCCACGAACAGCAAGAACAGTGTGGCTGACAGCGGAAGAGGAATACCGCCTGGTGCCGACATCATGTCTGAGGGTTTCTTACCCGCGCCAGCCATCTCGAGCAAACTCGCTCCAACGCTGACTGCATTCCACGCGCCATGGATGGCCACCGCGCCGACGTACAGCCCGAGCCCGCGCAGCCACCGGCGCTGGTGCAGGATGGCATACCAGGCCATGCCCACCAGACCACCGGTAAAGCAGTGCAGAACACTGGTTGGTATGCGGATGATCATGCTGTTGACCCACTCCCCGAGGCCAAGGAGGCTGTTGAACAGCGATTCGAAGAGCGCAAAACCGGCGCCTCCTGCCACTCCCCACAGAAACGCCTGCGCCAGGCACGGGCGTCGGTAGGCAAGCAAGGGCACGCCGAGCGCTTTGACAGCCTCCTCAATGGCTGGTGTGATGCCGCCTAGCACCAGGAGAAGAGCAGCCACCACGATGGGCGTTCGGACCGCCGCTGCCGCTCCCGCTGGATCTTGTAGCCAGGCTGGATCTTGCAGGCGTTGCGCAAGCACCTGGAGTCGGTCCAAGCCTCCGGGTTGGATCGCCACCACGAGCAAGACCGCCAACACCAGGCTTACCACGACGGCGATTTCCATGACAATGGCCAGGGTCGTCGACAGAAATGCGCCGCTGCTGAGATGCAGCACGATGTCGCGCCAGCGTGTTGCGCCGCTGAGGCTCCGGCCTACGAGGGCCAGTACGATCAGGGGCGGTAGGGTGGCTCCTGCGACATGCAAGGGCGGAAGCAGCATCAAGGGCAGCAGGTCATTCGACAGAACCAGAGAGCCCAAGTACACGGCAAGCACGAGAAGAAGGATCAGGAAGCCAATCCACCTGGGCCGAAAGGGAAGCGAACCCCGACCCTGCACGGCTCGCCAGGCATGCCACGCGAGCCCCGAGCCCAGCACTCCGGTAACGGCCAGGAAGGAAAGGCTGGCTGTAACGATCATCAAGCCGCTGCCGGCAGGAGAGCCCACGCCGGCAACAGCGCCCAGGAGCCCGCCGAACAGGCCCGCGGCAACCAGCAACAGAGCACCAATCAGAACCAGAACACGTACAAGCTGTAGCAAGGGTTATTCTCCTCGTTCCACCGGGCCCCACTGACAATAGGGGGATATTTGGGCCCAGTGTCCGTGTTGACGAGCACTGCGGTCTCATCAGTGGCGATCCATCCTCGCGCCTTCTGGGCAGTTGAACATCCCCTGGGTAGGGTCTCACAGTACGATCGAGTCGAAGGCTTTCCACATGTCGGCGAGCTCAGTCCGGCAGCCGGGAGGCCACAAGTGCGCTAGTTCCCACGAGTGCCCGACTCGTTGGCCGTGCCCGCTCGTTCGGTGGCTTGGCGCCGCAGCCGGCCCCACACCACCCCCCGCGCCGGCGCAAAGAGAAAGGCCATGACAAACGCGGCTGTACACACAAGCACCACGGCCGCCCCGGATGCTACATTGACATAAAATGACACATAGAGACCGGTTACCGACGAAACGGCGCCGATGATGGCTCCGACGATCATCATGTGCCACAACCGGCGAGTCAGCAGGTAGGCTGTAGCGGCTGGCGTCACCAACATGGCCACCAACAGGGCAACGCCGACCGTCTGCAACGACACGACAACGGTGAGCGCAATCAGGACGAGCAGGAGGTAATTCAGCAGGTCGAGCGGCAACCGCAGTGTGGCAGCCAGGATCGGGTCGAAGGAGATGACCAACAGTTCCTTGTAGAGGAGCACCACCATTCCCAGCACCACCACCGCCAGCCCAGAGGTCAGCCACAGGTCGGAGTTGGAAACCCCCAACACGTTGCCAAAGAGGATGTGGGTCAAGTCCACGCTGTAGCTTTCTACGGTCGACAGGAGCGCAACGCCCAGGGCGAAACTCGCCGCAAAGATCACTCCAATGGCGGTGTCTTCCTTCACCCGGGCCCGCCGGCTCAGAGAACCGATGCCCACCGCTGTGATCAGGGCCATGGCCAAGGCGCCCCACAGGAGGTTGATGCCCAGCAAGAAGGCCACTGCCACGCCGGGCAAGATGGCATGGGCCAGCGCATCGCCAAAGAACGCCATGCCGCGCAGCACCACGTACGTGCCCACGACGGCGCAGATCGTCCCGACCATCACCGACGCCAGCAGGGCACGCACCATAAAAGGGTAGCGCAAGGGCTGGGCTAGCAGTTCGAGAACGTTAGTCATGGCGATGTCCTTCCTCGCCGCAGCATGCAATATCCCCCAGCACGAGAGCGTAATCCTCGCCGCGCCAGAGCGCCTTCCCACCGTAGGCCGCTGCCAGGGTCTCAGGGGTGATGGTCTGCCGCGCTGGACCGTAGGCAATAAGCCGTCGGTTTACAAGAGCCAGGCGGTCGAAACGCTCTACGGCTAGAGTGAGGTCGTGCGTAGAAACCAACACGGTGACACCCCGCTCCCGCAAACGGTCCAGGATCTCGAGGATCGCTTCCTGCGATGGCGTGTCGACGCCGGCGAACGGCTCGTCCATGAGGAGGATGGTCGCCTCCTGAGCCAGGGCGCGGGCAATGAACACCCGTTGCTGCTGCCCCCCTGAGAGTTCCCCGATCTGGCGGTTGGCGAGCTCGAGCATCCCCACCTGGGCCAGAGCCCTGCGCACGATGTCACGATCTCTCGGGCGCTGCCAGCGCAGCCACCCCATCTTGCCGATGCGGCCCATCATCACGACGTCGTGGACGGTCACGGGGAAGCTCCAGTCGACCACAGAGCGCTGCGTGACATAGCCCAGCGCTGCGCCGTGGGTCCTTACGCTGCCCGACTTGGGACGGAGCAAACCCACCATGGCTTTGAAAAGCGTGCTTTTGCCTGCCCCGTTGGGCCCGACGACGGCCACCCGCTCACCGGCGTTGATGCTCAAGCTCACGCTGTCCAGGGCGAGACTACCGTCGTAACTGACGGTCAGGTTTTCTACTATCAGGATCGGTGGCATGGCTGCAACCCCCCAAAGCGTGCCCCGTATGACATCGTGCTGCTCAGAATGTGCACAATTGGTGATAGGCGCTACTTGATGGCGTTCACAATGGTCATGGCGTTGTATCTCATCATGTCGATATAGGTGGGGGCGGGCCCGTCGGCCTTGCTGAGCGAATGGCTGTAAAGCTCCGTCACCACCTTGACGCCTGACTCCTGGGCAATCTGCCGGGCCAACTGGGAATTGGACCCGGTTTCCAGGAAGATGGCGACGGCGCCGGTCGCCTTGATGCTATCGACCAACCGCGCCAATCCCTGGGCTGATGATTCCGCGCTAGAGCTTACGCTGGGTAGAATCGTGCCGATCACTCGGAAACCGTAGCGGTCGGCAAAGTAGCCCAAGCTTTCATGATTGGTCACCACCAGTCGACGATCCTCGGGCACCTGCTTCACCTGCGCGGCAATCCACGTATCCAGGTCCTGCAGCCGAGCGATGTAGGTTTCGGCGTTGGCTGCGTATGCCTCTGCATGGCCGGGGTCAGCCTGGCTCAACCCATCCCGTATGTTCTCGACGTACCTTACGACGAGATGGGGGTCGAGCCAGAAGTGCGGGTCGCCGGCGTCATGAATCTTACTGCCCTCACCGCTCATCACCGCGGTTTCACCCTCGCGGGCCGAGCGGCTGGTCAGGCCGGCCGCCGCTTCAATCGCTTGGTGTGTGCCGCCGGCGTTTTGCAGCAACTCCTCCAGGAAACCTTCGAAGCCTGCGCCGTTCACGATGAGCACGTCGCTCTCGGTGACCTTGGCTACGTCTCTGGGAGTCGGCTGAAAGCTATGGGGGTCCACGCCGATTGGTATCAATGCTCCCACATCAAGTATGTCGCCGGCCACGTTCTGAGCTATGTCGGCCAGGAAGGACTCAATGGCCAGCACCTTGATCTTGTCCCCGCCTGGCGTGGCCCGCGCAGTTGCGCCCTGCCCGCACGCAGCCACCAGTACTGTGCATAGAAGCAAGATCGTCAGAACAGCATTGCCTTTCTTCACCAACTCGGGCCTCCCATTCGCAACCCATTCCGGATGCCAACGGGCTGAAACAGCGGAGCGTGCAGCGATTCGCTCACCGGCACGTTGCGCACAGTCCCACCAACTCCAATAGGTGTTGCTCAACGACGTAACCGGTATCTTGGCTGATGCGGGCGCAGAGCTCACCCAGATTGCACCCCTCAAACTCCAAGGTAGACCCGCATTGCCGGCATATCAAGTGGTGATGGTGCCCCTTGCTAGTCGTGACGTAGCTGTGGCAGCCGTCTTCGGCGTGTATGCGCTGCACCAGGCCCATCTCGGCGAGGATGTCCAGAGTTCGGTAGACGGTTACCAATCCAACCGTCGCACAATGTCGCTTTGCCCGCTCGTGGACCTCGGCTGGGCTAAGGTGGGCCTCGTCGGCAAGCAGCACGCGGATGACCGCTCGTCTGGGTCGAGTGATCCGGTAGCCGGCTTGCCTTAATTGTTGGGTGACAGTCTCTTCGGGCAACATGGAACTAGATGAAAACGATTTTCAATATTTGCGTGCGAAGTATAGTTCAAGTCGCCTGCTCTGTCAAAACCTGAGAGGCCTTGTTAGCCCTCCGTCCCCTCAGCTTCCGGCATGGCTGCGCTGTTGCATCGTCGCTACGGAAGTTCATTGAGCGGCCGATGCCGATTCGGACTAGGCGACGGTTGTCTCCTGGGGATCGAAGGAGTACCCTACGCCCGGTAGGGTGAGCACGTAGCGGGGAGTGCGGGGTTCGGGTTCGACTTTGGCTCGCAGACGGCTGACCAGACCACGGACCAGCTCCTTGTCCCCCTCTCCGCTGTAACCCCACACCCGCTCGACGATGACGTCGGGCGTGAGGATCTGACCGCGGTGAATCATCAGATTGTAGAGCAGGCGGAACTCCAGGTGGGTCAGCCTCCGCGAAGGTCGCCCGGTCACCTGCACTGTGCGGGCGACGGGATCGAGGGTCAACCCAGCGAGGCTCAAGGTGGGCAGATCGGAAAAGGGCACATTGCCCGCCCGCCTGAGCAAGGTCTGCACCTGCGCGATGAGCAGCCTGGCACCATAGGGACGGGGGAGCACCAGGTCTGCGCCGAGCTCGAGGAGCTGGCAATGAACGTCCTCTGCCACGCCTTCCAGGATCATAACCAGGGGTACCTCGGTCTCGGCGCGAATGCTCCGCACCTGGACCAGGGGGTCATCCCGAACGGCTACCAGGATCAGGTCAGCAGGCCGCTCCTGCCAGGTGTTCATGGCCCGCTCCAGGTCGCTCGCAGAGGTCACAGCCACGCCGGCTCGCTGGAGGACCAGAGATAGCAGGGCTCGCTCATCAGAATTGTGAGCGATCAATAGAGCATACATAGACTGGGATCTACTCCTGGCACCTGAAATTACCTGTCGACTGCGCAGACTATAGCATCTTCGGAGCTCGTTGTCAACTTTCGGGTGGAATGGTCAAGTCGTCGGGCATTGCCATCGGGGGCAGGCTCGCCGGGTTATGACCACGGCGACCCCCTCTATCGCCAGCCCATCCTCCAGTGCCGCTTCGGTGGCCGGCGTGTCCTCAGGATCCACGGTTTGGACGGCATCCGCACCGGCGGCGCGGATGAGTGCGTCGAGGTCTACCGGCCTGCGCGTTCGCCCGCGAGCGTCGCGATCCGTGGCCGGGTGCGGCTGACAGCCGGACAGAGCCGTTGTCTCATTGGCCAGCACCACCACCAGGAGCCTGACGCCAGCCTGGACCGCGTCGATGAGCTCCCCGAGGCCGCTATGGAGCAGAGCCGAGTCGCCAGAGAGGGCCACCACCCTCTGGGGGAGGCCGGCCCTGGCCAATCCTGCTCCCAGTCCAATGCTCGAGCCCATGGCATACTTCACGTCGAGGATCTCCCAGGGCGGCAACTGGCCACGCACCATGCACCCCGTCTCGCCCGTCACGATAAAGGCTTCGCGCCCGCCGTGCCGCTCCATGACGGCCAGGAGTGCGTCGAATGTGGGGCGGTAGGGGCAGTCGTCGCACAGCGGCTGCCGGCTGGGCATGACCCGGTCTGCTTGCTTTAGGGGGACCCACGGCCATGCGGGGAGGAGGTGGGCCAGGGCCCGGATGATATGCGGCGCCAACAGCTCCCCGCTACCGGGCAGATCGCCATTACTACGGCCGCAGATAGACAGGCCAAGACCGGCGCGTTGAGCGATGGCCTGGATCTGATACTCCACGTACGGTGCCTGTTCCTCGATCACAAGAATCCGATCCACCTGGCGCAGAAAATCGACGATCTGCCGCTCGGGCAAGGGGAAAAGGGTCCCCAGGCGCAGGATGCGGAGGGGCGGCCCGCCGCTGTGAGCCAGGACGTGGGTCAGTTTGTGGAATGCGTGGCCAGCGGCAAGGACGCCCTGGGAGCCTTGTCCTTCCTGACCGTTTAGACCAGACCTTTCGAATTCGGTCCGTACCTGTTCTAAAGTCGATTGAAGCCGGCGGTGCAGGTCCACCACATGGATCGGCAGGACGTTATAGCGATCGGGAAAGCGCGGGAAAGCAGCAGGGAGAGGTGGCGCGGAGTCAATCGGCGGGGGTTCGGCCGTGCTGTCGGCAGCCAGAGCGCGTGTGATGCGTACGACGACCGGCACCTGGAAGCGCTCCGACAGCTCGAATGCTTGGTGCATGGCGGGAGTGGCCTCCCTGGCCGACGTCGGTTCGAGCAAGGGAACTTCAGCGGCAACAGCCAGCAGCCGGGAATCTTCTTCGTTTTGCGATCCCCAGCCACCCGGATCGTCGCCAGTCAGTATCACGAAGCCGCCGGTGCCGCCGGCCAGGTTGCTGACCATCAGGGAATCGAGGGCGACATTCAACCCCACGCTTTTCAGGCACAGCAGCGAGCGCACTCCGGCCAGTGAAGCGCCAAACGCGGCGTCAAAAGCCGATTTCTCGTTGATGGCCCACTCTACCAACACATCGGGAGGCGCCAGACGCAGCAGTTCCTCGAGCGTGTCTGTGCTCGGCGACCCGGGGTAGCCTGTAACGAACTGTACGCCTGCTCGCAATGCGCCAAAGGCCAGGGCTCCGCTTCCCGTGATTGTGCGCATCGGTCTGTGTTGCAGTTGAGCCTCCACTCTATTAGCGCGCTGCCAGAGAGTCCCGCAAGCGATAGGCTGAAGAGCCTGCCGCACGTTGGGATGGTGCCAGAAGGGACAGGCTGGAAACCTGTCTTGCTAGGGTCGGACCAATACCTTGAGTGCGCCCCTCCGCCCGGCGTGCTCAAATGCGGCCCGAGCCTGGTCCATTGGATACTCGGCGGTGATGAGCGAGCGAACGTCGACCCCGCCTCGCTCCAATAGGCGTAGTGCCGCCGGAAACGGGCCGCAGCGCGAGCCAATCATCCGGATCTCGTCCACCACCAGGCTCGAGAGGTCTATGTGGACCAGGCCGTGATAGGTGCTTTTCAGAACCAGCGTGCCGCAGGGCCGGACCATGTGGCGCGCCGCCCGAAAGCCTTCGGGCTGGCCCGTGCATTCCACCACCAAGTCGGCGCTGTGGGCAAGCCCCTGCTCGCCGACCTGAACGGGGATGCCGCGTGCCGTCAGGATCGCCAGCTTGTCTGGGTGCCGGCCCACCACCGTGAGGTCGCAGGCAGTCAGGGATATGACCTGGGCCACTAGCAAGCCAAGCTTGCCATCGCCTAACACGATCACCCGATCGGTCGGTCGGATGTGCACCTGCGCCAACACCTCGCACGCTGCTGCCAGGGGTTCAGCGAACACGGCCACCTGGTCCGGCAGTCCCTTTGGGATTGGGTGCAGGTTGGCAGTCGGCAGGCAAAAAAACTCGGCCAGGGCACCATCTCGTCCCCGAATGCCCAAGGCAGTGCGGTTGGGACAGTGGGTAGGTCGGCCAGCACGGCAAGTCTCACACGTGCCGCAAGCTGCGTTGATCTCGCCGACGACCCGTTGGCCCACCAGCGCCGAGTCCTCAGCCCGGTCTACCACGCCGACAAACTCGTGGCCCGGGACGCCGCGATAGGCTGCGTATCCCCGCATGATCTCGAGGTCTGTGTTGCAGATGCCGGCCAAGGTCGTCCGAATGCGCACTTCGCCCGGTGCTGGTATGGGATCCTCACAGTCGACAGCCAGCCTGAGCTGGCCGTCAAACACGACGGCCTTCACCTTCTCGCAACCTTAACGGCGCTGACCATAGAGAGTGAACCGGTCTTCCTCCAGAACAATCTGATCCAGGCAAAGGGGATAGTCCGAAGGATACCAACTCATCACATCCTGCACCATGCTCTTGATGGCGTCTCTGACGAAATCCGGCGTGAACACCCCCACTACGGTAACTGATTCAACCTCCGTCAGTGGCAGACAATCCCTGGCCACAACGGCCCCCTGCACCTCGGTCTTGATCCCAAAGCCTAGCACGGTCACGTAGGCCGTCACGATGACCCGATCGCGCTTCAGGTCGATATGGACGTTGCGATAGGGCAGTTCTGGATTGCCTCTCAGCAAGTCTTCAACCTCGCGGTTCAACGCCGCCTCCTGGTACCGGATCTGTACCGGCCGGCCTACGGCTGAACGGCTCAACTCTGAGTCCAGATTTTGAAGATTGTTGAACTCGGGATCGGCCAGCAACAGAGGGCGGCTGATCATCGCATCGGACGAGCGGGAAACAGGTTCTGTGGGCTGTGGTGGAGTCGCCTGCTCTGGTTGAGGCGTAGTATTGGGTGGGGCGACAGGCTGAGTCGGCTGTTCAAACACTGCTTGCGGCAACGTCGAGCCCGTGGGTCGGATAGCATTCGGCGCGGCTGTGGGAAGGGTGCTTTGCGTTACCGTCGGTAGGGCGCCCTGGGCCACCACCGCCGGCCTGCCTGCCCTGACTGCGGTCAGGCCAGGGGCCGTGGCTGCAGGGGACCTGGACGATTGGACGATGGACGAGACCACTGTGGCCTGGTAGCGGCGGGCCAAGGACTCGATCCCCAAGTCCACGGTGTCACTTGCAACCATTCCCACTGCCACTGCGACGGCTGACCAGAAGAGCAAGTTGCACACGGCAAAGACAACCAGCCCGCTCCCGCGCGGTACCCGCCTAAACATCGCGATCCAATCCTTCGTGGCCGCCGGCGGTGGCCATAGGAAACGGCTCGTCGTGTAGATGCATTTGTGCCAGCACAGTCTTCAACTTGGCCAGGCTGGACTGCGTCAGCGGTCTGGCAGGCAAGTAGGGACAGACATGTGCCTCCTGTATGGACGCTTCATACGTACCGATGCGCCGCGCCATGGCCATGATTTCAGTCTTGTCCAGGCCAATAAGCGGTCGCAGAATCGGTTTTGCGATCCCGTAGGAAACGACCTCCAGGTTGGTGAGCGTCTGGCTGGCCACCTGACCTAGCGAGTCACCGGTTACTATGGCCGCTGCGCCTTCTTCCTCAGCGACCTCGGCTGCCTTAATCAGCATGGCCCGTTTGCAGAACAGGCAAGTCCATCGCTCCGCGTGGATGCCTCGGAGCTGGGCGAGCGTAGGACCCAATAGGTCCTGATGGGCAAAGAAGATAGGCTTGAGGAGCGTGCCATAAGAGTAGCGGTTCAAGACCTCGACGATCGCCTCTACCTGCTCGGCCTGCCTGCCCTGTCTGGCGGAAAAGTGCACAGGGATCACACTACAACCCCGCTTCATCATCAGCCAGATTGCCACTGGTGAGTCGATGCCGCTGGACAATAGGGCAACCACCCGGCCCCCGCTGCCCACAGGCAACCCCCCTGGCCCGGGAATGATCTGTCCAAAAACGAGGGCGCGGCCGGGCTGCACCTCGACCCCGATCTCCAGGTCGGCTGCCTCGGAGAGGTTCACCCGCGCACCGGTGGCATCGACCACAGCGGCTCCTACCTGCCGCTCGATCTCGGGCGAGATGGGGACAAACGACTTGTCGGCCCGCCGTGCGCGCACTCGGAAGGAGTGGTGAGGATCCAAGCCCGCCCGGCAAGCGACCTGAACGGCTTCCTGGGCGATTGCATCGAACTCGGCAGGCACCACCTGTACCGGGCTGAGCGACACCACTCCGAACACCCGTCGCACCGCCTCGATGGCAGAGTCCATCTGGTCAGTTTCCAAATAGATGCGCTGGCCCTCCTGCCAGACTTTCCCAGTGATCCCGTTGG
>Ga0315286_10004348_pt1 | contig 13588 bp, 17 predicted proteins | sample YL17G10_0_MG_FD_205038 | JGI IMG/M metagenome (GOLD analysis project Ga0315286, IMG submission 205038) | Sediment microbial communities from Yellowstone Lake, YNP, Wyoming, USA - YL17G10_0 | ecosystem: Environmental > Aquatic > Freshwater > Lake > Sediment | place: USA: Wyoming | collected... | reverse complement strand
ATCGCCCAAACCGTAGATGCAAGAGACTGAGGCCACGATGAGCACGTCTCTGCGGGTGAACAAGGAGCGGGTAGCGGCATGGCGCAGTTTGTCTATCTCCTCGTTGATGTCAGTCTCTTTCTCGATGTAGAGGTCACGTTGGGGTACATAGGCTTCGGGCTGGTAATAGTCATAGTAGCTGACGAAGTACTCCACAGCGCTTTCCGGAAAGTACTCCTTGAACTCCGAGGCTAGCTGTGCCGCTAGCGTTTTGTTATGGCAGATGACCAGGGCAGGGCGTTGCACCTGTTCCACCACGTTGGCCATGGTGAAGGTCTTGCCGCTGCCGGTAACACCCAGCAGCGTCTGGTGACGGTGTCCCTGGCGCAGCCCTTCCACCAGCTTCTCCACGGCCTGGGGCTGGTCTCCTGTCATCTTGAATTCAGATACGATTTTAAAGGGAGGCATAGTGGTTCCTATAGCAGTTGGCGAAATTCTTCAATTGATAGCCCGGCCTGCTTCAGGATGCTACCCAGGGTTTTTCTGGCCAACTCGGGATGAAGAGGGACTATGACAGTGTAAGTACGTTCATGCTTTCTCATGCGCAGTTTCATGTGGCTTCCTTCCTGGTCTATGAAGGTGAAACCGGCTTTCTCCAGCGCTCTGATGGTGTCTCTTCCAGATACTACAGGGAACCGAGGCATTACACTGCCACTTCCACAGTGGTGACAAGCGGTGACAAGGCAGTGAGGTTCAGGCTTGTTATGTCCTCATCTTTAAGATAGAGGTGTATAGCTTCTTTCAGATTGTCCAGGGCTTCCTCCAGGGTCAGTCCCTGGGAGGTAATGCCCAACTCCGGGCAATCGCTGACGAAGAACTTGCCTTCCCTGGTGATGACGGCGGTGAATTTATAAGTCATGGTAGCCCCCTACACCTCGGTCTGTTTAAACTTCCCTTGCTTATTATTATACTATACCTTACCAACTTGGGTTTTCGTAGCAGCGCAAGTATCCCCCATCATTGAGGAACTGCCCCCCTCACTCTATCTCTCTCCCGTGGGGAGAGAGAAACCTTATTTATGGCAATCTCGCAAATCAGCAAGGCCTCTTGACTCTCAAGATTGTGATCTCCGGTCATCAGGAAGTCAGAGAAGAGGTTGAAGGGAAGCATACGACAATTTATTCAGGTTCTTATGGAGTTCCATTATTTCTCGAGGGAAAATGCTTGTTGAAGGAGCTAATCTTTATAGTCTATGCCCATCACTACGATTGGCATATTTAACATGAACTTCACATATTGAAATTCCCAAGCAGCTTTTTCATAGGTCATCATTCCTGAATACGTCGGTTTTCTTCCTAATCCTTGCTGTTTTACCTTTTGCCATGCTTTTTCTCTGCCGATCTCACAAATTATGTGCGCAAAATCTGCTGTAGGGGTTATTAGCCCACCTAAAGAAATGAGGCCCTCATTGAAAGCTATTGAAAACTTAAGATAATCCTGATAATAACTTCTTGCATTCCCAAATTCTACTTCTACCTGGACGCTTCCCCTTCTATGATCATATCTCAGATTCAAATATTCAATGATGGGTTTGTCTGTTGACCATCCCCTCCTTATGAACCCCTCTCGTAGCTTCTGATTATAGTATATTTGGGTTTTCCCGACCTTGAAACTAATTTCGTTAATCACCTCTGAAACTTGTTTGAAAGCAGGAACATACGGAATTATATTCTGTGCTCCCCCATGATAAAGAGTTTGAGAAATGCGTAGGTTAGTTCCATCTACCATTTCTAACGTAACTGGCTTAAGTAAGTATTTATCCTTTAAAACCTTATAAAACTCAAGGATTTCGCCTGTGGTCTGCTCTCCCGATTCACTGAAGACAGCTTGAAGCCAATCTCTGAATTGGGAATGTTTTGTTGTTTCATACTTTATCTGTACGTGTCTGCCTCTATTATTCAGTCTTCGTAAAATAACGTTGATCTCTTTGTCCTTATCGTAAATCAAAGTTATTTCTCTCTTAGAACCGACCTCCGGACTGTCAAACCAACTTTCGAAATTTTTAGGTATTGTAATTCCCTCTTTTAGGGTTGATTTCCCAACGACGTGTCTAAATACTTTAGCCTCTTTCATCAGGGGGTCCCTTATCCTCGCTCCCCCAGCTTCTGCAGCGCCAGCCGGAGCTTTTCCTCCAGGCTCAAGTCTTTGTCGCGGGGCAAGACGGAGATGGCTTTGGCCGCCTCGGAGGCAGTGTAGCCCAGGGCGGTGAGCGCCGCTACCACATCCTCGTTGGTCTCGGCCAGCAGTGCCGGTGGTGCTCCCTCCCAGCCCTTTTCCAATTTGCCCTTCAGCTCCAGCACCAGGCGGCTGGCCGTTTTCTTGCCTATACCAGGCACACGGGAGAGTAAATCTATGTTGCCGCTGATTATTGCCGGAACCAACTGCTCGGGCGGAAAGGCTGAGAGCAAGGCCAGGGCGGTCTTGGGACCAAGGCCGCTCACTCCGATAATCTGCTGAAATAGCCCCAGCTCCTCAACTGTGGAGAAACCATAAAGGATTATGTTATCCTGTCGCATATTGAGATGGGTATGAAGCTCCACCTCAGCGCCCGGCTGCCCCAGTTTGTCCAGGGTAGAGGACGGCACTTGTACCAGCAGGCTGAAACCACCCACCCGCACCACCGCCCCATCGGGGCGGCGACTGACCAATTTGCCACGTATGCCAGCGATCATCTATGTCCCTTATCAGCTTTGGCCAGCAGCCTTATCAAATGTTGCTGCCTTATATGACACAAAGCCACTGCCAGGGCATCAGCGGCGTCAGAGGGGTGTGGGGTATCGTTTAAACGCAATTGCAGACGCACCATCTCCTGTATTTGCTCTTTGGAAGCCCGGCCATAGTCGGTGACCATCTGCTTTACCAGCAGAGGGGTATATTGAAAGACAGGTAAACCGTGGTTGGCGGCGGCCAGGATAGCCACCGCCTGCGCCCGCCCTATTGATAATGCCGAGCGGGCGTTCTCGGCCATGAAAGGCTCCTCTACAGCCACCTCGTCCGGCCCGTAGCGTTCGATAATATCTTCCAGACCCTGGTATAAAAGCCGTAAGCGCTCGCTGATAGGAGTGCGTGGCTTAGCAGTCAACACACCGCAAACGATCATAATCGGCTCGTCATCAGTGGAGGCCACCACTCCATAACCCATATTCAGGGTACCCGGGTCTATGCCCAGGACAATCATTTGCTGAACTCGCCGGACTGGTACTTCTCCAGAACCGCATCGGAGAAATCGGCATTGGAGTAGACGCGCTGCACATCATCCAGCTCTTCCAGCTTATCCATGAGCTTTAGTACCTGGATGGCCGCCTTGTCTTCGAGCTGAACGGCAGTGGTGGGCACCATGGTCAACTCAGCCGACACAACACGCCACTTCTGCCCCAGCAGGGCCTGGCGCACTGCCTCAAGCTGTTTGGGCTGAGTCTGGACTTCAATGTAGGTCTTTTCCACTCTGACATCCTCGGCGCCGGCGTCTATGGCGAAGAGAGCCATATCCTCAGGGTTCATCTTGTCAGGCTCAACAGTGAGCACCCCTTTGGACTGGAACTGCCAGGCCACACTGCCACTCTCGCCCAGGTTGCCCCCGTGTCGGGAAAAGACGTTGCGAACCTCCTGGATGGTACGGTTACGGTTATCAGTCTGGATTTCCGCCATGATGGCAACACCACTAGCCCCATAGCCTTCCATCGAAAACTCAGCCACCTGCTGGCCCTCTCCACCACCTGCACCCCGCTTGATAGCTCGCTCGATATTATCCAGCGGCATATTCTGGTCACGAGCTTTCTGAATCGCTAGCCGGAGGCGGAAATTTGATTCAGGATCGCCTCCCTGACGCGCAGCAAAGCTTATTTCACGGCTCAGCTTGGTGAAAACCTGGCCTCGCTTGGCGTCTGTCACGCCCTTTGCTCGCTTGATCGTAGCCCACTTAGAATGTCCTGACATCTGACACCTCTCATTCACATTCTATCATTTGCATGCAAGGTTGACAATGCCCTTCCATCGCACTATAATACCAAAGGTAATTTAAATACTGACTAGCCTGGTCAGATTATTCAAGAAAGGCGGTGCATTTATGGCCAATGAGGTCGGCAAAAGGTATATCTGCGCCAAGTGCGGCTCGGAGTTTATCGTCACCCGCGGTGGGAAGGGCACTATAAAGTGCTGCGGCGAGCCCATGACTCTAAAGAAATAACGTAATCCTCTTTATAGATAGCAAACAGGAGGTAACAACAGGTGGCCAATCAACTGGGAAAAAGATATCGCTGTGAAGTATGTAGCACCGAAGTTCTGTGCACCAAGGCGGGGAATGGTGGTGCCGAGTGCTGCGGCAAAGAGATGGCGGTGCAACAGCCCAGACCAATCCCTTCATCCGACTAACCGGATATTAAAAGGACTATTCACCGACTAAACCAGGCAAATTAGATCAAAAAAGCACCTCAGCCGAGAGGCGAGGTGCTTTTTGCTTGCTCAAATTCCAGGCAGAGAACCCTCTTAGTCTGAGGGGTGACCTTGACCGGCTCGGCGATGCGCCAGCCTGCCACCCAGATGATGTCCTCCCCGGATACTACCAGAGGCACCCTGTCTCGCCATATACGGGATATTTTAGCGTTGACCATGAAGTCCTGGAGCTTTTGAGGCTGTGCCAGGCCCAGTGGCTGAAAGCGGTCGCCTCGCCGCCGACCCCGCACTGCCAGGGCAGCACTCAGCTTATCCAGGTCAAAACAAGCCTGCCAGCGGCTCGTCTGTTCCAGTGGTGCATCTTTCCCGGGTAGCTCTCTGGCTTTTATCAGCCAGCCGGGGAGCACTGTATCACCCGATAGTTTGACTGCGTGTAAACCCTCAAGCACAGGAAGAGGACACAAAGCCTCCGGATCATAGCTGAGAGTGGCCTTCCTATAATCTATAGCCAGCATGAGACCGCCAGGAAGTGAGATGCTTTTACCCACCCGCCTCCGGCTGGTCAGGGCCGTCCTCATCTGTTCAATATGCACTGCTTCAATATCCTTGAGAGTACCCAGGAACTCTTCCAGAGCACGACGCAACAGGTAACGCTGCAAGCTGGGATGCAGGCTGATCAGTTTGGCGCTGTTCAGCACAAGGTTAGCCTGCTCCCGGCTGGCCACTTCAGCCCACAAAGGCCCGGCCAGCTCTTCGATGAAAGAATAGTCGTCATCTAACAGATGGCCGGTGCGGAGCAAAGCCTCATTGATAGACGGGTTGTACTTCTCCAGCAAAGGCAACAGTTCCTGGCGCAGGCGGTTGCGTAAAAAGACCGGCGACATGTTGCTGGTATCATAGCACGGCGATAACTGGTGCGTCTGGCAATAGGCCTCAGTCTCAGCATGTCTCACCTCTAACAGGGGACGCACTACTGTCAGTTTCTCGCCTGATCCTGTTTTCCAGAATGAAAGGGGTTGCATGCCACGTAGTCCACGCAATCCACTACCTCGCACCAGATGCAACAGGATGGTCTCTGCCTGGTCATCAGCGGTATGTGCCACAGCGACACGGTCTGCCCCTTGGGAAACAGCCACCTCGTGTAAGAAAGTATAACGGACGTGGCGTGCAGCCTCTTCCAGGGAGCAATGCTGCTCTTCCTGATAAGCTGATACATCACGGCGTTCTACTGTAACTGGCACCCCCAGGTTGACACATAGCTCAACCACATAGACAGCATCGGCATCAGAATCATGACCTCGCAGCATGTGATTGAGGTGAGTTGCGTGAAGTAGGATCCCCAGTTCAGCCTTAAGCTGGTTCAGTAGGTGCAACAGGCAAACAGAATCAGGGCCACCGGAGACCGCCACCACCAGTCTGCCCTGCTGGGGTGACAGGTTGTATCTCCGGACAAAGTCCAGCACCCGCGCCTCTAGAGTTTCAACCTTGCTTTTTCTTGGTGCTCGGGTCATAACATACTACTCCAGGCCATTCAGATGACAAGTATCGTTAAGCTGTACCAGGCTGGCCTTGCCGTCTTTAAATTCCAGGATTGATATGGCTGCTATATCCAGCTTCATTCTGCGGAAATAGCCCAGGTCCAGAGCAAGTGCCTGGCAGATGATGGTCAGAAGGGCCAGGTGGTGACTGACAGCCACTACTTCGCCATCCGGATGCTGTTTCAGGATACGCTGGGTGGACCCCCAGGTTCTGGCAGCCAGTTCAGCCAGCGACTCGCCTCCGGGCATCCTGAACTGCCCGGCATCTCTGTTGCCAGCGAAATAGGAGTTTAGCAAATCTCCCAATTGTTTCACTGGCGCTCCATTAAGGTCGCCAGCATCTATCTCCCTCAGGTCTGGCTCGCTGATTACCTCCAGGCCATGCTTTTGTGCAATAGGCGCTGCAGTGGCGCGGGTGCGGCGCAAGGGACCGGCATATACAGCCGTCAGCTTCTCATTTTGCAGGGCCTGCCCTAAGCGCTGAGCCTGTTGTAGGCCGGTATTATTAAGTTCCGAGTCCACGCTACCTCCCTGAACCAGTTTATTCTTGTTCCAGTCTGTTTGAGCGTGACGTACCATTATCAGTCTCACTAGTTTCTCCTTGAGTATAGAGATTTATAGATTAAGATATAGACACCTCATCCCCCTGGCCCCCTTCTCCTTCTTGTAGGAGAAGGGGGTAAAGGTAAACTGGGGGATACCCCCAGACCCCCAGAAGGGAACCAAGGTTCCCTTCACTTTCCTTTGATAAAGGTGCAAGGGGATTCCACAAGGGGTGAAACCCCTTTGGCGGGGGTTTGGGGGTGTCCCCCATCCTCCTACACACTCCCCCCAAGATTGGGGGGCAGGGGGGTTGAAATAATTGCACCTAAACATCACTCAGAATCCTCAACGCTGTCCACCCATAATCAGCCGCGTCCGTTGTATAGAGCGGTGTGGCGGGGGAAAGCCCAAAGCAGCGGCTACCTGCTCAGGACGGCCAGCGCCTAGGCTACCACATCGCAACCTCATGCCGAGCACACAGCAGCCACTACGACACTCCACCAGCCATAGTTCATCAATAAGTGGCCTGAGATCATAATGGCGGGGTCCGGTATCACGGTGATGCTGCCAGGGGAGATGCTCCAGTTCCAGTAATCGCTCCAAGGCTGCATCCACCTCCTTTGCAGACTTGTCGCTATCCACCTCAACCTGATATTCAGCGTAGCTCACCTGAGATTGCAGAGAGGGCAGGTCAAAAGGCACAGTCTGCACCTCCAGAAGCTCTATGTCCCGCGGAAGCTGTCTGCCGACCGCTTTTAGGAAGAAGGGCGATGATACCCTGGATCTCAGATAGACGTCCATAAGCTCGGCTGAGCTACTGACCCCTACTGACAATGGCGCGGCTAGCGACAGGCGAGGGTGGGGATTGAATCCTTCCGAGTAGACCAGGGGGATATCCGCCCGCCTGAAAGCCCTCTCCCATAGGCGCATCAAGTCAAGATGAGAGATAAATTTTAGCCGAGGACCGCGTCCAAATCTAATTCGTAGTCGGTACATCAATTTTCGTCACCAATATTTTCTCTATTCTTAGCCCTTGCATTTCGGTCACCATCAGCCGGAGTCCCTTATAGCTGAGCTGCTCGCCGGAGTGAGGAATATGACCGAGCTGGCTGAGCACAAAGCCAGCCACTGTTTGGTAGTCATCAGCTTCGGGCAGGCCTAATCCCAATTCGGTATTGGCCTTCTCTACACTAAGACCGGCATCAATCTCAAAAGTATTGTGGTCGATGTGCTCCACCTGGCTAGTCAGTTTAGTTAAATCGTCTCCAAAGTGGCCTACAATCTCACCAGCTAAATGCTCCACGGTAACAATGCCAGCAGTGCCCCCGAACTCGTCAACAGCCACTGCCAGAGAGTGGGCATGGCGCTGCATCTCGGCAAAAAGCACGTTCAGTCGCTTGCTTTCAGGTACGAAGTAAGCTGGCCGCACCAGGCTATCCAGAGAGCTATCGGCCGTTAGCTTGCCCTGGGCCTGGGCCATAAGCACGTCTTTAATAGCAATAATTCCCACCACGTTGTCCAGATTGTCTCGATATACAAGATAGCGGGAATGAGGAGAGGCGACATAGGTGGCCAGAAAATCCCTCAGTGTTTCCCCCACCTCCAGACCCACCACCTCGGGTCGGGGAGTCATGACCTCTGCCACCTGGCCATCGCCAAAGCGGAATACCTTGTGCAGCATGGCTGCCTCAGCCTCCTCCACAGTACCCTCTTCCATCCCGGCTGAGATGGCGCTGCGGATTTCCTCTTCACTCACTATAGAACGAGGCACCGAAGGCCCCCCGAACAGGTGAGCCAGGGATGAGGCTATCCATCCTATTACATAGGCCGCCGGCGATAGTATCTGAGATATTAACTCAAAAGGTCTGGCGTAGAGCAAAGCCAGCCTCTCGCTGTGGCGAGTAGCTATGATCTTAGGGGTGACCTCGCCGAAGATGAGCAGCAGCAGAGTTATCCCCATGGTAGCTACCAGCGCTGCCTGGCCCTCAGACAAGTAGGAGACAGCTATCAAAGTACCCAAAGTAGCGGCCGCTGTATTCACCAGATTGTTGCCTACCAGCACGGTAGCCAGCAGCCTTTCCGGTTGCTCCACCAGCCGGGCCACCCGATGGGCACCCTTTGCCTTGCTATTGACCAGGTACCTCACCCTGATCCGTTGTAAGTATATATAAGCGGTCTCAGAGCTGGAGAAAAAGGCGGATAGTCCCAGACATACCACCAGCAGAATAGCGCTCAGTGTTACAAGGCCTGACATAGTGCCTCACCCCTTCCCGATAATTCACAGTTCAGATAATAGCATCGCCGGGTTTAGCTGTCAAAAAATGCAGAGCGGGTGAACTCTAGCTGTTTCAAGGTGATTCCACAAGGGGCGAATCCCTTAGCCCCCGCAGGGCGAGTGCAAGACTCACCTCTGCATTGGGCGGAGGTTGGGGGATGTCCCCCATCTCCCTACCAATTCCCCCTAAGCGATGTAAGGGGGGTTGATTCATTAGCTCTCCAGTGATACCATTGCATTGGCGAATGACAGATAGCAGTAATCACTATGATGAGTAGGCACCGGGCCTGGTGGAAGAATTCCGTCATGCCCAGTTGCACAGGGCGCCATGAAGTATGAAAATGGGGATTCCATAAGGGGTGAGACCCCTTTGGCGGGGGGTTGGGGGTGTCCCCCATTTCCCTCCAATATCCCCCAAGAATGGGGGGATAGGGGGGTTGAAAGAGTTATTTTCGAAGGAATTCCGTTTCCAGCCACGGAATGGGATTCTATAGGTGAGTGTTATATCTATGACCAGACCCAAGGTCTATCAAACTGAAGCCATTGTCCTTAACAGACACAGGTTCGGCGAGGCTGACCAGCTTCTCGTCCTCTTCACACCGCATCGGGGCAAGCTCAGAGCGGTGGCTAAGGGGGCACTGCGTCCTAAAAGCAAGCTGGGCGGCCATCTGGAGCCGCTGTGTCACAGCCTGCTGATGCTGGCCGAGGGCAGAAACCTTGACATCGTCTCCCAGTGTCAGACTATCAACGGCTTTCTTCCGCTCAGGGAGGACTTGTGGCGCACCTCCTGTGCTCTGTATGCCGCTGAACTGGTAGACCACTTCAGTGTCGAAAATCTAGAGAATTATCCTCTCTACAAGCTGCTGCTCAATACGCTGGAAAGGCTATGCCAGACCGGTCCTCCTCAGGGGGGACAGATCGCCCTGCGCTATTTTGAGCTGCGCTTTCTCACCTATACGGGATACCAGCCTGAGCTTCAGGTCTGTTTGAACTGCCAGCAACCCCTGGAGCCTGTGCCCAACTATTTCAGCGCCAGTGGCGGGGGAGTACTTTGCCCTCTGTGCCGCCACAGCGAGCCATTAGTCCAGCCGCTATCGGTCAACACCCTGAAGGTATTACGCTATTTCCAGCAGAGCAATTACTCGAAGGCCATCCGGTTGCGACTCGACCCCCAGCTTCAGCAAGAACTGGAAAGGCTCATGCGGAGCTATATCACCTACTTGTTGGAATACAAAATCAAATCAGCAGCCTGGCTGGATAGGCTTAGCAAGCAAGTATAGCACGTGGGGGTCTGGGGGTATTCCCGTAGGGGCAATTCATGAATCGCCCTTGCCTCATCCAAGATTGGGGTGGATTATAGGGGCGAGTCTTGCACTCGCTCTGCGGGGGCCAAGGGATTCGCCCCTTGTGGAATCCCCACTTTCATATACGGTCAAAATAAAAAGGCCGCAGTCAGTTGACTGCGGCCTTTTACTTGCTAGCGCTTAGGTTTAGTAATCCATACCACCGCCTGGTGGCATACCAGGCATTCCCTTTTCCTTCTCCGGGAGGTCTGTCACCAGCGCCTCAGTGGTGAGGAGCATAGCGGCGATACTGGCGGCGTTCTGCAGACCCGCCCGAGTAACTTTGGCCGGGTCTATAATACCCTTCTCCACCATGTCCCCATAGTCCATCTTGATGGCGTCGAAGCCAACTCCAGCTTTGCTCTGCTTCACTTTGTCCACCACTACCGAGCCTTCCATGCCGGCATTGGTGGCGATCATCTTGATCGGCTCCTCCAGAGCCTTCTTCAGTATGGCTACACCGGTGGCCTCATCGCCAGTGACCTTAACCTTATCTAAAACAGGTGAAACATTGATCAGGGCCACACCGCCTCCGGGCAGGATGCCCTCCTCAACTGCGGCCCGGGTGGCCGAGAGAGCGTCCTCAACGCGGTGCTTCTTTTCTTTCAGCTCTACTTCGGTGGCAGCGCCTACTTTGATCACCGCTACTCCACCGGCCAGTTTGGCCAGACGCTCTTGCAGCTTCTCCCGGTCGAAGTCAGAGGTGGTCTCCTCAATTTGGGCCTTAACCTGCTTTATACGGGCCTTAATATCTTCCTCTGAGCCTTTGCCCTCTACCAGAGTGGTATCATCCTTGTTGGCTACCACACGGCGGGCCCTGCCCAGGTCAGCTACTGTAACTGAATCCAGCTTGCGTCCGATTTCCTCGGAGATCACCCGGCCTCCGGTGAGGATAGCCATATCCTCAAGCATGGCCTTGCGCCTGTCACCAAAACCGGGGGCTTTCACAGCCAGACAGTTCAAAGTTCCCCGCAGCTTGTTGACTACCAGAGTAGCCAGTGCCTCGCCGTCCACATCCTCAGCCACTATAAGCAGGTTCTTGGATACCTGAAGTATCTTCTCGAGAGCAGGCAACAGGTCAGATACAGCCGAGATTTTCTTATCGGTAAGCAGTATATATGGGTCCTCGATCACTGTATCCATGCGCTCAGCATTAGTGACGAAGTAGGGGCTGATATAGCCGCGGTCGAACTGCATGCCCTCTACATACTCTGTCTCATATTTAATACCTTTGGACTCTTCTACGGTGATGACGCCATCCTTGCCCACCTTGTCCATGACCTCAGCGATGAGAGCGCCGATTTCAGTATCGGCAGCGGAGATAGACGCCACCTGAGCGATCTGCTCTTTGCCGGTTACCGGGGTAGCTCTCTTCTTAAGCTCCTCAACGATAGCGGCAACGCCTTTCTCAATACCCCGTTTCAGGGCCATAGAGTCAGCACCAGCGGCGATATTCTTAAAACCTTCATGTACAATTGCTTGAGCCAGTACTGTGGCAGTGGTAGTGCCGTCACCAGCGACATCGTTGGTCTTGGTAGCGGCTTCTTTTACCAACTGAGCGCCCATATTTTCAAATGGGTCAGGCAACTCAATCTCTTTGGCGATGGTTACTCCATCATTGATCACAGTAGGTGGACCGAACTTCTTGTCCAGCACTACACAGCGACCCTTGGGTCCCAGGGTTACTTTAACTGCATCTGCCAGGGCATCAACCCCTCGCTTCAGAGCGCGACGGGCCTCTTCACCAAATATAACCTGTTTGGCCATTATGGCACCTCCTTACTCTACTCAATTAATAGTCTAATGGTTATAGTTTGCCCAGAACATCGCTTTCGCGGACAATCAGGTATTCTTCGCCATCAAGCTTGATCTCAGTGCCGGCGTATTTAGCATAGAGCACTTTATCCCCCGCCTTCACCTCCATGGCGATGCGCTTGCCATCCTCGGTAAGTCGGCCTGGTCCCACTGCCACGATTTGTCCCTCCTGGGGCTTCTCTTTGGCAGTATCAGGCAGGAATATACCACCCTTGCTCACATCCTCCTTGGGTGTAGGTTTAATCAGCACCCGGTCAGCCAATGGACTAATTTTTACTGTCACCTCAGAACCTCCTATCTATTGGGTAATTTTAGCACTCTAACATTGAAATTGCTAGCACTCCAACCCGGAGACTGCTAATATTATAACACATTATGGGACAATAATATGCTGTTTTCTCTTCAGGGCTATCCATATCTTTCGTTTTCTTTAATATTGGCGACTGGTTTATGAAAAGATGAGGTAGGGGCAATTCATGAATTGCCCCTACGGGGGATATACCCCATCCGCCTGCGGCGGACCACCAGGAGGTCTCCTGGACCTCTTTTCCGTCAATCTGTGTAGGGGCGAGTGCCACTCGCCCCTACACTTGCTGCGTATTTCGCTGAAATCGGCCACCTTCTCGGGGTGAAACCGGCCGGCTGCACGGAGTAAATCGGCCACCTGTTTTATCGAGCCGGGGGGAGGGGAGTGGCACCGTACTAAAGTATAGTTTAACTCAGTTTACCGTCACTTACAATTGCCTCCTTCCTGTCATGTTTTCGTACCGGGCCTCTGACACGCATGGAATCACCTCTCATCTCTATTTTGTAGGCGTTATGCAGCAACCGGTCACAGATTGCATCGGCCAGGGTAGGGTCGCCGATATTGGGATGCCAGTCTTTGATGGGGCACTGGCTGGCAATAATGGTGGCTCCCAACTGGTACCGGTCTTCGATTACTCCACAGCCTCAGTTGGAAGAATCAGTCATCACAAGGTTACTATGGAGGGGTGAGGGGCAACAAATTAAGCTGGATGTTGAGATAGGGTGGCAAAAAGACCAGATGAAGCTCTTAGTCAATGGATCCCCAACGCAGCTGAATCAAGAGTCACTTCGCCGTGCTTTGCTAAATGCTCTTTGGTTTTCGTTCGAAGGGAAAGACGAAGACTAAACGCTGTCCATTTTTTCGAGATGGCTCTGCAATTACTACACGAAAAACGTCAAGATTGTGCTTTCGCAGATCACTATTTGTCGTTTCTCAGGTTAAAGGCCACCCATTCTCAAGTTAGCCCTAATACTGTTCACTTAATGATACTGATACGTATCCGGCATGATTGCGCTCTGGATTGGACTCGAATGGGATAGTTGCTCATTTTGCGCTTTACACCCCTTGGATTTTGTCTTCCCCGGCTGGACACGACTCGTTCTTCCAGGATTTCGTCGAGTACTGCCTCATGCAGCGCTTTCCTGTGCCGAGGGGGAAAAAGCAGTGGGCCTGCGTAGTTTCCGTCTCACTACACGGATAGCATGGACGAATGACAGTTTGTCCGGATCAATGTCTCCTTTGATGGCAGCTTCATGCATCAAGCCGCGTATCGCAAAATGGGTCATCATCAGACCATAAAATTCTTGCCTAACGAGGTCGGGGGTCTTACTTCGCA
>Ga0315286_10004347_pt1 | contig 13589 bp, 14 predicted proteins | sample YL17G10_0_MG_FD_205038 | JGI IMG/M metagenome (GOLD analysis project Ga0315286, IMG submission 205038) | Sediment microbial communities from Yellowstone Lake, YNP, Wyoming, USA - YL17G10_0 | ecosystem: Environmental > Aquatic > Freshwater > Lake > Sediment | place: USA: Wyoming | collected... | reverse complement strand
CTCCTCCCCGTGTGCATCGAAGAGGGGCTCGGCTGTCTCGCCTGGTCGCCCCTCGCAGGCGGCTGGCTCAGCGGGAAGTACAGACAAGGGGAACCTATGCCCGGCGGCAGCCGCGCCGGGAGAGGAGACCGGTGGGATGACCTGCCCGACCAGAGGGAGAGCGAGCTCGCCTGGCGCGTCATCGACACCCTCGGGGCGGCCTCCCGGGAGCTCGGAAAGACCCCCGCCCAGGCGGCGCTGAACTGGCTACTCTCAAAACCGGGGGTGACGGCGTCCGTCATCGGGGTCCGGACCGCCGACCAGCTCGATGAGAACCTCGGGAGCGTCGGCTGGAGCCTCCCGGTGGAGTGGGTGAAAAAGCTCGACGAGGCGAGCGCCATCCCCCTCCCCTACCCCTACCGGTTCATCGAGCGCTACACAAAAAGGAGGGAGGAAGGCGGTTGAGCCGGGCCCGTCGAGGCTCAGTGATCGCGGCGAAGTAAGTTCCGTGAGTGAACGGTGCCGCGCTTATCTATGCCCTTTTTATATCAAACAAACATTAAAGTGTCTCTGTCAGAAGCGATACGGTACCTTAGTAAAAAACGCTACGCATACATCAACTTACCACGAGGAATAGGAATGGTTCGTCCGATGGATTGAGCAGTTTCAATCCATTCATTGACAACAACTTTAACATTATGCAAGGCGTCTTCATACGTGGCCCCATCAGCCATGCACCCGGCAAGTTCCGGAACTTCCGCCACATATGCTATATCATCATCACTCCAGTATATTATCACCTCGTATTTATAATTATTCATCAGTCTCTCCAAATTTGTACTTTAAGATCATAGCCCGCACTTGTTTTACTTGGTAAGGTTTCGCTAATTTGCCTTTCGGTTGAAGATTTAGTATCTCTTCAATGCCGCTCTTGTAGAATATATGGTGGTCTCCTTTTATCCTCTGCTGAAACCCATACCTCTGTAAAAGATAACACAAAGCGACAAAATCAACGTTTTTATCATGAACACCACTTAATATTTTAGATAAAACCTTTTCGTATTTTTTCATTCTAAAATGGAAAAAGCAATCTTACAAAATGTAAACATATACTAAAAAAAAGGTAAAGACTTATTATCACTTGAGATGAGCAACACACATCGACGCGGTCCGCATTGTGTTGATGTCTCAGCGAGAATTAAGGACTCGTTAAGACCCCCGCCCACGCGGCGCTGAACTGGCTCCTCTCAAGACCGGGGGTGACGGCGCCCGCCATCGGGGTCCGGACCGCCGACCAGCTCGAGGAGAACCCCGGGAGCGCCGGGGTCCTCCATGTCACTGCCTTCAAGTAACCAAAAAATCATTCAATTTTCTACGGTAGGAGTAATACGGCACTTTGCTCCTGCCGATACGGATGATCATTTGAATCTTTTCCGGTTCAACGATTCCCATCATGGAAATAAACCGATCCCTCTGCAGCTTCATTTCGGGGTACTCCTGGATTACCTGATTGTAGGGGTGGGCGAAGAATCCCATTTTTGTCATCGCCAGGCTGACCTTCGCGTAATCCATTCCCGACCGCACCCAGTCCTCGAAGGTGTTGGTTTTGGTTTTCCAGATTACTATACCCTTGGAACTCTCGAGGCCCTTTTTGAAACTCTTCAAAGAAAGATCGATCATCTTTTCGCTGTGCCAGGTTTTTTCATCACCGTCCTTTAGTGCTGTTTCGGCGAAGAACTTTTCCAACCCGCTTTTTCCCATCTGCGGGATGCTTAATCCGTCGCGTTTCTCTTTCCGTTCGGTTTCGGAAAATCGAAACATCTTTCTCGACTCTTCATTTGTCGCATATGTCCTCGATTCTATCGCAAACGCTTCATAAAAAACATCGAAAAAAACGTTCAGGTCCCTGTTGAAAAAGACGAGTTCGCCGTGTTGATTTCCGGAAATATTTTTCAGATTCCGAAATTCAGAATCTGAAACCACATCGCCGACGTACGCGTCCCGGCTGGTTTGCCGTTTTGAAATGTATCCCGCAAGGGGGCTTGGCGTGTTTTCGGTTCTTCTCAGACTGACCTTTGCCACCGATTTGGTCCCGAAATCGACGCTGGACGAATATCCTTCGGGAAAAAGGGTAACCACCGCATCGTACCCGATCAACGTCGCCCCTTGAACCATTGTCTCTAAAAAGCAACCTGCCCCGATGTGTATTTGTCTCGCCGGCGGATCAGTGGCAGGCAGGAGATTCTTTTCATCTATGTACAGGTACATTTCAAGATCATTGAGTATCTTGAATTTCCACGATTGCGTGTTGTGCGGGCTCGGCGCGTTTATTCCCAAAGCGACGGCTTTCACGACGGGTTGCTCGAATAAATCCGGGTCCGGTCGTTTTGCGGTATCGCTCTTGTCAGAGGACTTCTGGACATCAGCCAAGGCTTTTCCTGTTCTGCCGAACACACTCGCAAACGCCACAGCGCTGATAACAGCGCCGCTCTTTATAAGAAACTCTCTTCGTGTCATGGTTCCTCCGCTTTCTTTGAAAGGGTTATGATGCCGGCCATCGCTTTCAGCAAATCCACACGTTCCACGGGCGGTTTCATATATGATCCGAATGCTGCGCCTGGCGCGTCATCGACACCCCCCAGGCGATGACCGTCGCCCTATTTACCCAGGCGCTCCCGGACGAATTCCCGCACCGCCTCCACATCGAACCCGGAACCATCGCGGTGGGCCGACTCCCGGATGGGTTTCTCGAAATCCTCCTCGGAGATCGTGAAGGTCCTGATAAATTCCCCCTCGGGAATTCCGGTCAAATCCGAAATCGCTTTAAAGGAGTCGATACCCTTGATTTCGTCGGGGTTGAACCCCGGCATCTCCATGACTCGTTCGCTGAGGGGCTTCACCGTCCACCGGATTTCTCCGGAGGCGGTGCCCACCGCCAGAACAGCCGTGAAAACGGCCGCCGTGATGCCGAGAACGGCAGCGGAGGGCAACGAACCCTTCCTAGGTCCTCCAACATAGAGAGTGTCCTTCACGGGACACACATTGACGCAGAGGTTGCAGTTTATGCACTCCGCGCTGTGCACGTGCTCGAGGGTTTCCACCGGGATGTTGACGGGGCAGGCTTTCGTGCATGCCGAGCAGTGGATGCAGGTGCCTGCGTTCCGCCTGACCCGAAACCAGCCGATCCGCCGGATCAACGCCAGGAACGCGCCCATGGGGCAGAGGTATTTGCAAAATAACCGATCGAAGAAGAGCGAACCGACAAGGCTGACGGCGAGCACAAGCAGGCCGACCCGAAACTCCGTGAGCAGCTCTTTCGAAAAGAGATGTTGGTATGTCGCCCAGGGGTCGTAAGGCCTGATGAAGAGCTGTCCCGTGATCGCCGTTCCGGCGACCACTCCCGCCAGGGCCGCGTACTTGATGTACCGGGCCGGCTTGTCCACCGCTTCAGGAATCACGAGTCGACGGCGGAAGATCCCCCTCCCCAACCGGGCGAAGAGCTCCTGCAGGGTTCCAAAGGCGCAGATCTTTCCGCAGAACACCCTCCGGAACAACAGGGCTGCCAGCACCGTTGCGAGGAGAAGTATGTAACTGCTCCAGGCGACCCTCTCGATCGCGGCGCCCGTGGTGATCAGCGTGTAGGCCGCCTCGATGGCCCCGAAGGGGCACAAGGCGTCGACCCCTACCGGACGGGTGCCTTTCTGAAACTGATGCATCAAACCGAGCGCCGTTGAAAGGGCCAGCAGCGCAGCCAGAACCGCCAGACGCAGAGCCTGGAACGACCGCTGCGATCGCTTGTCACTCTTATCGTATGGCATCGATCGACCTCCACGGAAACAGCATGTGCGTTAAAATGAGGCGGGGGAGAACAATCAAGCGCCTGTATTAATCTACAATACGCGAGCGCCTCCGGCAAATGGGGAGTGCACCCCCGAACCCGCTCACTTCAGCACCTGCCCTTCCACCACCTTCCGGTGAGCCTTGACGATGTTCGGCACGATGTGGCGCGAATATATCTCCTGCCGCATCCGGGGGAACCGGGTGAGGAGCCCCATCACGCCGTGGAAAATCCAGTCCTTGACACCCCGCCGGGGGAAATCGTACAGTCCGTTCCTCTTAAAGTACCGGTGGTCGGCGAAGAAGGGAAAACGTATCGTGCTCCAGATTTCGTCCCTGAAGATCTTCGCACCGCCGACTCCGAGGAAGGTGCGCGGCTGGACATACCCGGTGCCTGCGTATTTCACCGCCCTTCCCGCGAGGTCTTCGAGGAGGCGGTCTATCGTCTTTGAATTCAGCTCTTCGTCGGTAACGATCCCCGCGAAGTTCGCCCTCTGGAGTTCGGTGTAGGCTTTAAGAATCTCGGACAGATTGGGGAGCTCGCGGAGCGGGCCTGCTACGAGGAAGCAGAACTGCTTCCCCGAGAGGGACGGCGTATGGGTGTTGAAAAAAGACCTGTCGAAGAAGAGCTTCCACCGTGATGAAAGGTACCTGTCCACAATGGATCCCGCGAAAACGACGATGTCGGCGGTTTTTATTTTCCGGTTGTACGTGTCGATGTAGCCGTCCTTCCCCTCGTATGCGCAGTGGTAGTCGTAACCGCACCTGATGCACCCGAGGCACCCCCCTTTGATGTCGATGTCGTTCAGGTTCACGAGCTCGGCCGGCTCCCCGAAGATCTCCCCCATCCGATTCGCCATCCCCGCGAGGTTGGCGCCCCTGTTACCCTGGCCGATTTTCCCGTGGTCCGAGAGAATAACGACTTTCCTTCCCCCCGTATCCACCTTGCGCGCAAGCTTGCCCGGCTTGTACCGGAAACGCGTCTCCGGCAGGGGGTTATGCTGACTCTGAGAAGGGGCGTTCGTTCCGATCGCCTCGAAGAATTGCCCCCCGAAGCGAGTGAGTCTTTCCCTCTCCCCCTCCTCGAGCAGGTCCCCCATTTCCGCCGAGAATGACCCGGCGAAGCGCATTCCCAGGTCGTCGCACACGCCGCGCATGTAGACGTGGGCGGTGTGGTCGAAGAAGTTTATCGACGTTGAGAGCACGGCCGCGTATTTGCCGTCAAACGCCTTCGCGGCGCCTCGTTCGTGCACGAGCTCGATGAAACGCTTGTACCCCGAGTGGACCAGCAACCAATACAAGGGGAAGGCCCACAGGACGCCGTCGGAGGACGAGACGCTGTCGATGACCTCATCGAAAGCGCGGGAGTCCTCTTCCAGCTTTCGTATCCGCTGCGCCACGTGGAAAACCTCGAGCCGATGTTCGGGGAACATCCGCTGCATGTAGAGAGCCGACTGGAGGGTCACGCTCTGCTCGCCTTTGGGGCTGCCGTTCAAAACCGTGATCTTCATGCTTTTCTCTCCTCGATATTTGATTTCATCTTGCGCAGGCACTCATCGCACCAATCCCGCATCATCCGCGCGAACGACTTCCCAAAATCAAGCGTCATGAGCCAGTAGGGGAGCCCTTCGTTTCCTCTGAAGTCTTCCGAGATCCTCTTTTCGAGGGTTTCGAGCTCCGCGAGGTAGACCGCGGCCCGCCCCCGTTCATCAAGGACCTTCGCTTCGACGTCCGCCCGAGGAAGCCTCCGGCCGAAGAAGAGCTTCAAGAGAAACTCGTTCCTGATCGGCTGCTTCCCGGATGGAAGACCCAGCCACTCGTCGAACTCTCTCCGGCCCGTTTCCGTCAACGAAAAAACCTTCCGGTCCGGCTTACCCCGGGTGTGTTCGGCGCGCCCCGTGACGAGTCCTTCGTCCTCGAGCTTCTTCAGAATGGGATATATGTGACCGTAGTTCTCGCTCCAGAAATACCCTAGGCTGAAGTCGGTGAGTTTCTTGATGTCGTACCCCGACATAGGGCTCATGGTCAGGAGCCCGAGCAGGGCGTAACGGGTTTTATTTTCGCGCGCCATGGCGCTCCCCCTCTTTCTGATGCTATATATCATGACTTAATATATCACTGTGATATTAAGTCATTCATTTTTTGAAAAACTTAGGATAGATACAGGGCGATCTTCGAATCCACCGACACCGCGATGGCGACCATCGAGGAGGACACGACCCTCTCGCTCGTGAACGACGAGTTCGTGAAGCTGTCGGGGTACGCGGAGGATGAACTATAGAGAGAGCGAAGCGCTACAGGGGGCTCGTGGAAAACACCGGGGCTGCCTTTCGAGGAGCTCCTTCACCCCGACGACCGGGAGAGAATACCCACCCTCTTCACGCGGGCTTTGACCAATCCTGCATGACGGGGGAGAGGATCGACACGATCATAACCGCGAAGCTGTTCAGGTACAAAGGAGAGCCGGCGATCCGAGGGATCGTCACGGACATCACCGAGCACAAGCGCCTGGAGGAGCAGCTTCGGCAGTCTCAGCAGATGCAAGGGGATCGGAAGGCTCGCGGGCGGGGTGGCGCACGATTTCAACAACCTTCTCACCGGCATCATAATGCCAGGAGGGGGACGCTCGTCATCCAGACCTCCAACGCCGATATCGGTGAAAAGGAGCATCACCCCGACCTGGCCAAGGGTTTCTACGTCCTGCTGACCGTAAGCGACAACGGCGCGGGGACCATTTTCCGGATATACCTCCCACGTCTGAGCCGGGAGCCTGAACAGCCGGCGCAGGAGAACCCGCGCGGTGGGAACTTCCGCGGGTCGGAGACCATCCTCCTGGTTGAAGACGACGAGATGGTCCGGGCCCTCGTAAAACGGGGCCTCCAGTTCCTCGGGTACACAGTCGTCGACGTACGATCCTCCGAGGAAACCGTCCAGATCGGGGAGGAACGGGGGAAACAGGTAAGCCTTCTGCTGACCGACCTCGTGATGCCTGGCATGAGCGGCCACGAACTCGCGGGCCGTCTTCTGGGCACGAGCCCCGAAATGAAGGTGCTCTACATCTCGGGGCACCTGAGCGACGCGATCCCGAGCAGCGTCGTCCTGGAGCAGGGCACCCCTTTCTCCAGAAACCGTTTTCACCGAACAAGCTCGCGGAGGAGGTGCGGGAGGTGCTCAGGGACGCTTGGTTGCTTTCTCCACCCCTGCCTTCATATCCTCAACGTTCATCGCGGGAGTTACCTCGACGGCTGCGTTGAGATTCATGAAGAACGGTTCGGCTGCCAAAGGCAGAGAAGATGGATCCTTAAGGTCGAAAAAGAAATATCCCGTCCGCTTTCCCCCTTCGGATACGAAGTAAGCGGCCTCTGGTTTCATTTGCTCAATGAAACCCATAATGGTCTTTGGAAGAAGGCCCTCCTTAACCCCTTTGTTGCCTGCCTCAACGGGAATCGACACCTTCATCATCATACGCATTGTTTTTTCTCCTCTTCTGATAGATTTGATTCAATTTTTAAAAGTACCTCCTCCAACAAAATGCCCTTCCACTAAATCACGTTAAGATTATATAATATATTAGACAAGAGTAATTTTAGTTTTACCGATCTATTGATACAATAGAGATGGATACCAGGAGCGCAGAGGCCGTGACACGTGGACGGCAGGAACGTATTGTGAGACCCCATTCTCAGTAATGTTGTCTCAATGTTGCGGCAAACTCTCTCGAAGGGCCGGTGTAGCGGGTTCTTCCCTCGCGAAACTTTTCCATCAATTCCTTCACATTTATTGAATGAGAAAAATAGTCCATACCTCTTCAGAAGGCCTCACTCGGTTTTAGAATATCGGCCAAATGTCCGTATACCGGAACTGCTTCTAGAGCAGCGGCATGCCAATTGTTTAAAGACCCGCATTCATCGGCCTCGAAATGGGAAAAGGCGATATAGGACAGGTTATTTATCGGTATACGTTGTGCCGCTTGGAAACGGGAAGCCGGGAGGTAACGATCTTCGATTTTCTCCCATGCCTGTTTTCAAGGATTTCCATAGTTCTATCGGGATTTCGGGAAAGCTAAAAAATGTTGGGTGCTGCCGAAGGGCCCCCTCACGACGATTTCCGGGCAGAAGCCGAACCCCATCCGCCTTACCAATCACGTCCCCGCGCCGGCCCGCGAAACTTTCTCTTGCAAGCACCGGGCAGTTTCCCTACATTCAACAGAAAATACACTTTAAAGAACGGAGGTGTGAAATGTACGTGGTCTTGTGCTTCGGCGATTCGAACACCTACGGGAGGGACCCCGAAACCAAGGGGAGGTTCGAGCACGACGTCAGGTGGCCGGGCGTGCTGGCAAAGACGCTGGGGAGCGGCTACCACGTCATCGAAGAGGGGTTGAACGGGCGCACGACGGTCTGGGACGACCCCGTGAGGGGGCACCAGAAGCGGAACGGGAGCATGTACCTCCTCCCGTGCCTCGAGTCGCACAGCCCCATCGATCTCCTCATCGTCATGCTCGGGACCAACGACCTCAAAGCGCGCTTCTCGGTCACCGCCTACGACATCGGGCAGAGCGTGGGCGCCCTCATCGAGACCGCGCAGCGGAGCGGCGCGGGCAGGAAAGGCGGCCCGCCGGAGATCCTCGTCATGTCCCCTCCCCCTCTCGGGAAGCTCACCGAGTACGCCGAGACCTTCAGCGGGGGGGTTGAGAAATCGAAAAGCCTCGCCCGCCATTACGGGGAAACATCCGGGCAGTACGGGTGCGAGTATTTCGACGCCGGTTCAGTCATCGAGGTGAGCAAGACCGACGGGCTTCACTTCGACCCCAAAGGCCACGGGAAGCTCGGGGAGAGCGTCGCGGGGATCGTGAAGAAGATGCTTCCATGAAGCAGCTTTTATCCATTTTACTTCCCCTGTGGGTCGCTTTCTCCCTCGCCCCGCCGATCGTTCACGCGGATGAAAGCGGTGTCGGGATGGAACCGGCGTCAGGAGTCGCCGGGATAAAAGCGGACAACGCCGGGCTCCGCTTTTTGCCGTCCGCCGCAAGCCCCATGAAGGGTCTCCTGCTGAAGGGTCGAACCGTCGTGATAGAGGGACACGCGCCGGGCACGGACACCGTGGACGGGGTGACTGATCGTTGGTACAGGATAACGACGATCGAAGGCGCACAAGGATGGATCTTCGGCACCTCCCTCGACACCACCCGCGGAGGCGGCGTCGATCCGTTTTCCCAGTACGCCTATCGAATAGACACCACCCATCCTCGAAGCGATATAAATTTGATGAAAATAAATGATCTCGAACGGCGGCAAAGCTTCGAGGAAGCCGAGCTTTTATGGGGGACGATCCCCCGAATCGGGATCATCGAGTACATCAGGGGGGAAAGGCGTTTCATCCGGAACTCGAACTATCTGTGGGCGAGGCCTTCGCCCCGGGAGATTTACGAGGGGATAAAGACTTCGCTGTTTCTCAAGGACGAAGCGCGCGCGTTCATACCCCCAAGCGTAGCCAAGGCCTCGTTTGTCGGAGAATGGGGCAAACCGCTGAGTGGAACCCAATTGAACGATCTCATTATGAAAAAGACGGCCCAGGGGCAGTCGGTTCTGAGCGATTTGCTCCTGTTGGAAAACGGGGCGGTGTTCTATATCGAGAGCCCTTCCGGCTGGGACGAATCAGGGTCCAATACCTGGATGGTGTGCGGGATATACCAAATTAAAAATTCAGTTTTCCCCGAAATGAACGGCAAGTTCGAATTGGCCGGAGTCGCGTTGAGCAGGCCCGACTCTTTCAAGAGCTTCGGCGGCTTCGGCAGGTATTTCACGCTCAATCGATCGCTGCCCATACCTCCCGACAAGCCCGAGGTGTACGGGATATTCAATATCATCGATAAAGAGAGTGACTATTGATATCTTGCAGCACAAGGAGACCGCGATGACACCCTACGAACGCATCATGAACGTCCTCGAGGGGAAGCCCACCGACATCCTTCCCTACGTCGACGGGTTCGAGAGCATGGAAGCGCGGCGCGATTTCTTCGGCCCCGCGGTCATGCGGGGGCCCTGGGAGGAGATCGCCCTCCTCGAGGCCGAGCTCTTCGAGACTGACTGGATTATCGTCCCCGCGCCTCTCAACATCCCGGGGGGACCGGGGATTTTTTGCGACGTCATCGCCGAGGACGACACCCACCTCCTCGCCCGCACCTACTTCGGGGGGGTATGGTACTGGAGAAAAAAACCCTACTACGCCAAGGCGCTCTCGAACCCGGTGCGTTTCGAGGATGACTTGGACCGAATCCCGGAGCCCGACTGGGAGTCCCTTCGTAAGCGCGCGAAAAGGCTGGCAGACCCGGTAAAGCGGCTCAAGGACAGGGGGTATTTCGTCACCATGGAGGGGAAGGGCTCCTTCGAGTCGGCCTGGATGCTCCTCAGGGGGATGGAGGAAACCTGGGTCCACACCATCGACAACCCGGAGTTCGTGAAGCGGATGGCCGAGCGGGCCGCCGACTCGATTATCAGGCTCGGGCTGTTCGTCGCGGAGGAGTGCGAGGTGGACGGGATCTGGATCACCGACGACCTGGGGACCCAGCAGTCCCCCTATTTCAGCCCCGAGACCTACCGCCGCATCTTCAAAGAGGCGAACAGGAAAATGGTCGAGGCGTATCACAAAGCCGGGCTCAAGATCACCTACCACTCCCACGGGAACGTCATGCGGCTCTTTCAGGAGTTCGTCGACCTTGGGTGGGACTCGATCGACCCTCTCGATCCCTACGACGGGATGGACTTGAAGCTCCTGAAGGAGAACCACGGGAAGCGGACGGTCCTCAAAGGGGGGATCAGCTGCACCATCGGCCGCATGAGCGGGGAGGAGCTCACGGCACACGTCACCGAGGTCGTCCGGAGCGGGGGGCGGGATCGCTTCATACTCGCGAGCGCCGGGGGCGTCCCTCCCGAGATGACCCTCGAGAACTTCAACCGTTATCGCGAACTCGTCCACCGGCTCAGGAGAGGGTAGACAGGCGGCCTGAGGAGGAGAGGTTTCCAATGGAACTTCAAAAACGGATGGCAACCGCTTCCCTCCCTTCCATCTTTTTCATTCTCAACTTCATCGCAGGCATGGCGTTCAGTGCCGTCGGGGCCATCCTCCCCGACATGACCCTGCTGTTCGGCCTCACGAACAGCCAGGTCTCCTCCATACCGCAGATCCAGTTCCTCGGCACCTTTCTCGCGCTTCTGTTCCTTGGGTTCATGCGCGCGAGGGTCCGCCCCATTCTCATCGGTTCCTCCGCGGCGATGGCCCTTTCCTCCCTCGCGCTGTTCCGTATGCCCTCCTATTCCGCCGGGATGAAGGCCGCGTTCTTTTTCTTCGGCGCGAGCTCGCAGATCGGCGTCGTCCTCCCCGGGATGGTCATCGCGAAGCTCCACGGCGTCAAGACCGCGAGGAGCATGAACATCGCCTACAGCTTCTTCTCCGCCGGGGTGACGGCCGGTCCCCTTCTGTTCGGCGCCCTCGCCGCCCGCGGGCTCCACTACCCGGCCCTTTTCGCGATCTTCGTGCTCCTCTGCGCCGTATCCGGAGTCTTGGCGTCCTTCTCGCCGCTCCCTCGGGAGCCTCTCGAAAGGGGGCTCGAGCCGCGCGTCGTCAAAGAACTCCTGCGGGCGGAGGGGGTGTTCTTCATCCTCTGCTTCGCGATGATCGCCCTCTACGCGGCGGCCGAGAGCGTCCCGAACATATGGATCCCCCAGTATTTTTCCGAAACATTCGAGGGGTACACGGGATTCCGGTCGCGTCTGGCGCTGACTTTCTTCTGGGGGGCGGTGACCGTGGGCAGGCAGGTCTGCGCCGTTCTCATCCACCGCGGCGCGCGCCCGCGTCACCTTCTGGTCGCGCTCACATGCGGGGCCGCCGCGGCTCTCTTTTTCGCCCCCGCGGTGAAAAACCCGTTATCCGCCGTGGCCCTCTTCGCGGCGTCGGGCCTTTTTTTCTCCGCCATTTTCCCGATCCTCCTCTCATTCAGCGAGCACTTCGACGGGCGCCACAGGAACAGCTTCTTCATTCTCGCGATGTCCGCAGGCAACATCGGCGTCTCCCTCACGAGCGCCGTCACCGGACGCCTCGCCGAACGGTACGGGTTTTTCACCAGCATCGCGCTCGGGCCTGTCTTCCTCGTCATGATCCTGATACTAGCGCTTGTGACGGGGAGCCTGCTTCTGCACGAGGGGGAGGGCGCAGCAGGAGGGTAACAATGTTCCCGGCATGCGAGGGACATTATTCGGTTGACGGTAATAGGGCGCGTTGGTATTTTGGTTTACCCCTATGGACGACAGAGCGCTGACAATTGTCGAGCACCTCGGCGAGCTCAGGCGAAGGCTCATCTACATCATCCTCGCCGTGTGCGTGTCGTCGCTGGTTGCCTACCTCTTCAACGACGAAATACTCAAGTTCATCATGAAGACGGGAAGGATCCAGAACCTCGTTTTCATAAAGCCGATGGAAGCTTTTTTCGTCGTCATGAAGCTCTCCTTCCTGATAGGGATCGTGGGCGCCATGCCCGTCATCCTCTACCAGGTCTGGAAGTACGTGGGGGTGGCTCTCAAGAAGAAGGAGCGGAAGTACCTCATCTACTTCGGTCCCTTCTCGTACCTCCTCTTCATGGCCGGCGCGGCCCTCGCGTTCCTCGGGGTGATGCCCCTTGCGGTGAAGTTCCTCCTCTCCTTCGCAAAGGAGAACGTGCAGGCGCTCATCACCCTCGACGCCTACCTCAGCTTTCTCAACAACATGATACTCGCCTTCGGGCTCGTTTTCCAGCTCCCCCTCGTGGTTCTCCTCCTCTCGCTCCTCGGCATCCTGACGCCCGCGATAATGAAAAAGTCGCGCAAATTCGCGATCGTCGGTATCTTCGTGTTCGCCGCCGTCATCACGCCGACGACCGACGCGGTGAGCATGATGATGCTCGCCGGCCCCGTCATGGTCCTCTACGAGATCAGCGTGCTCATCTGCAAGGGGGTTGCGCGGAAACGCGGGCTCGTCGAGGAAGAGCCCGAAGAGAAAGAAGAGGCAGAACCGGAAGAATAGCCTTCTCGAGAGACTTCCCCCCGGAGGCGCGGCCCTCGTCAACCTCCCGAGATCGGGGGAAAGAGGGAGATCACGTCTCCCTCTTTGAGGGGCGTGCCGGTTTTTTCGGGGAACTGTCCCCAGCCCTTTCCGTTGAGGATCGCCATCACGTGCGGGCTCGGGACGGAGAGGCCGTGCGTGGCCCGAAGCCATTCGGCCGCGTCGCCGAGAGTGCTCCCGGCAGTAAAGCTCACATCCTCTTCGCTCTTCCCGGTCTTGTCCCTCACGGAGACGAGGTAGCGCATCTTTACCTTGACCGTGACCTGCATCGTGCTCATCGATTTGACCTCACCCAAGGATCTCCCGCTTGGCCGCTTCAGGGGAGACGAACACCTTCATCAAGTCCAAATTAGTCTGGATCTCGTTCAGGGCCTTCTCGAGCTCCTCGAGGGGTACCACCATCGAAAAGAGGAGGTCCGGGACGATCCGCTTGTACTGGAGGAGGGTGATCGCGTCGTTCCAGTCGTTGCCGAACCCGGCGCAGGAGCCGGTGATCTTCCGCTCGCCGAGCACGATCTCGAAGGGCTTTACGCTCATCACGTCGTCGGCACCCGTGATGCCGAAGGCGGCAAGAGTCCCTCCGGGCCTCACCATCGCGAAGGCCTGTTCGTAGGTCTTCGGGGTCCCCACGGCCTCGATGACGTAATCGGCTCCGCGCCCCCCGGTGAGCTTCTTCA
>Ga0315286_10004346_pt1 | contig 13592 bp, 9 predicted proteins | sample YL17G10_0_MG_FD_205038 | JGI IMG/M metagenome (GOLD analysis project Ga0315286, IMG submission 205038) | Sediment microbial communities from Yellowstone Lake, YNP, Wyoming, USA - YL17G10_0 | ecosystem: Environmental > Aquatic > Freshwater > Lake > Sediment | place: USA: Wyoming | collected... | reverse complement strand
TATGATCTCGGCCACGATGGCGGTCATACGGAATGTCGTCAGCTGTCCGGGTTCATGGACCAGCCAGAGATAGAATTTCGCGGTCCCTACGAGACCCGCCGCCAGACCGCCGAACGCGTGCGAAAGCGCGGTCCGCTGGGGGACGGCGGTAAGCGGCACACGCGAAAGCGGCACTCCCACTATGAACCCGGCGATGATGGCCACAACGATCCACAGGTGATGGACAATCTGCGGCTGGATCCACGTCGCCACAACAGCGAGGAGCATCGCCGCAACGCCGGCGAACACGCCGCGGCGAGCCGTCTTCGGGCTGTTCATAAAGTGGAGCGCGAAGATGAAGAGCACCGTGCCGACCAGGTAGGCGAGCTGCGAGAAGGCGTGAATCATCGTTTCCCCTCCTCGCGTGGCGACTTGAACATCTTGAGCATTCGATCAGTGATGAGAAAACCGCTGACGATGTTCGTCATGGAGGCGAAAAGCGCGACGGCGCCGAGAATACGGATGTCCCTCGGGTAGTCGGAGCCCGTGACGATGATCGAACCGACAACCGCGATGGCCGAGATGGCGTTCGTGATTGACATGAGCGGCGTGTGCAGCAATCGGGAAACGCGAATGACCACGCCGATCCCGATGAACGTCGCCATCACGAACACAAACAGCAGCGACCAGCGGTCCGCGGGCGCTTGGGCGCCCTCGCCCGCCGACGCGGCGGCCGGCTCGCTCTGTTCCGGCACCGCCTGCGTCGCCGGACTCTCCGAAGCCGCCAATTCGATCGCGTCGCTACCGGACGCAGCAGCGGGAATGCTGGGTTTCGACGGCACCTCCCGAGCCGCCACAAGACCGAGCGCCGCGCAGACGATGAGCGCCACGCTCAGCCCCAAGATCACTCGTCGAACCATTCCTAGCTCCTCCTTTTCGAATCACAACCGGGGCATAGCGCAACGCCCGGGTATTGTCCAGTCCATGGCCGGCCGAAAAAACGTCGAGAACCGGATTTCGAACCCCGCACGAACGAGCCGCGCCGGTCTGCGGGGTGTTGGCAAAACAGTCTACCGACCGCTCCCCGAGCAGTCAAGAAAACATCCTAGTACTTGTAGAACCCGTGCCCGGTCTTCCTCCCGAGCCGCCCCGCGGCGACCATCTTCTTCAACAACGGGCACGGTCTGTACTTCGAATCGCCAAGGTCCCGATGGAGCACTTCCATGATGTTGAGACAGATGTCGAGACCGATGAGATCGGCCAGCGTCAAGGGTCCCATGGGATGCGCCATCCCGAGTTTCATGACCTCGTCGATCGCCTCCGTTTTCGCGACGCCTTCCATGAGGCAGTAGACCGCCTCGTTGATCATCGGCATCAAGATGCGGTTGGAAACGAATCCCGGGTAGTCGTTGACCTCGACGGGTGTTTTCCCAAGCTTCTTGCACAGCTCGACGATCGCGGAAGTCGTCTCGTCGTTGGTCTCGAGCCCGCGGATGACCTCGACGAGTTTCATGACGGGCACGGGGTTCATGAAGTGCATGCCGATGTACCGGGAAGGATCGGCCACGGCGGACGCGAGAAGCGTGACCGAAATCGAGGACGTGTTCGTCGCGAGGATCGTCTCTTTGGCGACGAATCCGCTTACCTTTTTCCAGAGCTCTTTCTTGACGTTGAGGTCTTCGAAGATCGCTTCGACGACGAGGTCGCATCCCTTGACTTTCCCCAGATCCGTGCTCGGAGTGACCCGTCCGAGGATGACCGCTTTTTGCTCGGCGGTGATGACTTCCTTCTTGATGAGGCGGTCGAGGCTTCCCGAGAGGGTAGCGATCCCCTTCTGGACGAACTCGTCCTTGACGTCGATCATGGTGACCGGAAATCCGGAATGGGCGAACACTTGAGCGATGCCGTTCCCCATGGTCCCGGCACCCAGCACGGCTACGTTCTTCACTTGCATATTCATATCTCCTCTTCTGTCGAGTCAAAAAAGCGGGCCCGTCGAGCGGGCCCGCTTGCAATCGCGCGGTCTCGCTACATGGAAACGCTCATGGCAACGGCGTTCCCGCCGCCAAGGCAGAGCGACACGAGCCCTTTCTTGGCCTTACGCTTATTCATGGCGTGAAGAAGCGTGACGAGCACACGGGCGCCGGAGCATCCGATGGGATGCCCGATGGCCACGGCGCCGCCGTTCACGTTGACGCGCTCCGGCGGCATCCCGAGTTCTCTCATGACAGCGATCGCCTGGACGGAGAACGCCTCGTTGAGCTCGATGACATCGAAGTCGGTGATCTTCTCGCCGGTTTTACTGAGCAGGTTTCCCACCGCCTTGACCGGAACCATCATGACCCACTTGGGCTCCATACCCCCGACGGCGTACGCGTCGATGGACGCGAGGATGGGCAGCCCCAGCTCTTTCGCCTTCTTCTCCGAGGTGACGAGCACGGCCGCCGCGCCGTCGTTGATGGTCGACGCGTTACCCGGTGTCACGCTACCGTCCTTTTTGAACGCCGGTTTGAGTTTGGCGAGCGCCTCGATCGTCGTGTCTTTCCGTGGTCCTTCGTCCCTGTCGACGATCACCGGATCGCCCTTTCTCTGCGGCACGGCAACGGGAACGATCTCGTCCATGAAGTCCCCGCGCTCGTGCGCCGAAACGGCCTTTTGGTGGCTTTCAACCGCGTACTTGTCCTGCTCTTCCCGCGGGATCTTGTACTTCTCGGCCACGAGCTCACCGGTGTTCCCCATGTGGAAATCGTTGTAGATGTCCCAAAGCCCGTCGTTCACCATCGAGTCGATGATCTTGCCGTGGCCCAGACGGTAGCCGTCCCTCGCCTCGTTCAATAGGTACGGCGCGCGCGTCATGTTCTCCATGCCGCCAGCGATCACCATCTCGGCGTCCCCAAGCTTGATCGCCTGCGCCGCGAGCATGACCGCTTTCAACCCCGAACCGCACACCTTGTTGACGGTGAAAGCGCCCTTCTCCACCGGCACTCCTCCCCATATCGACGCCTGACGCGCGGGGTTTTGACCCAGTCCCGCCTGGATCACGTTCCCCATGATCACCTCGTCGATCTCGTTGGGATCGATTTTGGTCCTTGCAATGATGTCCTTGATCACTTCCGCGCCGAGCTTCGCCGCCGGCATGCTCGCCAAACCACCTTGGAATCTTCCGACGGCTGTCCGGCGCGCCGCCACGATGACGGGTCTCTCCATGATTCACTCCTTCCTCGAGCAGCTGATTCCCGATCCTCCACAATTATTGAACACTCGTTCTGCGCCCCCACGCGCGAGATTGCGCCGTGCGAACGCATGGACTTCACGATTACGCCCGGATCACCTCGCGGGCAATGATGTGACGCTGTATTTCGCTCGTCCCTTCTCCGATCTCACAAACTTTGACGTCGCGGTACATCCGTTCGACGGGGTACTCCTTGGTGTATCCGTAGCCCCCGTGGATCTGGAGCGCCTTGTCGCATACCCGCGTGGCCATCTCGGACGCGAAGAGCTTCGCCATCGATCCTTCGACGAGGTACGGCTTCCCCTCATCGCGGAGCTTGCTGGCGTGGTGCACCATGAGACGCGCCGCGTGGATCTCGGTGGCCATATTGGCGAGCATGTGCTGGATCGCCTGGAACTGGGAGAGCGTTTTCCCAAACTGTTTTCGAACCTTCGCGTACTGGACCGCCTCTTCGAACGCGCCCTGCGCGATCCCCACCGCCATCGATCCGATCGATATGCGGCCGCCCTGGAGAGTCTCCATGAACGTTGCAAAACCGGCGCCCCCCTCACCGAGGAGGTTTTCCTTCGGCACCTCGCAGTCTTCGAGAACGATCTCCGCCGTGCAGGACGCGCGGCACCCGAGCTTGTTCTCGATCGTGCCCACTCTGAACCCGGAGAAATCGTTGTGAAGAATGAACGCGCTGATCCCCTCGGGCCCCTTCTCCGGATCCGTGATCGCCGTCGCCACGAGGTACCGGGCAAAACCGCCGTTGGTGACGTAGACCTTTGTGCCGGAGAGGATGTACTTGTCGCCCTTGAGCTGCGCCCGCGTCTTGATTCCCGCGGCGTCGCTCCCCGCACCCGCCTCGGTGAGACAGAACGAACCGATCGCCTCGCCGCTCGCGAGTTCGGGGAGGTACCTCTTCCTCTGCGCCTCCGTCCCTGCCTTGAAAATCGGAACCATGGCAAGCGAATTGTGAGCGGACACACCGAGAGCGGTCGACGCACACGCCCGGGCGAGCTCTTCGATGACGATCGCATAGCAGACGCTGTCGGTTCCCGCCCCGCCGTATTCGACGGGCACGGTAAGACCCATGAAACCGACCTCCGCCATCTTCTTGAACATCTCGACCGGGTACTCGGCCTTCTGATCGATGTCGTGCGCGATGGGCTTGAGCTCGGCCTCGGCAAACTTCCGCGCCATCTCCTTGATCATCTGCTGTTCTTCGGTGAGCTCCAGCTCCAGCATGCGTTCCTCCCTCTTTCCGAACTCGTGTGCCTCGAGAAAAAACCGTATACCGTTAATCTAACCGGTCTTTTCCCCCTCGTGTCTTTTCTCGAAGAGCTCTCGTATGTATTCGACGATGCGGCGCGTATCCGTTCCCGGCCCGAAGACCTCGCGGACACCCATCTTCTTCAACTCGCCGATATCCTGATTGGGAATGATCCCGCCCCCGAGGAGCGCCACGTCTCCGAGACCGTTCTCATCCATGAGATCGCGCACCCGTTTGAAAAGCGTCCTGTGCGCTCCCGACAGAACGCTCAACGCGATGACGTCGACGTCCTCCTGTACCGCCGCTTCGACGATCATCTCGGGGGTCTGGTGGAGACCGCTGTAGATGATTTCCATCCCCGCGTCCCGGAGCGCGTTGGCGACCACCTTGGCCCCGCGGTCGTGACCATCGAGACCGGGTTTTGCGACGAGCACTCGTATCGGTCTTTTCATCATCGTTTCCTGTTTCGACGCGGTGCGTTTCGCAGCCGGCGTCAACGTCCCTTTTGCTTTTCGATCTTGAAGGATTCGACGATTCTGGCGGCGGCCTGGTAAGGCGACTGTTTGCCCGTTGAAACGTCTCTCAAGACGTCGTCGAAGTGCCCCCTAATATACTCGTTTTCCCAGAAGAATTCCTTCAGTTTTTCCTCCGCGAGCATCGTCATACGGTTTCTGAGCGCCTGTATCCGTTTCTCCTCGAAAAGCCCCTTCGTGTCGAGGTACGCGCGATGCGACGCGATCGCGCCGGCGAGCTCATCGACGCCCTCGCCCGTCGTGCCCACCGTCGCCACGACGCACGGGTGCCAGCCGCTCCCGCTCAGCCGGAGTTCGATCATCGATCGCAGTTCGTCCGCGTACTCCCGGGCGGCGGGTCGGTCCGACTTGTTCACGCTGAACACGTCGCCGATCTCCATGAGACCCGACTTGAGACTCTGCACGTCGTCTCCGGCGTCGGGGGTGAGAACGACGACCGTCGTGTGCGCGCTGAAATGAATCTTGTATTCGAGCTGGCCGATCCCGATCGTCTCGAGAAGGATGACGTCCCTCCCGAACGCGTCGAGCACGTCGGCGAGCTCGGTCGCTTTTTCGCTGAACCCGGTCTCGCTCCCGCGGCTCGCGATGCTCCGTATGAAAACCCCCGGGTCCCCGCACGAATCGATCATACGCACGCGGTCGCCGAGGAGCGCGCCGCCGGAAAAGGGACTGGTCGGGTCCTCGGCGACGACACCCACGGTGAGGTGTTGATCTCGGTAGTGGCGGATGAGCCGGTTGACGAGCGTGCTCTTTCCCGCCCCGGCAAGCCCCGTAATCCCGATGCGGTATGCCCGTCCCACCCGCGGGAAGAGCGCGGTCAAGATGGCCTCCGCATCGTCGCCCCCGCGCTCGACGATCGACATCAGACGGGAGGCGGCGAGGGTCTCGCCGGCGAGGAACTTCTCGAGATACGCGTCGTGCATATCAGTCAGCGGTCATCGCGGTTGGGGACTCGAGTCTCCGTTGGGCCGGCGAGCGGGACTCGTCGGGAGCCTCGCCACACAGGCCTGCCGGGAGTAAGTCTTTAAAGGGGGTTCTCCCCAGGGACACGGGAAGGTGTACCGAAATACGGGCAAAACCGCCTGTACAGCCAAGACGATAGCCCATCCGGACGGGTCGTGTCAACGGCGATTTTCGAGGTCAATCGTCTTAAGCTTCTGCACCACAATAGGTTATCCGATCGACCGCAGACGAGTTCTCGCCCCCCCATCGGCAACGGTTCGGGCGAAAAAGTCACACTAGTCGACGAACAGTTCCTTTATGGCGCCCCACGTCGATTCTTCGACGGGCACACGGGGTTCGCAGTTGTTGACGAGCCCCGGTGACGGAGAACAACCCGTCCCAAGGGGCGGTTTCGTTCCCGTGTACGGGTTCAATCCATCGAACACACGCCATTCGGAAACGTTACGCCGCATCCGCCCCGTCGCCCGGTCGTCCAGGCTCTCGTGGGCGAGGTAACCGTACGTATCCGCAACGAGCGTATCGGTTCCCTCGATCTTGTAAAGGAGCACAGTGTCCCCTGTGTTGTTGAGACTGAGCCCCACAGCGGGAAAACCGTTGGCCGACTCCCACACCAGCGCCGTCGAACCGTACACGATGACGACCGCACCCGGTTGAAGCGTCCCGCCAAACCCGTACCGCCACGAATAGCCGCCCGAAAGATCGCCGAGGCGATACGCCGAGAGATCAATGCTCGACGTGCCCGCATTGATCACCTCGACCCATTCGTCCGCCCGGCTCCCGACGGTGGCATCGCCGTCCCAATCCGAAGCGGGGTCGGCGAGAATCTCGTTCAGGAGCAACTGGGCGCGCGCATGACGGACCGCGAAACCGCTGAGAAGCGCAGACACCAACACGAGGGATAGAAAAAAAGCAACGTTTCTCATCCACATCATCCTCCTCCCAACCCGTCCGTTGCCGATGAGGTGGGCTTTTGTGCGGGGAGTTTAGCACGACCCCGCCGCGGGGTCAATGTTTTTTTGCGGGCCAGTGTCTTTCGCCGCTACTCCCCCTGGTACAGGCTCTTGATGGCTCCCCACGTCTTCTGCTCCGCCGGCGTCGTCCCGCAGCTCACTGGAAAAGCGCCGATCTGACCGCACTGTTTCGGGGCCGGCGTGTTCCCCGGCGCACACGGCGAGTCCGCCTGGAGGTAGTAGTTCCCGCTCCCGTCGATCCCGCAAAATTCGGGGTCCTGTGAACAATTCCCGCCGCCGTCAATCGACCCCGGCGGGAGCGCGTCCCCTCCGGCGTTGTTGAAAAAGCAGCAACAGCTGACGAGAGGAGCCGAATCGTTCTTGGTGTCGAGCGCGTTTCCTGCAGCGCTATTGACAACAATGTTGTTGGAGATGGGCGGCGCTGAATAATTGGTGCAGTAGATCGCCGCGCCGGTGCCCGAACCGGCGCTGTTCTCGTCGAACGTGTTGTAGCAGATGGGGCCCGCGGAGAAATTGTCGCAGTACACTCCGCCGCCGAGCGTCGATCCGTTTCCTCTGAAGAGATTGTACTCGATCGTCGGAGACGACTGGAGAAGCCCTATCCCCCCACCGTTTCCTTGCGCGGTGTTGCTCCGGAACGAGTTCATCGACACGCTCGGGCTCGAACCCTGATCGCAGAATATCGCCCCGCCGTCATTCGTCGCGCTATTCTCCGTGAACCGATTCTCCTCGATCGACGGGGCCGAAGAGCGGCAGGCCACTGCCCCGCCCGAGATCTCCGCCGTGTTCGAGCGGAACTCGTTCGCCGTGATCACAAGCGACGAGAGCCCCGAGCACCACAACGCTCCCCCGTATGAGGCGTTGTTATCCTCGAAGGAGTTACCGTCGACGACGGCCGAAGACATGTCGCAGTAGATTGCGCCGCCGCGAAAACCCGCTTGATTTCCAAAGAATATGGAGTTCTCGATCGTCGGCGATGCGTTCACACAATAGATCGCCCCGCCGAAGAGCGTATGATAACCGTTGACGATACGCACGCCGCGAAGAATCGAAGATGTCCCCTCGCCGCTCGTGAAGATAAAACCCCGTCCGACACCCTGGCAGTCGATCGTTGTGAATTCCGCGCCCGCCGAGGACTCCACGGTAACAGCCTTGCCCTTGAAGTCGATGTTGTGATTACCCGCGCCCGCAAAGGTCCCCGGTGACAGGACAACGGTGTCACCGGCGCTGGTCGAGTCTATCCCCGCCTGGATGGTCGGCGCGTCACCCGTCCCGTTGGCTTCGATACGCCAGGTTTCGGCACAGAGGAGATGAACGCCCGAGCCGGTAAGCGCGACGAAAAGCGCGCAAAAAACGGCGGTCTTATTCATGATGATGGCCAACCTCCCCGAACGAACGGCATCCGCGTGAGATTGTAGCACAACGACAGTCGGTTTTCGATGATTTTCAGTGTGAGGCAAATCGGGATCGCCGCTCGTTTCGGCCATTGTGGGGGACTTCTCACGCAAGCGGGCGCATCGGAGCGTAGTGGGCGAGGAACTTCCGCTCGCTTCCGTTGTCGAAGAGCACGGTGACGCGAAGGTTTTCCCCGGAGCCCTCGACTTTGCGGACGATCCCCCGTCCGAAATCGTTGTGGACGATTCTCGTTCCTACCGAGTACACGACGTCCTCCTGCGAGTAATCCTCGAACTCCCGCTTCGCAGCCCCTATCGACGACCCGCCTCCCGTCCTTCTTCTCGAGGGGAACGAGAGTTCGTCGAGCTCGTCCACGGCAAATCCGTCCTTCCCGTGAGCTTCGACCGATCCGTCGAGACACTCCTCCGGGACCTCGAAGAGAAAACGCGACGGCGTTTCCCCTTCGATCATTCCCATCCGCCTTCTCATGTTCGCGTACGACAAGAAGAGCCTCTTCCGTGCCCGTGTCATGCCGACGTAGAAAAGCCTCCGTTCTTCTTCGAGCTCTTCGAGCGTTTCGAGCGAGTTGTAGTGCGGCACGAGGCCGTCCTCCACGCCGGCGATGATCACGCAGTCGTACTCGAGACCCTTGGCGTTGTGCAGCGTCATGAGGGTGACCTGGCCCTTCGCCGCGTCCAGTGTGTCGATGTCGGCGACGAGCGCGATCTCCTCGAGGAACGCACCGAGAGACCGGTCCTCCTTCATCTCCGTGTACACCTCGGCCGCCGCGATGAGTTCGTCGACGTTCTCGATTCGCGCGTCGGCGTCCGGGTAGCTCTGGCGGAGGTGGTCGCGGTACCCAACCTCGTCGACGATCGTCTCGACGACCTTTGACGCGTGGGCCTTTTGCGCGGTAGCGTGGAGTTTTTCGAAGAGTTCCAGGAATCCCCTGCACCGCTTCTTCTGAGCCGACCCCAGATCGTACAATCCCGATTTCAGCACTTCTATGATCGTGGCGTCTTTCGAGCGGGCGGCGGAGGCGAGCGTCTCGTACGTCGTCTTGCCGAGACCCCGCGGCGGGACGTTGATGATCCGCTTGAGACCGACGTCGTCCGACGGGTTTGCGAGAAGCTTGCAGTAAGCGAGAATGTCGCGAACTTCCATCCTCTCGTAGAAACGGACCGCGCCGATGATCTGGTACGGAAGAGAACTCAGTTTGAGGACGTCCTCGAGCGCCCGGCTCTGAGCGTTCGTCCTGTAGAGGACGGCGATTTCCTTTGGCGAGTACCCCTCGCCGATGAGCGACTTCACCGTGTCGAGAACATTCATCGCTTCGGTCTCCTCGTCCATGGAAGCAATGAGACCCACCTTGTCCCCCCGCGCACCGTCCGTCCACAGGTTCTTCCCCTTCCGGGCCTGGTTGTGGGCGATCACGTGGTTGGCCGCGTCGAGGATCGTCTGCGTCGAGCGGTAGTTCTGCTCGAGCCGCACGACCTTCGTCCCCGCGTAGAGGCCCTCGAAATTCAAGATGTGGTCGATACGGGCGCCCCGCCAGCTGTAGATCGATTGATCATCGTCTCCGACGACGAAGAGGTTCCGCTCATGGGAGGACAACGCATCGATCATGGCCAACTGAATTGGATTCGTGTCCTGGAATTCGTCGACGAGAACGTACCGGAACCGCCGCGCGTAGAGCTCCTTCACATCCGCGTGGACCGAAAACAGCTCCACGACCTTCGCGATGAGATCGTCGAAATCGAGGGCGTTCGCTTTGACGAGAGCGCGCTCGTACGCGTGGTAGATCGAGGCGATCCTCTTCTCGATGTTGTCCGACGCGCCCTGCATGGCAAGATCAGGGGAGAGAAGATCGTTTTTCCATCGGCTGATCCGGTCGCGAACGGAAGACGCTGACCCCACAAGGCGCCCCAGCAACGCCTCTTTGGAGAGGATGTCTTTGACGAGGTCGAGACTGTCGCCGGCATCATAGATGGAAAAATGTTTCTTGATTCCGATTCGTTCGCCGTGCGCCCGGAGGATTCTCACTCCCGTGGCGTGGAACGTCCCCACCCAAAAACGCTCCGATATCCCCGGAATGGTCCGGTCGAGGCGCTCCTTCATCTCGCGGGCCGCGCGGTTCGTGAAGGTGAAGGCGAGGATGTCGTGCGGCCGCACCTTCTTCTCCGTGACGAGATACGCGATCCGCTCGGTAAGAACGCGGGTTTTCCCGCTCCCCGCGCCGGCGATTACCAGCACGGGACCTTCGGTCGTGCGAACCGCTTCCAGTTGTTTGTCGTTCAAAGGAAATGACATGGTTTTTTTCCAGACGATCCCCGAAGGCTATACGTAAACGCGTGACGTTGCAATAGCAAGGTGGCGCGCGGGGTCGTCCGTGCGGTGGAGCTCCATCGCGGGTCCTCGCTCCACGCGTCGAGATGAACGGGAGGGAGGGTGATCGCGGGCCCTTTCGCGGGAGCGAGCGAGGATCGTCCGGCCGCAAGGCCGGAAAGCCGAGCGAAGCGGAGCGAGGGCCCGCGATCACCCTCCCTCCCGTGAGCACGGCGAACACGGCGCGGGTGGCGGCCACGGGCGCCCGCTCACACGCGCAGCGAAGTGAGCACGGCAGCGGGCGGATGGCCGAAAGGACCCGCGATGGCCCTCCAACGCACAGCGCTGCGATTGTCGGATCGAGAACTAGAACGCCGGGCCCATGAAGAAGGTAAAGTGGCTCGCGTAGACCTCATTGAGGTCGGTCTGCCAGGCGAGCTGGAAGTTGAGCAGAAAATACGCCATGTAAAGATGGACGCCGAAGCCGAAGTCCGCGCGCACATCGTCGAACTGCAGACCCCCAACGTTGCTTCGCAGCGGATGGATGTCGTTCTTGTTCCACGCGGCGCCCGCGTCGAAGAACAGCTTCCCGCCGATGTTCCCCAGACCCCAACGTCCGGGAAATCCGAGGACGAGAGCGTCGATCAGGGGGAACCGGTACTCAACGGTGCCGAGGGCCATTCTCGAACCGTCGAACGCGATGTAATCATACCCTCGCAACGTAGACGGTCCTCCGATGAAGAACGTCCTCGAATCCCTTCCCTCGCTCCCCGCGAAGGCGAGACGAAACGCGACGGAGTTTCGATAGAAGATCCTTTTGTACTTGCGGTAATCGAGGTACAGGGTCGACCGCGATACGTCCTGCTCTGCGAATTCCACAGCCTTAGAGACGCTGATCATCCATCTGGATCCTTCGACGGGGCCAAAGAGATCGTAGAACGACGCATCGTGAACGAACGAAACGCTCGGTTCGAAAAGACGCCGCGTCGACTTCGTGGTTTGCTGGTAGACGATCTGGTCCGACGGCGCGCTCACAGCCTGCTCGAAAAACTGTCGCTCGGACACAAAAGCTTGCAGCTCGAGATCCAAGCGATCGAACGTGCTGAAGGGCATGCTGACAAGACCGTACAGCCCGTAGTTCCGCTCGGCGAATAGTCTGAAATCCCCGAACGACTCGCCGATCGACGAGACGGGGCTGTTGAGGTAGTTCCGGAATTGAAACACGCCGAACCCGTAATTGACCCGGCGTTTGAGGTAGTAGTACGACGCGAAGATGTCCGAGTCCGCAATGTCGCTCTGAATATTGAAGGAGAGCACCATCCGGTGATCGCCGAGGATGTCGCTCAGCGCGATCGTGTTCGCCAGGCCAAAACCGTACCCCGTGGCGAAATAGAGACCCCCGCTCCCCACGTAATCCGGCGCGAGCTTCAGCCTGTAATTGGCCACCGTCGCTCCCTTGGTAACGGGCTCGTCGGGCGGCACCGGCCGGTGGACCCCTTCGATCGATTTGCCGGGGATCGGCGGCGAACCAGGTTTCGAGACCTCCAGATTTGCCTGCCCCGTCTCGTCCCCAGGCTCGCCGGCGGCCACGGTCTCATCCGGCGGCCGTGCCTCGACGTTGAAGATCGACGCGGAGTCTTTGGCGGTCACCGAGAAAACCGACTGGGTCACGGAAGATGCCTCGGCCTGGTCGTTCGCCGTCGACCGCGGAGAGTCTTTCGGACTCATCTTCGCCCTCTCTAAAGCGGCGGCAAGAGGAATATCAGGTCCCGCCGCACCCTCGACGCCCGCATCGGCACGCCGTCCCGCCGTTCCTTCGCCGGGCTTCACGCCGGCGAGAATCGGCTCGTCCGCGAATCTCTGTTTCAGAACGTTCCCGAGATCGTCCGAGATGAACACGTCGTATCCACCCTCGAGGAACGCGGTGAAGCTCAAGCAGTTTTTGGCTTCGTTCGCATCGGGGGTAAAGACACCGCCGAGCACATCGGTGATGCGGTAGTGCGTCCCTTTCTCGAGATCGGCGAGATAGAGGTTGCTCACCCCCGTCACATCGGACACAAAAACCATTTTCCGGCCGTTGTCGATGACAACGGGGCTGTCGTCATGTCCCGGCGTTTCGATGAGGGGTCGCATGGCCCCTGTTTCGACGTCGATCTCGTAGATGTCGAGGCTCAATCCCCGTTTCACGTTTCCGTACGCGACAAAATCCATCTCGCTGAGTTCGCGTTTCCCCTCGGCATTCATCGCGAGCGGGACGGGAACGGTCATCTCGGGAAAATAGGCGAACACGATCCTCTTCCCATCGGGAAAAAAGCGAGGGCTCAATTGATCGGCGGCGTCGTTCGTAAGCCTCCGCGTCTTACCCGTCTCGACGTTCACGAGAACGAGATCTGTTTGGCCGCCGAAATTGGCGCTGGCGCAAATCACGTCGCCCTTGGGCGACCAGGCGGGAGACTTGAGCTCGTCGCAATCCACCCTGATCCGCTTTTTGACTTTTCCGTTGTTGGAATCGACGACGTAGAGAACGTCCAGGCCCTTGGACTTCGCCACGAACGCCAGGAACTTTCCGTCCGGACTGAATGAAATGCTGCTCGTGAAGAAATGAAGCGATTCGAAAAGGCTCGACCGGTAGCCGCTCACTAGTTTTTTTATGATCTTGTTGTCGACCGTCGACATGATGAAGATCGACATGAACCCGTCCCGATCCGAGAAATAGGCGATCTTCTCCCCATCCGGCGACATCACCGCTTTCGTGTTGTAGTACGCGCGGTCCTTCTGGTGGTTCGTCACCCGCCGCCCGATTTCCTCCGCCTCGGCCTTCTCGCCGTACATCGGCCAGTAGTGTTTGCGAAGGGCCTTCTTCCACCGCACGCTGAACTCGCGGACATCGAGACCCAGAGTCCTCTCGAGAGCGACATCCGCGCTTCTTGTCGAACCCA
>Ga0315286_10004345_pt1 | contig 13594 bp, 13 predicted proteins | sample YL17G10_0_MG_FD_205038 | JGI IMG/M metagenome (GOLD analysis project Ga0315286, IMG submission 205038) | Sediment microbial communities from Yellowstone Lake, YNP, Wyoming, USA - YL17G10_0 | ecosystem: Environmental > Aquatic > Freshwater > Lake > Sediment | place: USA: Wyoming | collected... | reverse complement strand
AGTTGAAGGAAAATGTCGTAGATGTCAACATATTCAAGAAGAAATTGTTGAAAGAAGAGATGTCATTCCAAAAAAGACAAAATATGTAAACAGTCCATGTCCAGGGTGCAATTCAATGGAAGTGGAAGTAAATGAACAAGATATTGTTGATTATTTGGAACTGCTTGCAGCAAAAACAGGAAGTAGATTAGAAGTAGTATCAGGAAGTGCAGAACACGGAATTATGTTATCAAGTTTAGGCAAAGTAGGTGCAATACTTCGATACAATCCAAGTCACTCTAAATGAGTAGTTCTTTGATTTTTTTTGCCAGAGTAAAAAGTTCCTCATCATTTGATATTGAACGTTTTGTCCAAATTGTTCCTTTGTGATTATATCTTGGAATAATATGAACATGAACATGTGGAATAATTTGCTTTGCTGCTCGACCATTGTTTTGTCCGAGACTAAATGCGTCAGCATCTGTAGCAGTTAGTATTGCATTTGCTATTTTTGGAACTATTGAAAACAAGTCACCCACTGCGTTAAAATCCATATCAGTTATTCTTTCATGATGTTCTTTTGGAACTACCAAACTATGACCGACATCAATTGGATATTTGTCCAAAAATGCAACATGTGATGCATCCTCATATATGATATGACTGTCTCTATTTCCAGATAAGATATCACAGAAAATACAACTCATAATAGAACCTGAATTTTTGATTTTATTTATTGTTTCATCGAACAGTTAATTAGGGTAAATTTTTGAATCTGGTTACCCATGGGAAGAGATGAAAGAAAAGAGCGAGAAGAAAAGCGAGAAAATTATGCTTCAAAACGTTCTTTTGAGAAAAAAAGAAACACACTGATCACAATTGGAGTAGTAGCAGCAATTGCAGTAATTGTAGGATATTCAGTATTTGTGTTTATCAACATGTCACATAATGCCCCAGGTGGTCCAGCAGGTGCAGGAGCTTTAGGCAGTGAGCACTCACATGCGGCACTTTTAGTCAAAGTTTTTGGTGATACGTTTGACTTTTCATCACCAACATACCAAATCAAAACAAGTTGGATTCACTTTGAAGGAGGAGATGGTACAACAATTCACAAACATGCAACGGGTGTAAAGTTAGGATATTTGTTTGACTCGCTAAAATTAAAATTAGATGACAAATGTTTTGTCTTCCAAGATGGAAGACAGTTTTGTACAAATGAAGATTACACATTAAATTTCTATATCAATGGAGAAAAAGTCAATGACATTAGAAATTACGAATCAATGGATAAAGACAGAATTCTAATTGTATACGGTGCAGAAACACCAGAAGAGATACAAGGATTGTTATTGCAATTAGACAATCAAGCGATTATCGAGTCATAGTTTTTCAGTATTTTGAGTTATGACTCATCAAAAAATTCTTCTTTTGTTGTAAATTGCGCCATTTTATCGAAAAACATGTAATAGCCACACCGAGTACATTTTAGAACAGTCAATGGAGTAGTTAGAAATTCCTTGTCTTGGAATTGTCCACTTAGTTTAACATCCTCACCTGCAATTTCGGCTTTATTGCTTTGACAAATAGGGCATGCAAGAGATTTTTGTTCCAATATTTTCAGTAGAAATGTTTAGAATTTAAACGCTTTATGATCAATGATATTTTTTAGTTAATTTTAATGCCTCGTCAAATGCCTGGTCTGATTTGTCTGTGCCATCATATGGAACTAAAATATGAGATGCTGCCATAACTTTTCTAAATATTCTAAAAACTTAAGGATTTAGTGAGTTTAAAAAATAAAAAAAATCCAACAATTCTATCTCTAACTTGCTGGAATTTTGGTTGGGATTTTCTTTAATACGTATTTGGCTAAAGTTTCTGGAGAATATTCAATCCCATGTACTGTACTCATGTGATCCCAATAATCATAGACCACTTGCGCGAGTTTTCCTGCTGTGGTATATTTACAATCAAAACCACAGTCATCACATCTGATAGTTACCATATAAAATATACGTCAAAAGTTGTACATAACAACTCGTTAGCTGATTAGCTAATGATTGTCAGTAAAAAGGGAATCCCCCCCACATTTTTATTTTGTTTTTTCAGTTTTGAAAATTTTTTTTATATCCTCAGAAATCTGCCGTTTTGGTGATTCGGAATGATTTTTGCTCTTTTTCATTGCCTCCGCAGTTTCCATTCCAACAGTTGCGTAAATTGAAGTGGATAGCAAAGCTATCAAAACTATTCCTATAATGAATGAATATTTCGGCCTCAAATTTTTCTTAATTTTTTCCCTAATTTTTAATATTTAAAGCAGATGCTGTATTTTTTAAAAAAACTGATAGACCATAGTTGTTTTGAGAATAATTTTAAAATCTTTTACTGATACAGAAAATCCATAAACCTTGAGAACTTTGATGAATTGTCTATCGCTATCAAAATACTCTCTTGCGAACCTGATGTTTGACTCTGGATTTTTTCCTTGAATGATTCTTTTGTTCTTTCTAGTCTTGTAATTCCCATCTAATAATCAAAGAGGGTTACTAAATGAAAACTATTGCATGTTCAATAAAGTCTAAATTATAGCAATCTACATTTGTCGTGTTATGGAAATTTCTAGTAGAAATGTTGTAGAAGGAACCGCCAGAGCACCACATAGAGCAATGTACAAAGCTATGGGATTGACAGACAGTGATTTAGACAAACCGTTTGTTGGGGTATGTCACACTGGAAACGAGGCAACTCCGTGCAATATCCACCTTTCAAGATTAGCCCTAAAAGCAAAAGAAGGGGTAAGTGACGGCGGTGCAACACCCAGAGAATTTTCAACTATTGCAGTAAGTGATGGAATTGCAATGGGTCATGAAGGAATGAAATCATCACTAATTTCAAGGGAAGTAATTGCAGATTCTATTGAATTAATGGTTCGTGCACATCAGTATGATGCACTAGTAGGAATTGCGGGGTGTGATAAGAGTTTACCAGGGACTATGATGGCAATGGCACGATTGAACATACCATCTATCTTTGTTTATGGAGGAACAATCATGCCAGGAATACTAAACGGTCAAGAATTAACAGTAGTTGATGTGTATGAAGCAGTTGGAGCATATGATGCAGGGCAATTATCCCTAGAGGGATTGAAAAATATAGAAAACACTGCATGTCCAAACGCAGGATCATGTGGTGGAATGTTTACTGCAAATACTATGGCATCAATTTCAGAAGCTATAGGTCTTGCCTTACCAGGCAGTGCAAGTCCTCCAGCAGAAGATGACAGGAGAGAGAAGATAGTGTATGACACAGGTAAAGCATGTGTAAGTTTACTAGAACAAAATATCAAACCACGAGACATTCTCACATTTGAAGCATTTGAAAATGCAATTACAATGCTAAATGCGATAGGTGGTTCTACAAATGGAATTTTACACTTGTTGGCATTATCAAATGAAGTTGGAATAAAATTAACATATGACGATTTTGAGAGAGTTCGAAAAAAGACTCCTCATTTGGCAGATATGAAACCAGGTGGAAATTACGTAATGAATTCACTGGATAAAATTGGTGGCATTCCATTTGTACTGAAAAAATTAGCAGCAAGAAAACTAATTCATGATAATTGTATCACCGTAACTGGAAAATCAATCAAAGAAAACATTGCATCAATGAACATTCCTGAGATAGTCCAACAAATAGTCAAATCAGTAGATGATCCAATTCATTCAGTTGGAACTGCGGTGATATTGAAAGGAAGTTTGGCACCCGATGGCGCAGTTATTAAAACAGCAGGTGTTGAGATGACAAAATTTACAGGCAAAGCCCGAGTGTATGACAGAGAAGAGTATGCATTTGATGCAGTGGCCAAAGGGGAAATTGAAGAAGGCCACGTAGTGGTAATCAGATATGAGGGTCCAAAAGGAGGACCTGGAATGAGGGAGATGCTAGCAACCACAGCCGCGCTTGTAGGTCAAGGTTTAGGTAAAAAAGTTGCAATGGTAACTGATGGTAGATTTTCTGGAGGTACACGTGGATTCATGGTGGGGCATGTTGCTCCAGAAGCATATGTTGGAGGTCCAATCGCACTAGTAAAAAATGATGATGAAATTACAATAGATATAGAAACCAACATAGTTGATCTTCATGTATCTGCCGAAGAGCTAGAAAAAAGAAGAAAGCAATGGAGCCCGCCAAAACCAAACTACACCACTGGTGCACTGGCAAAATATGCAACATTGGTAGGCTCTGCAGCACAAGGGGCAATTACTAGTCCAAATTTATAATATTTTATTCCTGAATCATTAATACGAAATTTAGAGAATTATCCAGATTTATTCTAAAATACAAATATAATCAAAATATATTTTCTGAAAATATATATGGAAATTAAATGTCCACGTTGCAATTGCCGTCCTTCAGAATGTAGAATTAGTGATACGCCGTATGACTGTCCTGATTGTACTTGGATGCAATGCGACTGGTGGGCAGAAAATAATGAAGATACATAGAGTGTTGAAATTAACCTTTGAGAATATCATTTGATTTGTAAAATTAGAAAATTAATTTGTGTGTAAAAATTGATTCTAAATTCTGATCAGATCATATTCGAAGAGATATAAATAAAATCAAAATTAACTCATTTTTATTAATTAAATTACATATTATCATCAGATATTCTGGCATATGCCGCGATAAATCTAGCCACTGTTTTGCGCATATCATCATAAGGCATACAAACATTAAAAATTTTAGAATTTCCTTCCGGAAATCCTATTGCAATAATCGTTATTCCTTTCTTTCTTGCTTCCATCACTGCATCTGCCATGTCTTTATTATTTCCAATAGTTCCTACTTGCTGACCATCTGTAACTATAAATATGAATTTTTTTTCAATATTTTCTCTTGATAATATTCTAGAGCAAAGCTTTACTGCATCACCGATAAAAGACAGCCCTTTAATTTCTATTCCACCAATTCTGGCCCTTGATGTTTGATCATATTTCTCATAATGATCTTTTATTATTCTGAAATTATTGCTAAAAGTAAAAAATCCCCACTTGCCATTTGTAGAGTTTACTTGGTTTGCAGCCTCACCAAGACATATTGCAAATTTTTTCATCTCATCAAATTTTAAGCGCATGCTGGAACTCGTATCTAAAATTATTGCCCATTCTTCTTCCATTCTCCTATAATCATCTTGCTCAAAAATCTGAATGCTGTTATTTTGAGCTGCAACTGCCTGAATTGCAGCCTGCATTTGCAATAATCCCATATCTTCAGCCATGCTATCATCCTGAATATTTGGAATCATCTTGATTTGACTGCTTAATTTTTTCAAAAACATATGTGCTGAATTTTTTAATCTTAAATATTCCCCAATGTTCTCCGGAGCAAATTCAACCGTGTCGAAATTTAGATCTTCAGTCATACCTCCATATTTTTTTTGCACTTTTGCCCTGCGTTTTAACTGTTCAAACCACACGTTGATGAAATTTTGTACGTTTTTCTGAACTAATCCTTCTGGATTTATTAGGATATTTTGTTGCCAATCTAACACTTTCTTCAGATCAAAATAATGGTCAACATATGGAATTTTCTCTTCAACTATTACTCGATCATTAAGATATAATGAATCTGCAATTTCTATTAATTTATCAGTATCTTTAGAACTTGATTCTACAATGTCTTGTTTAATTTTATTTGCATCTAAAGTTTTAGAAGTATATTTTTCAGAAAATTTTTTCTTTGCGTCTTTGTACCTTTCCACTCGTTGGCTTTTTTCATTAATTATTTTAAACGTCTTATCAATTTTGTTAATTTCTTGAAAATATTCTGGAAAAGATTTTTCCAAAAAATCATTGACTTTGATGTCTTCTATGAACTCTATTATTTTGTATGCTTTTTTTTCATTTTTTTCTTTAATCCAATTTTCATATTTGTTAAAATCTGTTACCTTGGCATGTCCTGCAGCATGACAAATGCTTGCAAAAAACAAATTCCAAATTGTCTCCTGTCCTGACTCGTAATCTGAAAAAACGATTCCCTCATAGACATTATTTCCGTTTATCACTCTTGGCAAAGGAAAATACACAGTCATCCGTGGCAGATACACTATCTTTGGAAAATGAATATCTTCTAAAAAAAAGATATCAATATCTGTTGGTTTTTTTTCACATATGTCAAAAAAGATCTGATGAGCCACATCCTCTATTGTCTCTTTCATTTAATCACACTTGACGATTACGTTGTGCTACTTCACTTTCAATTACTTTTTTAATTATCTGCCTTACCTCATCTTGTATCTCTGGATCATCACTAGTCATGGGAACAAGTGTTTCGTCTCCGCCACTTGGAATGTCTACACCGTCTGAGCAAATTTTTGCCCAATTCACCAAATCCCCCACTGATGGACCATAAGGAAGATCTCCCATTTTGTATTCTTGTCTTAGCTTGGCACCAATTTTTACAATTGTTTCTGCATCTTTTAGGGAAATTCCTGCTCTCTCTGAGACCATCTTGAATTCTTTTTCATCAATATTGTCCCCTACGCTCATGTAATCAAAATTCAACCAAACACTCATTCTTCTTCTCATAGCAGCGTTGATTGGTTTTGTACCTGCAAATTCCGATGATACAGGGTTCATGCTAATTATCATGTATGCATGTTTGTGTCTGTGAATAATCTCACTGTCTTTTTCTGTAAGTACCATGTGACCTCTTTGATCCAATAATGGGTTTAGCTTTGTTGCAACATCTTGTTTCATCATGTTTGCCTCATCAAGGTATAATATTCCGCCTTTTCTACACCATCCAGTAATTAATCCATCAATCCAGTTTTCTTTTCCCAATCCTACATATCTTCCAAAAAGATCAAAAACAGATGTTGCCAAACCACAGTTGATCTCCCACATTGGAAGTCCTGCCAATTCTGCTACAAGATATACTATGTGTGTCTTTCCTGTTCCACTAGGACCGACCAACGCACATTGCTTGAAAAATTTCAATGCCCTCCCAATTCTTTCTACATAATGCTCTCCATTATCCAGATATGGGGGAGTGTCTTTTGGGATCATTTCATCCATTTCTGGAGGAAACACCATATCTGACGGATCCATGTATCTTTTAAAATCATACATTTTTGATAGTTTATGGGTGTCTTTTTTTATCTGAGATATTGATACTGTCAGGTTTACCTTCTCTGAGCTTATTTTTGAGTGATTGACTGAGGATATGACTCTATTTTGCTCCATACGCACATAATTTACATTATAATTCCTTTAATGCCTCTTATGTGTGTGTTAATATTACATACACATTGTTTAATGAATTCTGAGGCGCTATTAATCAAATTGAACATTCAAGTGGATTTGAACTCTATATCTATGAGTAAAAATGACCCAAAAAACACAGTATTTCACAAATATGACGTAGAGGCATCAATTGACGAGATTGAAAATGCTGAAACTCATTCTACTTTCAAGTATGGATTCACCATTTTATCAAACCCAAAAAATGCCCGTCTGTCCATTGAAGGTATGACCAAAATAACAGGGGATTCAAAAGAACGTGCTGATATTCTTACCAAAGATGAAAATAATGTCCCAAAAATTCTCTCTGTAATTTATCAAGAATTATTTCCCACATTTTTCTTGCTTTCAAAAAGTCTCAATGTGTCTTGTCCTCCTATACAAATCGGTGGAATGGGTGCAGGAAAAGCATCATCTGAAATAACAGATGAAATCGAAAATGTTGCATCAGTACAACAAAGTATACCTACTCAAGTTACAGAACAGGCACCAATAGATGACTCAGCAGAAAATCACGATATTATTGAGCATGCAGTGTAATTATTATTTTTACAATCTAGAAATAACACTAGAAAGAATATTGTAAATATAAGGTGATTTGGAGAATGCATAAACCTCAAATTAGAAATTATAAAAAACATCATTTGATCAGTAGACGCGCATTATCAAATGTTGTTACTAGCGCCATATTATTATCTGCAGTGAGCATTATGGGTGCGATGATGCTTGCATGGTCCAATACCAGCTTGAATATACAAAAACAAGATCTTGAGGAATTGTTTTCCACACAGGTAAATAAAATAAATGAAGATCTTATTTTTGAAAATACCTCATTTTTATCCACATGTCCTGTTACAAAATGTATTAATGTCACATTGGGTAACGTGGGAACATTGGGATTAAATATAACTCAGATGAAATTTGTTGACGGAAATACTTTGGCTGAATTGAAAATTTTTTCATACACTAATGGCGGAATTGTTCCATCGGGTTCATTTTCAACTAATGCAACATATTCATGGAGTTCAGGGGATGATATTGATATTATTGTATTTACAGATAGAGGAAATCAATTTAACACCAATGTGATAGCACCGTGAGAAAACACCGTGGTCTGAGTTCGATTATTGGAACTGTATTTCTTATTGCTATAGTTATTGGCGCACTTTCTTATGTTGGTTATAGCATGAATATTTTGGGGAATTTTTCTGAATCACTAATAACAGAAGAGAAAAGGCAAAAAGACAAACAAGGTGAGCAATTCGAGATAACATCTATCAATTCAACATCTGCAAATAAACTAGATGGAGTAGTTAAAAACACGGGTAATGTTCCTTTAAAAATAAAATCACTTTGGATTGAAGAAATCGGCAACTCTACCTCAATTACAAAATTTAATGTTAATCAGACTATTGCTCCTGGAAAAACAATGAATTTGATTAACAAAGTAAATTTTGTTCTAAACGTAACCAAGGGATATTCCGTTAAATTAATTTCAGAGAGAGGAGAAATACAAACATCTTATCTAAATTCTGCATCCATAACGCCTCTTTTTATGAGTTTACATGTTGTACCAAATATAGTAGCAACTAATTTTCCTACGACAATACTTTTTACTGTCGTAAATAACATGTCAAATAATAATGTCTTGTATAATCTTTCTCCAAACATTACTATGACAGGCAGTTCGGGTTCAACTGTGAATTTAATATCAGGTCCTACCCCTTTAACACAATCTGTATTAAAACCTGGAGATGCTGTTACTTTTGAATATGTGTATACTGTTGCAGGAATTGAAGGTGTATATGCGAATTTTGGTGTTTCATTGAACAATGGGTTTGCACTTGATTCAAGTCATTATCAGTCCTTAAACGGAACAATAACTGTTAAAGATGTAGAAATTTCCATATCGTCTGGTTCTTCAATAACTTCACAAGGACTAGAGAGTTTTGCTAATCAACCTCTAGACATAATGATATTTCACGACGATACCTATAATGTTCCTATAGTTGGTTCTTATCAAATGGACAGTTCTTATGCAGATGGCTCAGGTACTACATTTAATACTTATACAAATAATCCACGAATTTATTTTTCAGCAAATACAACAGATGTCAATACTGTGATACAGGGAAAATGGAATGCGTCATTACAATACTATACCAACACAACAACAAATACTGTACCGACTCCTTCTTTTGCATTCTTTTTTGAGTGCGATAGTTGTGGTGAAACTGATTCAACGCCTGAATCCATTGGAAATATTGAAGGTTTTGAAGCTTTAGGAGGCGATATGAAAAAAAAAGGTAATGCTTTTCCAACATGGAGAGACCCAACTACAATAACTGACGGTCCTGATGGTGACGGATATTATTCTTTTACAAATAACGATGGATATCTCAATGATGATTGGAAAGTTGAAACTGAGAATACATATACTAGTATTGGAGCCCCCCCAGATACGGAAAATATATGGATAAGAATACCTCCTGCAGCTAGCATATCAAATTACATGCCTGTAATAAGATATGGTGATGAAGATGATGGTAAAAACCCACAGGATAGATATGAAATTTCTGTCGGTACTGCATCAGGAAGTTCTGCAAATAAAGGTAAGATATCTTTTAATTATGAAACATCTACTGATGCCAGTCAAACTACTACTTGCACTTCTCCCAATACTTACAATAATAGTAAATGGCAGATGGTTACAGCTGTTAGAGAATCAAATGGAAGCTGTAATCTGTACATAAACGGCTCGCTAGTTGCTGGGCCTGTTCCTGGAAATACAGGTTCAAACACTGTGGACATAAGGCGTCTCGGTGTAGGTACTATAGATTTTGCAAGTGGTGATGCTTTGAATAATCTTAATGCTGATCTGGGCACATGGATGCATTGGAATGATAAAGCATTAACTCAAGCTCAAGCTCAGGAATTATTTTATACAAATTACGGAAATAATGCAACAAGAATTCATGTGACAATTAATCAGACTGATTCTTTTGGCAATTTAATAGCAGTTTTGGCTGATAATGCGACATATTCATTACCTTTTCATGATCCTGCTGTAAAAAGTGCGTCAAATGTTTATTATTATTCGTTATATCCAGACAGTTCAACAAACGGTATTTTAAAATTCACACCATATAACTACACTACCTATATCGGCAATACCACATTTGCCGTAGGAGACAGAGTATCTCTTGAAATTAAAACAGATAGTAATACACAAAATCTTCATGCCTTTATTCGAACAGATGATAATCGTTATTCAGAATCAACTGTTGCCACTCGTAATTCTTTTCTCCAAACACCACAAACCTCTTATCAATGGCTCACTTATCTGTCGTATCAAACAACTGCACAAATTAAACTGACCGTCCAGAATCATGGTCCAGGGGTGTGGTTTGATTTTCATGGAACTAGGCTGGTTTTAACATCTATTGATGGAAAAACTTCCTACTCTGCCATGGTTAAAGAGATATCTGTTAATGGAACAACCGCAGTATCTATGAATGAGGTACTTGATAGTCCATATGTTCCAAATAACATTTACGCTGAATTTACATTTTACGAACTTACAAATCAACCCAATGCACCGGCATACCCGCTAAACAATAGAATAGCTGTTACGCCAGGTAATTGGCAGACAAGTATTTTTCTTACGGGATATGATGATGCAGGACATCAATTTTTAAAAACAGTAGACATTGGCATCATTAACATCCATCTATAAAGCACGTACAAATCTAAAACCATTCTGTAATATTGAAATACATACAACCTTTAATGTAATTTTCAGACATTAAAAAATTGATGCAGTCAAGCGAATCTACTGAGTCTATATCCAATGAAACAGTAGCAAATACGGTATCTGTTGAGCCTATATCCAATGAAACAGACATATCTGTGGTAACTGCGGATCCACTTACATCAAATGCGGCCACCCTGGCTCAGCTAAATACATTGATTGAGGAATCACTGCAAATCTACGAGTTAGAAGACCAAAAAACAAACATCATAGAGGATCTGCATAATTCATTAAAAATAATTACAGAGTTTCTGAATTTTTCAGTAAACGTTCATCCTGGAATATTTAATCTCCCTTCTGATAGTAATATTGTTTTGTTGCCTAATTTGGATTTGGTAATTAAACTATCAAATGGAAAAACAGACACTAAAAAATTCACAGATTATCCTCCTGAAACAATCACACGCATAATTGAATATGTTACACCACAATTAATAGCATTGATTCAAACACAAAAAACATACTTGACAGAAAATATCAGTTTCTTAAGAACTGCCACAAAACAACTAAACGCACTTTCTCAACTGAAAGAAATTTTGCCCAACATACTGCCAACAACGGAGACTCCTGAAAACATTGTATAAGTTGATTCGGAGACATAATACAGTAGCTGCTCTGAAATCAAGTCTAGAAAAAGAGATAGAGGAGACAGAGCAATCAATAAAGGAATACTCTGATGTTCTAGGTGAAAAAATCAGAATAAATGAAGAACTCTCAAAGGACGATCCAGAGTTTTTAGAGTTAAAATCAAAACTAGAGAACAATCCTGCAGATAAAAAGAAAACAGATGAAAAAATTGATGACACTAAAAAAAGCAATGACTCTAAAAAAAGCGATAAAAAAAATGTTGAAAAAAAGAGCACTGAAAAGCCAAAAAAATCATCCAAGAAAGGCAGTGAGCACTGGTACAATTTAGATCAAATAATGGTGTACAACGGAATGGGACTCAAGGGGGAACTTGAATTATACTTTAAGGCAAGAGATGAATCAAAATCAAAACTAGAGACACTTCAGAGAACATTATCTGCTTTGAATAACATAATTGAAAAAGGCCTCAAAGAAGACATGGCATGTATTGCATTTCAAGGCTCAAGCGGTCCTCTTCACATATCATTTCTAAAGGCAAGCGATATTAGGAAAAATTTCTCATTTAAGTCGATCTACTCCGGTATGGCAATTTCTCAAGAAAATATAATAAAAATTGGTGTATAGTGAATTTTTATGATAAATTATACAACAAGTTGTAAAAATTTGATATTTAAAGAAACAAAGAAATACGATCGATCCGATCAAATCTTCTTAGCTATACCACAATATAGCCTAGTACTTTCATACTTAGGATCCTGAAAAAACATGACAAGTGAAACACCTCAAACATCAATATTTGACTCTACTCCTGACACTCAAATGTACGAGTACAAATTATCTGTAGAAAAAGTACAAGTGGAACTTTTGCAGTATGGTCTGACATCTAATCAAAGTAAGGTGTTTATCTATCTTGGAAAGTATGGTTCAAAGACTGCCCCTGATGTGTGCAAGGCACTCAAACTACCTAGAACTGAAACATACCACTTACTTTCAGCTTTACAAAACAAGGGGATTGTTGTAGCTACATTTCAGCATCCAATTCAATTTACTGCGTTACCATTAAACAAGGCAATATGGATTCTAGTAAACTCTGAAAAAGAACGAGTAAAATCCCTTGAGTACATGGAAAAAGGATTATCTGAACTATGGGATAATATTCCAACTTTTGATTCACTACATGATGAGGGTGAAGAAAAATTCCAAATGCTGCAAGGTGCAAATCAAATTCAATCAAAAATCACTGAAATGACTGATAACTTTAAAGATGAATTTTTGATACTTGGCTCTGAGAAAGACTATGTCAAATTATATCAGGGTGAATTTTTAGAATCATTTGTAAAATCAAAACAGCAATTCAGATTGTTAAGTGCATGTTCTGAAAAAACTACATACATATTTGATAATTTGGAAAGAAAGAATATTAAAAAACTAGACAAGGACATTCAAAATCATTTATGCTTTATCCTAAAAGATGATACTGAATTATTGTTCTTTACAAAAAATGCAAATTCACCTACCGACCCATTCGCAATGTGGACAAACTCCAAATCCATGGCATATTCAATGAAGTTGCTTTTTGAATCCCTTTGGGTGAATTCAAAAAACATTCACATATAGTTTAAGGTATTACTTGTCAGAATCAAACTAGTCTCTCTATTTATATACAAAATTATAGTTATCCTTTTTGCAGATATGGATTTTACATACTCCAAAGTCAAAACAGGCATACCTGGATTGGATTCAATAATATCCAGTGGACTGAAAAAGGATCGTTCCATCATAATTTCAGGTCCTCCTGGCAGCGGAAAAACAACATTCGGTTTGCAATTCCTATATTCTGGCGCCAAAGACTTTGATGAGCCAGGTGTGTACATTACCTTATCCCAAAATATTGAAGAGATAAAAAATG
>Ga0315286_10004344_pt1 | contig 13596 bp, 10 predicted proteins | sample YL17G10_0_MG_FD_205038 | JGI IMG/M metagenome (GOLD analysis project Ga0315286, IMG submission 205038) | Sediment microbial communities from Yellowstone Lake, YNP, Wyoming, USA - YL17G10_0 | ecosystem: Environmental > Aquatic > Freshwater > Lake > Sediment | place: USA: Wyoming | collected... | reverse complement strand
ATCGCGGGCCTTGACGTAAGCCTGCCGCCAGCGGCAATTATCCGCCACCACACCGACAGCGGCGGCGAACTCTTTTTGATTCGCGTAGCTCGTGCGCAGCTTTTCGATCGCGGCCTGGGTAGCCGGCTCATCGCGGCCACTGAGGGAGGAGATCGCAAGGCCCGCCTGAGACCACATGGCGTACTCGTCGTCGGGATAGTGGTCCACCACATACTGGTACAGGCGCTGGGCCTCCGGGTGCTTTCCGGCGGCGCGGTAAGCGTCGGCGGTATGGCAGATCGCCTGGCCTACCCGGCTATCCTTGCCGAAATCAGCCGCGATGCTCTCTGCCACCGGTCCGGCGGCCTTGAAGTCCTTCAGGCGAACACAGGAGATCGCCAGCCCCATCCGGGCCCAGATCACGTCGGGATAGAGGTCGCCCGACGCGGCAAGCGTATACATCTGCCGGGCCGCTTGGGGATTGAGGTCCCGCCACCGCAGATTATCGCCGATGGTGCAGACCGCCCGTCGGAAGTCAGGATGGTTGCCGTAGCCGGTTTGCAGCTTCTCAAATGCGGCATTCGCCTGGGTCTCGTTCTTCAAACATAGGTGGCAGGTCACAAGATTGGCTTGCCGCCAGACCGTGTCTTTGTCGCTGGGCCAGTGATCCACCACGTACTGATAGATCTGCACGGCCATGTCGTGTCTATTGGCGTTGCGGCATTCGTCGGCAATCTGGCTCAGCACGCTCGGCGTATCTTTGTGGCTACCGAAGTCCGTAGTAATGCTCTCACAGGTCTGAGTGAGCAGACTGTCCTGGCCGGTCTTGACGTAGAGCATGGCCAGCCCTCTCTGGGCGGCGAGAGCAACATCCGTGCGAGGATTGCCTGTGGCGATCTGTCTATACGCGGCCTCGGCCTGGGCATACTGCCCGGCTTTGTAGAACCCCTCGGCCTGTTTCAGATCGGCGGCCACATCCGCAAAGGCGGATTGGGCCAGCAGCAGAACAGGCACCAAGAGCCCGATCCAATGGATGACTGGGACCTTCTTCATAGCATGCACCTCCCGTACATAGAAATTCCTTCATTCCTACGCGTGACCTCGTTCTATGGGTACCTGATGGTCTGCGCGTGCCTGGGCGCACTATCTACGCGATGGCTCGGCATGAGCTATCTGCAACTCGCGCTGCGGGTGGAGAAAACAATTGACAAATCCCGCCCGGTGTGCTCTAAAATGGCTCATCGGCCAAAGGCGCAGCCAAGCACCTCTGGCGCGAGCCGGTGGGCCAGCAAATGCTTCTCAAGGCGACGTTGCTGACTCACCGCTTTTTTATGCGCACCACGACGTCAATCCTTCTCGCACGCGCAGTCCATCAAGATATCATCGTTCTTGTGTGGGAAACTGTTTCTCCTTCTCGATCAACTGGATAGCCCATTTGACCCCCTCTTTCCTCGATCTACTCTCACCTGCCACCGCCGGTTGGCAATCAATGCCACCCGCCGCAGGGCTCGCGACCAGAGAACGACCTGATCGGTCCCAATGACACGCCGCTTTCCGTTTGTTGCGATGGCCCCATCTCGCATAAGCAGTCCCGCACTCCCATAGATGATCGAGGCGGGACATCCAACGCTCATTCATCAACTTGACTAAAATAATAGATCGAGTGGCGCAAGTTTGTCAAGCAAAAAGCTGAGATTCTGACGGACTATTTTGCTGAGAGCGGAAGTGAGCAGGCGGCCGAAGGGCTGCACCGGTATGTGCTGTGATGCGGCCAACCATACGACACGAACACCGGCTCTTGCGTCTGGTGCCAGAAGAATCCCCCTCGCGACCCGAACCGGAACGCCGCTCGCACCGAGTGTATCAAAGCGACGAGTCCCCGTAGACCAGCGGCAGGAGTTCATCTGCAGCCTTCGCGTCCCCCCCGCTCCATCGCGTTCAAGATGCGTGTAACATCACTCATGCCGATTCTCCACCTTTTCGGGCCTATGACAGGACTATTCTCGGCGCGAAGTGAGGAGAATGCAAGTGATTTGACGCCGCCGGGGCACTCTGTATTGATCCGTCCGGTCCTCCGTCATCCCGGCGGTTGAGCCTCTCGTCCAGCCTCGGCTGGCCTACAACGGCACTACAACTCAATAACCGCTTAGCCGTCGATTCGGCAAAACTACTGTCTTCATAAGGTCTGTGTATACAGGCACTTATGAAAAGCTGGGAATTGTACAACGTATTCGTTGACCGTGCTCGCGTTGGCATGTTCTCCGGCACGCGACGAAATGGTCAGAACAAGTCGGCCATGCCAGGCGAAAAGTGGGGGTGCGCAAGCCGGGTTGAAGAGCTCAAACCAAACATGGGCTGCGCTGGAAGGTGCCGGCCGCCGCCATGGCTTGCCCTGGCACGAGCTTGTCTCGCACACCGCACACGGATAAGCCGGAAAAAAGGTTGCATAAACTGCGCGTTTGCGGTAAAATACGTATCTTAGGGAATTACGTTCGGGTGATGCAAGACGCGCCACGGCTCGCGTTTTGGGGTTTTTGGAGAAGTAGATTATGGCTGGTATGTTCTACTCGCTCAAAGAGGCGGCTCAGAGACTCGGCAAGACGGAAGACCAGGTCAAGCAGTTGGTCAAGGCGGGCAAGCTTCGCGAGTTCCGCGACGGCTCCAACCTGCTCTTCAAGATCCAGGAGGTCAACACCCTGTTGGCCGAGGGTATCGGCACCGGTGCCGAGGATCTGGAGCTTGAGGAACTGCCGGCCGAAGAAGAGCTTCTGGCCGGGGCCGTGGAAGGCGAGGGCACCCCCGCGCTCGGGGAATCCGTCGAAGACGACATCTTCAAGCTCGATGAGGAGGCGACGCCGGCCCTGGAGTCGGCGGATGAAGGCGATGCGACGACCGACCTGGGCCTGGTGGCCGAACCGCAAGACCAAGAGGAAGTGCCGGAGGTTTCCGAGGTGGCCTCGGGAGAGCAGGAGGCCGCGGAGGTGATTTCCGAAGAGGACCTCTTCCTTGCGGAAGATCTTGAACAACCGGTGGCCGACGAGCAAGAGCAGCCCGTCGCTGAATCCGCGGAAGACTCGGGCGAGGAGATTTCGCTCGCTCCGGAGTCCGGCGTACTCGCAGAGGGCAGCGACATCACCGATGCGGATACCGCACTGACCGGGGAAGGCGTGAACGTCCTCGGCGGCACCGATTCCGACTTTAGCGCGACCCAAGATTCGATGGCCGAGACGGCCGGACCGGCTGCCTCGGCCGGGACGAGTGCCGAAGCCTCCCTGGAAGAAATCGAAGACGACGTGAACCTGGACAGCTTTGGCAGTGGCTCCGGCCTGCTCGACCTGTCGCTCCAGGCGGACGACACCTCGCTCGGCGGCATCCTCGACGAAATCTACACCGCCGAGGGCGGCGAGGGCGAAGCGACGCCGGCCGAGGGCGAAGAGGTGGGATCCGGCGGCGGAGAAGCGGCTGCGTTCGACGATATCACGGCGGAGGCCGAGCACGCCCATGCGGAGGAAGACCTGGCGGTGTCCGAGGCAGTCACGGTCATGCCGACCGCGATGGCCCCGGCCTTTGCCGAGGCGCTCCCGGATGCCCAGAGCAACATCCTCGGCATGCTGCTGTTCCTGCCGATGGCGGCGCTGCTCTACACGTCCATTGTCACCGTGGCGGCCATGCGGAACGTCATGCCTTCGATCCTGTCCTCGGTCCAAGGGCTGATCTGGTACATCATGGGCGGCGGGGTCGTGCTGGCCCTGGTGGTCGTTGGCATCTCCTTCACGGCAGGCCGCGAAAAGGCCCCGAAAGCGGAAAGGCCGGCCAAAGACAAAAAGGCCAAGCCCGAAAAGCCCAAGAAAGGCGAAAAGCCCGCCCCGGAGGCCTCCGCCAAGCCCGCCAGGGAAAAGAAAAGCTTCTTCGGCAAGAAGAAGTAGCGCAACCTGTCCGTCCCTCTCCAGCCGCACAGGCCGCAGCTCTTTCGACGCGGATTCCACGGATTGACACGGCTCTTCTCGACACGGATTCACGCGGATGAACACGGATTCCCGGCCGTCCACCGACTACCGGCTACCGACAACCGCTTCTTGACGCTTTTCGCGCCCTTTTCCGCCCAAACTCACACGTCTTGAGCACTTTGGACCGCTTTCTGGCCATCTTCCAACCACGAAGAAAGGACCGTCCAGCATGTCATTGGGAGGGGCACCACGACTTTGAGCACTTGCTCACCGCGAAGGACACGCAGAGTCATGTAGCACAGCCGCCCCCGGCTGTGGAATCGGAGCTATGTGGTGAGCGTCACGTCGGCAGCATGGTCTGGGTTTCGGAAATGGCCAGTTTCCAAAAGGGCAAGGAGACGGATTTGGCGGACAGCGCTTGCCAAATCCCGCCGGGGTGCCATGCCTACGCTCGCGTAGGCATGTGGGCATCGGTGATGCAGTCATTGACCCGAAACGGCGTGCGGGTGGCCTTGGCCAAACGCATCGCCCGATTGGACACCCGCCGAAGGGCGCGTGAAATGGCGGCGATCCAGGGGTCGGTCGTTGTCAGCTTCTTGTTCATAGACTGCGCCTATTGCAGCCACGGAACATCCCCGGAGATAGTATCTCCGGGCCGATGCTCGAAAATCAGCGTTTCTTTTGTGATGGATTCCATTTACCGATCTCTGCGTGTATTATGCGTGAAGGTGGGCAAGTCCTGCCATGCGCCTTGGGTGTTCCCTTCCATCGGCTGGCTACAAGCCCGGGGAAAAACGGCATGGCAGGGACCGCTTTTTGTGTGTCGCGTGCCCATTGGAAAAGGACCTGACACCGTCGTTTTTCCCCTGGGCGCTGCTGCGCGGCTATATGGACACTGTGGATAGGGCAACCCGGAGCCGAATGATGGCGGCAGTACGGTCAAAGAACACCGCTGCCGAAATCGAAATCCGTCGGCGCATCTTTCGCCTCGGTTTTCGGTACCGCCTGCATGGCCGTGGACTACCCGGAAAGCCCGACATGGTTTTCCCCAAACATAAGGCCGTGGTATTTGTTAACGGTTGTTTCTGGCACAACCATGACTGTAGATTCGGAGCATTGCCGGCAACGCGGCGGAAGTGGTGGAAGACGAAACTCGAAGGCAATCGCAAGCGGGATGTCGGCGTCTTGTCGGAATTGCATCGGGCGGGTTGGCGTGCCATGGTTGTCTGGGAATGCAGCTACAGGACAGCAGGCGGCGACCGGACCAAGGCCCTTGACGCTATCGCAGGGCGAGTTGGTCGGTTTCTAAAGTCAGGAAAGACGCACGCCGTCATTTCCGGCCCCCGCCCGAAGACGCCCCGCGTCCGGTGCTGAGGAAGTTGAGGTTTTATGGCGACCGAAGATAGGAAAGGCTTTGAGAAAATCGGGTTCAAAATGCATCCACGCGTCTTCGCGGCGCTGGGCGCTGACTTAGTGACAAACGATGTTGTCGCCGTAATCGAACTCGTGAAGAATTCCTACGATGCATTCGCCACCAATGTCTGGATTCGATTTCAGACCGATCCGGAAGAGGGAGAGTACATCGAGATCGAAGATGACGGGCAGGGAATGTCCAAGGAGATCATCGAAAACGTCTGGTGTGTTGTCGCGACACCGTACAGAGAAGAAAACCCGTATGCCATGTGCGGCCGCAGACAGCGTCGCGTCGCCGGAGAAAAGGGGCTCGGGAGGCTCTCGGTTGCCCGTCTCGGCGACCGTCTCCACATGCTGACGCAGGCACCTGGCGAGCCCTGCTGGGAAGTGGAGGTCAACTGGAGCGATGTTGCCGTCGGCAATGACCTGTCATCGTGCTTTGCGAGCTGTCGCAGGAACTCGGGGAGATCTCCATTCAAGACCTCTGGGACGCGCCTTCGCATCTTCGGACTCAAGGTAAAATGGGATGAAGGGAAGATATCCGACCTGGAAGACAATCTTGCGCGCCTGATCTCTCCGTTCGGTGCTTTTGGTGCTTTCGACATCTTCCTTCTGCGTGAGAAATCATCCGGTGCCGAACCGGTCAGAATCCAATCGCCTGAATTCCTGAACAAGCCCAAATACCTGATCACGGGCAAATCCGATTCATCCGGTGAGATTACCGCCACCTACAAATTCGCCCCCATTCTGGACGGAAAGGCTCGGACCAAGCACGTCTCACTATTGTGGGAACAAGCCTATGATTCCATGAGCGAGCGCTGGCGTTTTCAAGGAATAGAGAAATTTCCCTTCGCAAAAGAGGGGCCGCAGTGTGGAGGGTTCTCGTTTGAAATCCGCGCGTGGGACATAGACACCGACGGCACCAAGGAGATCCAAGAGCGTTTTGATTTCCAGAAGAGCAAAGTCCGTAAAGCCATCAGGGCACACAAGGGCATCTCGGTTTACAGGGATGGGATCCTTATTCTCCCAAAGTCAGAAACCGCGCGCGATTGGCTCGGCTTGGATCTCAGACGAGTCAGCAAGGTTGGCGAGCGTCTGAGTACGAGCGAAATCGTCGGCTATGTCACGATCTCTGCGGCGGAGAACCCGGCTATCCAAGACACGAGCGACCGCGAACGACTCGTGGGCAATCGCGCCGTTGCTGAATTCGAGGAGCTCCTTATCACCGTGGTCCAACTCCTTGAGAATGAACGTGACGGTGATCGGATCAAAAAGCAACGGCCCGAACCACTCCCCGAGTTGTTCGCCCGTCTATCTGCCGACGACATTGTGTCCGAAATCGAAGACATCGTTGAAAGCGATGCACCCGCCGGTGATGTTCTCCCCGCCGTCAGGAAGTTCAATGAGGAACTGAAGACGGCGGCCAAGGATATACAACATCGCTTCACGTTCTACAGCCAACTGGCAACGGTAGGTACCATCGCGCAAATCCTTGTGCATGAAATCAGGAACCGGACGACATCTCTCGGTCATCTCGTGCGCATCGTGCAAGACAAGTTTGCCCCGTTTGAGGATCTCGAGGTTGCCGAAGCGGTGCAGTGGGCCGATGAGGCGATTCACTCCCTGGAGAGTCTTGCCGACACGTTCGCACCTCTGGCGAGCCGAAGTTTCAGACGGCGGGTAAGGGACTCTGTACTGGAAGAACGGATTCGGACGTGCCTGAATCTCCTCCAGGGGGAAATCAAGAAAAAGGATGTAGAATGCTCGGTTCCCAAAGGTGCGACAAGGGTTGCCATTGATCCCGGCGAACTCGACGCGGTGATCCTTAACCTTGTGACCAATTCCCTTTACTGGCTCGGCAATGTTCAGGATAAGCAGCGCAGACTTCAGTTCCAACTTGAAAAGGCCGACCACGGCGCGCGTGTGCGTGTTTGGGTCCATGACAACGGTCCAGGCGTCACCGAAGAAGACGCACAGAAGGTCTTTGAGCCGGGATTCACGAGGAAGCCGGGCGGAATAGGGATGGGTCTGACTGTCGCCAGCGAGTTGGTTCGCGAGTACGATGGGAGGATGCGGGTAACATCAGGAAGACTCGGTGGTGCATCGTTTGGCTTTGACGTGCCTGTGAAGAAGGGATGAACGCGATGATTAAACTCAAGGTTCTCTTTATTGACGATGATGAGGCCAGCGTTCGTCCGGCCATGAGATGGGTCAGCCAGACCCATGATTGTGCTTGTATTCCGTTTAGGAACTTCGAAGACGAACTCGCGAACCGTCAGCCGCATATCGCGATTGTGGATCGCTTTGAAGGGACTCCTCCTCAAGGTACCGACGAAGGAGCGACCGTCTTTGACGCCATTTGGGAACGCCGATTCTGTCCCGTTCTGATTTACTCAGCCTTTCCCGAAGCAGATACCGATGACAGAAAGGCGCACCCCTTTGTCAAGCACGTCAAGAAAGGTGCTGATCTTCGCGAATTTCGGGAGGCCGTTGCTGGGCTTCTGGCACACGCGCAGGCAATCGAGGAAGCCGAACGACACATCCGACAACAGTTCGCCGTTGCCATGCGCGAGGTCGCGCCCTATGCATCTTCCGTCTGCACTGACCCGACAAGATACAACGACATGGTCACCAGACACGGACGACGACGCTTGGCTGCTCTGATGGATGAACTGACACTGGGTGCGCTCAGCGTCTGGGAGCAATATATTTATCCGCCCATCGGCACAGACATCAAACTCGGAGACATCCTCAAACTCAAGAACGGGAGTCCTGACGATCCTAGCGCCTTTCGAATCGTTCTCACACCATCATGTGACATGGTAGTGGGACAAAGCGGAAGAACAGAAACCATCTTAGTCGCTTGCTGCGTTCCCAACGAAACCGGCTTAAAGGCGGCCGGCCTCCCTGGTGCGAAAGCCGCTAAGATCATCGATAGCCATTTCCTGAAGACAGGCCATCGCGACGGTATCCTGCCGCTTCCGCCATTGAAAGGACGCATTCCCTCAATGATGGCGGACCTGAAGAAATTGGAATTGCTGCCGAGATCCAACAGCGGAGCGACGAAGCCTTACGAGCAAGTCGCCTCTATCGACAGTCCTTTCCGGGAGCTCGTAGCTTGGGCATATCTTAGTGTGGCGTGTCGTCCCGGCGTGCCCGATCGCGACCTCGAACCGTGGGCTGCTGAGATTGCCCCAGGAAAACTCCAAAAAGGGAGTTAAGCAATGGGAATGATGGCATTTGATTTCTTCTGCGGTGCAGGCGGTCTGACCCGTGGTCTGCTGGACGCAGGAATCAAGGTTATCGCCGGCTTTGACAACGACGAGAAGTGCCGTCAGAGTTACGAACGCAACAACGCGCCCGCCCGCTTCGTCAGAGCCGACATCCGAGACCTATCGATCGCCGACCTCAAGGAATACGCCAAAGGAACTGACCTTGGCGAGATGTTGTTTGCCGGTTGTGCCCCATGCCAACCTTTCAGCCAACAGCTCAAGAACAGCGAGTGTCGCCACGATGCGACACTCCTTTCCGAATTCGGGCGACTCGTTGAAGCTGCGCTGCCTGGCCAAGTGCTGATGGAAAACGTTCCCGGCATTGCGAGGGTCAGGGGCAACAGCACGTTCAGGCGGTTCCTTCGCATTCTCGCCGAAAACGGCTATCACTACGTCTACGGCGTCGTGGACGCCAAGCAGTTCGGTGTGCCGCAGAAACGACGCCGACTGATTCTGATTGCGCTGCGCCATACTCAACCTTCAATGCCGCCCGCGAAGCATGGTGCGGGGGTGCTGCCGTTCAGGACCGTAAGGCAAGCGATCTCCCATTTTCCGCCTATTGCCGAAGGCGAGGTGCATTCCGAGATGCCGAATCATGTTGCAGCATCCATCACACCCCTGAACCTTGATCGCCTTCGCCACACGCCACCCGATGGAGGTGACAGGCGTTCATGGCCTAAGAGCCTTCGGCTTGACTGCCACACCGGGAACTATGAAGGCCACACCGACGTTTACGGGCGGATGGCTTGGGATGCACCCGCCCCCACGCTAACGGGGCGTTGTCACAGCCTATCGAACGGCAGATACGGCCATCCAACACAAGACCGCGCCATTAGCCTTCGTGAAGCGGCGGCCTTGCAGTCGTTCCCAGATGGCTATGTGTTTTCTGGGTCGAACAAACATATCGCCCAGCAAATCGGCAACGCGGTGCCGGTGAGACTGGCAGAAGCCATGGGAAGGCATATCCGGATGCTGGTACAGGAACCGAAGGCATGCGGTACTTCCCCGCAGGAAATCCGTGTTGATCCCGCGTAAATCCGGGCTTTCGGATTGGTCATTGATGAAGGATGATTGACGATTTTGACGAAAGCCTGCGGCGGGGAGATTTTTCATCGGCGTGCCTCGGCGGTTGAAGAACAGTTGACAGTTGCCGGTTCTCAGTTCCCGGTGGCTGGCTGCCGCCTGCGGCAACGATTCGACAATATCGAATAGTTCAAACCGAAGGCGACTGGCCGATCCGGTAAGTGCAGGTGAAGCTATGGGCAAGAGAAGGAAAAAACCTGTCTATTTGCCGCAGCTTGAAGGGCTACAGATTCTCCAGCCGGGCGCTGTCCGCGCCCCGGCGGCATTCCGGCCGCCACGATCAAATTCGACCCAACTGGGCCCCCGCCGGCGGTCGCCGAATCCGTGGGATGCCATGACATGAATAGAATCCGAATCAGCCTTCGGAAAGGAACAGAATTATGAGCGAAGGACTGCCTGCCGATTCACAAGGGAAGATCGTCGTTTTCGGCGCGAAGCGAATCCGGCGCGTGTGGGTGGACGACCAGTGGTACTTCTCGGTTGTGGACATCGTCGGCGCCCTCACTGACAGCGCGAGCCCGCGAAAGTACTGGGATGCCATGAAGCGACGCGAGCAGGAAGCGACAGGACTTCAGTTGTCTACACTTTGTAGACAACTGAAGCTAACTGCTGCCGACGGCAAGAGTTACATGACAGAGGCCGTCAACACGGAGAGCGCTTTTCGCATCATCCAGTCGATCCCCAGTCCCAAGGCCGAACCCTTCAAGCGATGGCTGGCCCAGGTCGGCTACCAGCGAGTCCAGGAGATTGAGAATCCCGAGCTGGCTCAGCAGCGCATGAAGGAGCTTTACAAGGAGAAGGGCTACCCCGCCGACTGGATCGAAAAACGCATGCGGGCTATCGCCATCCGCGATGAGCTGACCGATGAGTGGCGAGAGCGCGGGATCAAAGAGCAGAAGGACTTCGCCATTCTGACGGCGGAGATCTCCAAAGCCACGTTCGGCCTGACGCCGACGCAGTACAAGGACCTCCAGGGTCTCGACCGCGAGAACCTGCGCGATCACATGACCGACCTGGAACTCATCTTCACCATGCTCGGCGAAGCCGCCACCACGGAGATCGCCCGCAACCGGGACGCACAGGGCTTTCACCCGAACAAAGCGGCCGCCCGCGACGGCGGCACCATCGCCGGAAACGCTCGGTGTCAACTGGAGCACAAGTCCGGCAAGAGGGTCGTCACGCGCCAGAACTATCTTACGGACAAGCCCCGGCCTTCCCTGCCGGGCACGCAGGAAGAAGAAACATGACATTCTGCGGATTACTGAAGGTGTCAGGTACTTCCTCTGATGCGTGCCACGGTGCCGCAAAGAAGTACCTGACATCGTCAATTGATTCCGCCAAAAACACTGTCGTACCGCTGATACGACAATCGAGTTGGACGCATTTCATCGCCCTGATACCCCTGCAGCGTAAGCTGCATGAGGCCATCGTCCGTTCCCGCTTGGCCCTGGAGAACCGCCGTGGGGCTGCCGGAGCGGTGGGCGAAACGGCCCACAGGGCAACCGTCAAGGAATACTTGACAGTTCACCAGGAGGATTCGCGACCGGCCGGGCGGCGTCAGAAGGCGGAAACGGCAGCGGAGGCACGCTACCTCGACGACCTGCGAGCCTCCGCCAAGACGCTGGAGGCCGAGCGGAAGGAACCGCCGGCTGCAAAAAAGAGGCAAGTGAAACGCCACCAGCGAAAGCCAGAGCGAAGGCCGGATGCAGAGGACACCCCATGACCACCCAATGGCCCAAGATCAGGCTGGGGGAAGTGCTCCACCACCGGAAGGAGTTTATCCAGATCGACGACCTGAGCACCTATCGCCGCCCCCGTGTTCAACTCCATGCTCAGGGCATTGTTCTTCGAGATGAGATCCAGGGGGCACTCATCAAGACCAAGAGCCAACAGGTGTGCCACGCAGGAGAATTCCTGGTAGCTGAGATTGACGCCAAGGTGGGTGGTTTCGGGGTGGTGCCCGATGGGCTCGACGGGTCCATAGTGAGCAGCCACTATTTTCTCTTTGTTGTGAACGAGGCCAAGCTCGACAGACGATTTCTCGATTACTTCATCCGCACTCCCACGTTTCGCGGCCAAGTGGAAGCCCAAGGCTCAACGAACTATGCTGCTATCCGTCCCGCCGATGTGCTGAGTTACGCGATGCCTCTTCCGCCGTTGGCGGAGCAGCGGCGGGTGGTGGCCCGGATTGAGGAACTGGCCGCCCAAATCCACGAGGCCCGCACCCTCCGCCAACAAGCCACCGAGGAAGCCGAGGCGTTCATCACAAGCCTCCACGTTCACCTTACTGGCGGAAGAACGCGAAAACTTGCGGAAATCATGCGACTGGACGAGGACTCGGTGCCGGTCGTTCCTAATGGTTCATACCCTCAAGTCGGGGTGAAAAGCTTTGGTGTTGGCCTCTTTGCCAAGTCAGCGATTCTGGGCACCGAAACAACCTACAGGGCGTTTAACCGACTCTACGCAGGAGCACTGGTCCTCAGCCAAGTCAAAGGATGGGAAGGTGCAGTGGCCGTTTGCCCTGCTGACCTTGAGGGATGGTTCGTCTCGCCTGAATACCGGACATTTCGCTGCGTCGAAGACGAAGCACGACCTGCCTACTTGGCACCGCTGGTTCGTACTGAATGGTTTTGGACACGCCTGCGGCCTGCAACTCGTGGTGTTGGTGCTCGACGAGAACGAACGCGCCCGGAGCAGTTTCTCAATATTCAAATGCCGATGCCGGATATTGAGAAGCAACGAGTAGGCGAGAGGCTGTTCGCAGAAGTGAATGTGCTGAGGCGTCTGCAAGCCGAGACCGCCGCCGAACTGGACGCCTTACTGCCCTCCATCCTCGACAAAGCCTTCAAGGGAGAACTCTGACTATGATCGACGAAACGAAAAACCTCTGCGATGTAATCCTGAGTGTTCTAACACTGGTCGGTGCGGGCATTGCCTTCGGGTTAGGCTTGCGCCAGTCGCGACGGTCGCAGGCGTGGCAACGCGCCGGCAAGTTCGACACATTCATCGAGAAGTGGAGGTCGGACGAGTTGTTGGGTCTTGCGCGTGTCGTTGTGGACTGGGAGCTTCTTGAAACGAGATTTGGCGGCCGCGATCTTGAAGTCTGCAACGAAGACGCGCTGCTGGCGTTGCGTCACCACGAGGAAGTGCCGAAGCGCTCAGATTTCGGGGAAAAGCAGGCAACAATTCGTGACGCCTACGATGCGTTGCTCGCGTTCTTCCACAGGCTGGAGTTGTCGATCTTGACCGGTCTGATCGACGCAGAGCCCGCCAAAGCCTACTTCGCCTACTGGCTTGAGCACTTCCTGCGCTTTGATCGACACCCAGACGAAGGCGGCAAAATCCTGAAAGGTGTAACCCCCGAGGCCAAGGTAGCTGCTTACATTGAGGCGTACGGTCGCATGGACTCCATCGAACGGCTGTGCCGTTTGTTCGGCGTAAGGCCGCCTGGCGGGTCTGAAGATAAGCGAGCAAAAGCGTCTGCGTGCTGAAGCCGCCGCCGAACTGGATGCCTTACTGCCCTCGATCCTCGACAAAGCCTTCAAGGGAGAACTGTAATGCTGCCGGCCCGGGCGGCCGGCCGATCCGTTGAGTGCCGGTGAAGCTCGTTTTCTCGCGAAGATTCCCGAAAGCCGGCAACGTATTGATGATTTGCTATCTTTGATTTACGATGGAAGGTGGTGATGGGGGCTCGTCTTTCCCGTGCCCTGCCGTCGGTTGCAGTTCCTCGTTCAGGATACGCCAGAGGTTTTTGATGTTGCGCTCGTGCATGCCGTAGGACCAGCCGCCGGGCGGCGTCTCACGCAGGGCGGACTCTGGCACTTGAAAACCGGGCCAGGATCGTGGACAATAGCCGTGTCAGAGTCACCCAACGATTCGGTGTGGGCATGAGCGATGTCACG
>Ga0315286_10004343_pt1 | contig 13597 bp, 12 predicted proteins | sample YL17G10_0_MG_FD_205038 | JGI IMG/M metagenome (GOLD analysis project Ga0315286, IMG submission 205038) | Sediment microbial communities from Yellowstone Lake, YNP, Wyoming, USA - YL17G10_0 | ecosystem: Environmental > Aquatic > Freshwater > Lake > Sediment | place: USA: Wyoming | collected... | reverse complement strand
TGTCAAAAGTGTAACGGGGATTGAGCGTGATGCTGTGTGGACTCTGCAACGTAGTTAGCGCAATGCTGGGAATCTCTTCTGCCGCAGCCGGCTCTGATACTGTTTCACTATTCCCGTTGGCATTGACGACGAAGGCTACATCCACCGTACGGTTCATAATGCCCATCAACAGGCGAGTCATCGTGCTGGATAGACGGCTTTCTAGCCAATCGCGTGCGTATGCGTTGCGCACACCGATTGTAAACAACCCATCATCATAAGAAAAGATCTGGGAATCGCGCACCCAGGTATCAAAAGATGCCTTTGGCATCTCCATTTGGAGTTGCCCCAGCGCTGACTGCCAGGCTTTCTCGGCGTCCATTTCTTCCTCCAAATCTGCTGAATTTCGGCGTTTTTGTACAGTGATAGAAGCCCACTGCTCACGCAGTGGGAAAGCCATCTTCTTATTCAGTTCTTGCCAACCAACTTATCAGGGGGGAGGATATTTTCCGCTATCCTTCACGAGTTCATTCTAGCAGAAAAAGCGGATTTGTTCCATACGCCAAACCTACGCTTTCTTAAAAACATTCAAATTTTTAAGGTGTCTCCAACCTTAACGCTACTTTCCAAGAAAACCATCCTCTTGCTGGATTTATGCGAACCGTGTTCCCCCACAGGCAACATTAGAAGATCGCGTATCGCCATATCTTGGGTTTCGTTGGGAGCACTACAGGATTACTGGTGAATCTCCGCCCAACCTTAAAAATCTTGTTTGATATTCCAGCCGGGTGTGTGAAACGTGAAACGCACAATCTGGCGTTTCGTTGGAAAATAAAGGAAGATTCAAGCCTCTGGCTGTGCCGGGAGGCGCGGTACCCATGCAAGAATGGATGTTCCTTCACCGGAGGCGGAAGTGATATCCACGTCACCACCCACGTTCTGGACGCGTGTCTGCATATTTGCCAGGCCGTGACCGACAGTCTTGTTCGTTTTATCCAGTTCAAAGCCTTGCCCATCATCCGAGACTTCCAAAAGGACGCGATCCGATGTGGTCCATATATCTATTGTGACCTTGGAGGCTTCCGCATGTTTTGCAATATTCGCCAAGGCTTCCTGGCAGATGTGGAAGAGGGACATGGCATGCAATTGCGGCAGGTCAGACAAAGATTCTTTTGGCCCAGCCAGGCTGACCTCCACCTTGGTATTCTGGCGGAACTCCGAGATCAGCCGTCCCAACCCTTCTATAAGACTTTCACCCTGCAACTGGCGCGGGCGCAGGTCGAGGATGTAGTTGCGAATATCACGGATAGTATGGTTCAGGTCTTCCATCGCCTTCTGCAGGCGTTCTTCGGCAACCTTTGGATTCTCGCGCAATAATGTGCGTGCGTTCTCCAGCGCCAAGCCAACACCATAGATGGATTGAATGGTGCCATCATGCAGGTCCATCCCAATACGTTCGCGCTCTTCCAGTACAGCCAGACGGCGGACATTGGAATGCAGGCGGGCATTCTCGATCGCAGTCCCTGCCCCGGCAGACACCGAGACCAGCAATTGCAGTTCAGTTTTAGGGATTGTTTTGCGGCTGCGGGTGGCGAAGGTCAACACCCCGACCACTTCGCCGCGCGCTGTCAGAGGGATACAAACGATTTGTTTAAACCCTGCCTCCACCACTGCCTGGCGGGTGCCTTGGTCATCCTTTTCGAGATGATTACTGATGACCGGTTGGAGCGTCTGTGCAGCCTTCCCGACCATTCCTTCCCCGATCTTGAACCTATTCCGGGTCCAGAAGGCCTCAGCGGCTTCGCCGCGGTGCAGTACCAGGCGCAGTGTCTCGCCATCTTCTTCTTTCAGGAAAATTTCACCGGCTTCCACCTGGAAATGAGCCATCAACAGGGCGAGTGTCTTATTCAGGATTTCTTCGAGCTCCAAAGAGGATGCCAGCGCCGTCCCGATCTGGTTAAGCAAAGCCAGTTGGTCATTCCTACGCGTGAGGGTCTCTTCGCGTTCCTGCAATCTCTCATAGAGACGGGCATTTTCAATTGCAGCCCCGGCATATGCAGCCAGTATTTCAATTATCTTTTCGTCATCTGGGTTGAATTCGGAATCGCCGATTTTTTCAGTCAAGTAAATCTGGCCCAGCTGCCTTCCGCCAATGCGGATGGGCACACCCAACAGCGCGTGCATTTCAGCGTGACCAGGCGGGAAGCCAACTGAGCGGGGGTCGTTTTCAATCTCCGGGATGCGGATGTTGCCGCTATCACCGCGCATCAGTGCGCCGATCAGTCCCAGCCCGCGTGGCGAGTGAGGGATCTGCTTGATCTCTTCGGCTGTCATACCCACGGTAATAAATTGCTTGAGTTTCCCCTCCTCGTCCAACACACCCAGCGCGGCATATTTAGCCCCGGCCTGTTCGCAGGCCAGCGAGGCAATCCGCTCCAATAAAGTATCGAGCGAGACTTCCTTGACCAGTTCCAAACTCGCCTGGTGTAATGCAATTAGTCTGTCTTGCAGCTCTTCACGGGTCAGGAGCATTCGGAAACCTCAATACAGATAATTTTACTCTACTTATCCAATTTATGACAAGTTTGATAGATTTTGCCAGCCCTCCCTGATAGAATGGAAGCATGACCGCATCCAGAATTGCCGGGTTTTACAATCTACCCATTGGTGAACGGTTGGATAAACTGGCTGAATCCGCCGGGCTTGGTCCCGATGAACTGGCTGCGTTTCAGACCTCTGGTCTGTCTGTAGATCAGGCTGACCACATGGTCGAGAATGCTGTCGGGACCTTCAGCCTGCCTCTCGGTATCGGCTTGAACTTCGTCGTCAATGGGCGCGAGGTGCTCGTCCCGATGGCGATCGAGGAGCCTTCAGTGGTAGCCGGGGCCTCGTTCATGGCCAAACTTGCCCGCGCCGGTGGCGGGTTTACGGTCACCACTTCCGCACCGGAAATGATCGGCCAGATTCAAGTGTTGGAGGTCAAAGATCTAATCGAAGCCAGCATGCAACTGCATGAACACAAAACTGAATTATTAGCCGAGGCCGATTCAATTGATCCAGTGCTGAAGAAATTCGGCGGTGGAGCACGCGACCTGGAAATCCGCATCATCGAGGCTTCTCCCATCGGACCCTTCCTGGTAGTGCATCTGGTTTACGACGTGCGGGATGCCATGGGTGCCAACGCAGTCAATACCGCTTGCGAAAAACTGGCCCCCCACATTGAGCAGATCACCGGTGGACGTGTGCACCTGCGCATCTTGTCCAACCTGGCAGACCGGCGGCTGGCAAGAGCCAGTTGCACCATCCTCCTCAAAGAATTGGCTTTCACTAACGCAGATGGGCGCACATTTACCGGTGAACAGGTCCGGGATGGGATTATCGAGGCCTGGGCTTTCGCCACAGCTGACCCGTACCGCGCCGCTACACATAATAAAGGTATCATGAACGGCGTGGACGCGGTGGTTATCGCCACCGGAAACGACTGGCGCGCCATAGAAGCCGGGGCGCACGCCTACGCCGCCCGTAACGGATGCTATACAAGTCTCAGCACCTGGGGCAAGGACGCGGGGGGGAATCTCACCGGCGAACTGGAAATGCCGATGGCTGTTGGCATCGTCGGCGGAGCGACCAAAGTCAATCCGGCAGCCAAAGCCGTATTGAAATTGATGGGTGTCAAGACCGCTGCTGAATTGGCCGGGATCATCGCCTCGGTTGGGTTGGCGCAAAACCTGGCTGCCCTGCGTGCTCTGTCCACCGAAGGCATCCAACGTGGACATATGTCGTTGCACGCCCGCCAGGTGGCAATTGCCGCCGGAGCAACCGGCGACCAAATCGAAAAAGTGTCCGCCCAGATGGTGGCGGAAAAGATAGTGCGGATTGACCGTGCTGAGGAAATATTAAGATCTTTCAAATGAACCATTATTGACCAACAGGCTTTTATAAAATCCAGTTTCACCAATCAGATCTTATAGCACGTTCGACATCCAGGAGACAATCATGGCCGAAAACAACGCCCTCTTAAGACCTTCCCGCCCGGTTGGCATCATCGGTTACGGTGCCTACGTGCCGCGCTACCGCTTGCCGGCCAGGGAAGTCGCTCGTGTCTGGGTCGGCGGGCGTGCCTCCGGACTGCCCATCAAGGAAAAAGCCGTTCCCGGGCTGGATGAAGATGTGGTCACCATGTCACTCGAAGCGGTGCGTAACGCACTGAAACGCGCTGGGATTGATCCGGCTGAGATCCGGGCAGTTTGGATCGGATCCGAATCACACCCTTACGCAGTTAAACCCACCTCCACGATCGTCGCCGAAGCTATTGGAGCCACACCTCACGTCCAGGCAGCCGACATGGAGTTTGCCTGCAAAGCCGGGACGGAGGCAATGGTCATGGCAATGGGACTGATCGGGTCGGGGATGGCGCGCTACGCCGTGGCTGCTGGTCTCGATACCGCCCAGGGCAAGCCCGGTGACGCCCTGGAGTACACTGCTGCCGCGGGTGGGGCGGCCTTCGTCATTGGCCCGGCCGAGGAAAGCCTGGCAACCATCAATGCCTCCTACTCCTACGTGACCGACACGCCCGACTTCTGGCGACGCGAGTACCAGCACTACCCAGAACACGGCAACCGCTTCACCGGCGAACCAGCCTATTTCAAGCACAGTACTGCCGCCGGAAAAACCATGATGGAGGCTCTGGGGACGAAGGCCTCAGACTACACATGGGCCATTTTCCACCAACCGAATGCCAAGTTCCCGCAGCGCGCCGCTTCCCTGCTCGGATTCACTCCTGAACAAACCAAACCCGGACTCCTGTCGCCGGTCATTGGCAACACGTATGCCGGGGCAGCCATCATCGGTCTGACCGCTATTCTGGACGTGGCCCAGCCCGGGGATCGCATCCTGATGGTCTCGTTCGGTTCCGGCGCAGGTTCGGATGCTTTCGATATTACCGTCACCGACAAACTTCCCGAGAGGCGCGACAAAGCCCTTAAGACGCAGGACTATATCGCCCGCCGTACCGAGATCGACTACGCCATGTATGCCCGCCTGCGCGGCAAGATTGCGATGAAGTGATCATGACTGATATCATCATCGCCGGGATTGGACAAACCTCTGTCGGCGAACACTGGGACGAGTCCCTTCGCTCGCTGGCTTTGCAGGCCATTCAAGCCGCCATCCAGGATTCTGGTGGGCTGAAACCGCAGGCTCTTTACGTCGGTAATATGCTGGCTGCCAACCTTTCCCGCCAGGCACACCTGGGAGCCCTCCTGGCTGACCACGCTGGTCTGACCGGCATCGAAGCAGAGACCGTCGAGGCCGGGGGTGCTTCCGGTGGCGCCGCCCTGCGACAGGGTTACCTTGCCGTCGCCAGCGGACTTGTGGACGTGGTGCTGGTTGTCGGTGTGGAGAAATTCACCGACGTGATCGGACCAGACCTGGAGGCTGCGCTTGCCACCCAGACGGACGCGGACAACGAGTCTATCCACGGGCTGACTCTCACCGCCCAGGCTGCGCTTCTCGCCCGCCGCTACATGCATGAAAACCACGTCCCAGCAGATGGTTTGGCGGGCTTTCCGCTAACCGCCCATGCCAACGGAACCGGGAATAAGAACGCCATGTACCGCAAGGCAATTACGCTGGATGCCTACCAGAAAGCTGAACCCGTCAGCGAACCGCTGAATATATATGATGTGGCTCCCAATGCCGACGGGGCAGCCGCGCTGGTTCTGACCCGTGGTGAATTGCTCCCAAAGGACTTTCCCCACCCGCTTGTCCGGCTGGGGGCCTCGACCATTGCCTCGGATACGCTCTCCTTGGCAGAACGCATTGATCCGTTGTGGTTCGGAGCTGCGCAGGCCTCGGTCGAGCAGGCTTTCCAGAAAGCCGGTATTACCCGGAAGCAAGTAGATCTGTTTGAATACTACGACGCCTTTTCGATTTTCGCGGCTCTGTCGTTGGAAGCGGGCGGATTCGCCAAACGCGGTAAAGGTTGGAAACTGGCTGTGGATGGTTCCATTACTTTGGCTGGTCAACTCCCATGCGCCACCCTGGGTGGATTAAAAGCGCGCGGCAACCCCGGCGGTGCGACCGGCATTTACCAGGCCGTTGAAGCGGCCGCGCAGTTACGCGGCCAGGCTGGAGCAAACCAGATTGCTGGAGCGCGCTATGCTCTGATTCAATGTCTGGGCGGACCTGCCTCCATCGCCGTAACCCACATCCTGGAAAGCATGGCATAAGGGTACGATCTCAAGAAGAAGAAAGCCTGATAGTTCTTGATAGACTGGCTGGATAGAATCATAATTAAGATTCATCAAGGAGTAATACTTTATGGAAATTGCCCGCCACTGGCGACTTAATCAACAACGCTATGGATTGATCGGTGAGGTATGCCCGCACTGCGAGGCCAAAATCTTCCCACCGCGTGACATTTGCCCAACCTGCGGACAGGAAGCCAAGACATCCTTCGCTTTCAGCGGAAAGGGTGAAGTGTTTTCGTTTACCACAATTTACGAAGCCCCAACCGGCTTCGATGAGACCGCCCCTTACACCGTGGCGTTGGTAAAACTGGAGGAAGGCCCGATGGTGACGGCGCAACTGACCGACCTGGGCGAAACCCAACCTGAGATCGGCATGCCGGTCGAGATGGTTACACGCAAATTACGCCAGGATGGCGACGAACGCGGCATGTTGATTTATGGCTATAAGTTCAGGCCGGTGTTACAGAGTGCTGCGTAATTATCTGAACCAAAACTCCACGAAATAAGAACATTTCGATAATGGCATTTTCGAATTAAGCAAAAAGCAGTAGAGTAACCCACTAATGCAGGCTTCCGAGTCCTACGAGAACTCGGAAGTTTTGATTTTAGCCTTCCCCACTCACTTCCATCCACAACTGCTTGAATTTCAACGCGTCCACTTCCAAGACCGGACTTTCGCACATAATACGCCCTTTCCCACCCTTAGCGCGCAAGGCAAGCATCAGATTCCTGAAATCCAGGTCTGCTTCCTCCATGATCAGATGATTCTTCTCCCCTTTCGGACCGTAATTGATACCCGACAGGTGGATGTGCAGATGGTGCATGGACTCATCACTGAGCGACTTGCGGTAAAAATCCAACGCAGACATCCACTCATCGTAAGTGTTCATCGCTCCATCGCCGAGACGGGCGTGCAGGTGGGCGAAGTCGATGCATGGGACCACACCTGGGATTGCTTTTGCCATCTCCAAGACGTCGACCAGAGAACCCAGCATGGCCGCTTTACCGCTGATCTCCGGGCGGAGCGTGACCGGGTTGCCGGTTGCACGCAACTCGTCCACGCAGCCTTGCAAGCGTGGAATGGTCACCTTGAGCACCTCATCCGCCGGGCGTCCAAAGTAAGTGCCGGGATGGAAAATGATATCGGTCGCTCCGGCCAGGTTACCGAAGTGTGCTGCGTCGATCAGGTATTGGCGCAGGCGCGGCCATTTTTCGTTGTCGCTATTTAGGTTGATGTAATAGGGTGCATGGACAGAAAGCGCCATGCCAGTTTCTGTCGCTGCCTGCTTAATGGCTGCGCAGGCTGTCTCGCCGACGCGCACACCCTGCACCCAGGCCAATTCGAGCGCGTCCAGACCGATGGAAACCGCGTAATGGATCCCGCCAACCGTTCCACCGGGTTTGGGCGGGGTGGCTTTAGGGGAACCGACGGTTCCGAACAGGAAAGAAAGCGGCATTGGTGTTCCTTAGAGATGTACTGGCTCAAGACGGGTTCGAAGGGTGCGAATGGCGATGATGTATGTCAGGCGCATGATCATGAATATGTTCCAGAAAATCATGGGTATGAACGTGAGAATGAGATTGCCTGGCACTTAATACAACATGTTCATGCTCATGGTGTCCATCATTATGGGTATGTCGGTGATCGTGAATAAAATTCTTGTGAATATGACCATGCTCGTGATCTTCCATGAAAAGAATATATGCCCCTGAAGCCATTGCCACCAAGGCAATGAAAAAGAAAATACCGGGAATTTGCCGAAAAATCACCAACGAAAGAAAGATTCCAGCCAACGGAGCTGTACCAAATAATGCGCTGGTCCGTCCCGCTCCCAATCCACGCATAGCAAAAATAAAAAGGAAGATACTTAGACCATAACTCAAGCTGCCTAGCAACATGGCAAGGACAGTAATGCCCAGAGATGGGAAAGGATTTCCAAGCGCAAACGCGATGATGAGTGATACCAGCCCCGCTCCCAAGCCCTTTAAAGTAACGATTACCAATGGGTCTTTGGCGGATATATTGCGTATCAAATTATTGTCAACTCCCCAAAGTATACAGGCTGCCAATACCCCAAGTGCACTCAAGGAAACCCCCCAATTATTGGTAAAGTCCGTGGAAAGCAGAATGCTGGCGAGTGTAATCAGACCGATCGCCCACCACGCCTGGCGACCGATAGCTTCTTTAAAAACTAAGGCAGCAATCAACGTGGTCGCAACCCCTTCGAAGTTCAAGAGAAGCGATGCAGTGGCTGCGGGTGTTTGGCGGAGGCTTATCAAGAGAAAAATTGGCGCGATCACCCCGCCTGCCAGGATTGCTCCGCCAAGCCAAGGCAAATCTGATCGTGTAAGACGAGCTTCTCTCGGTTTATGATTCGTCACCTTCTCGACCAATATTACACACAGCAAACCGAGCCCGGAACCTAGATACAGAAATGCGGCTAATAATACCGGCGAGACTTCTGCCAGTAACAATTTAGAAAGAGGTGCACTGGCTCCAAATAGAAAGGCCGCCAGCAATGCTTGAATGATGGGAATAATGCGATTGGATTTCATCTAGTCCATTAATGAGTCAAATAGGATTTGACCACCTCCCACAACGGAGGCCCCAAGATCAGCAAGCCGACCAATATCGATATCAGTGCAGCGATCAGCACTGCTGCTGCGCCCACGTCCTTACCCATCTTCGCCAGGGGGTGTTGCTGAGGGCTGGCAAGGTCAACGACTGCCTCCAGAGCCGTATTGAGGAACTCCGCTGTCCAGACCAGCGCAATGGCAAGCAGCAACACTGCCCAATCACCCATCGGTAAACGCAACCAGAATGCCGCCAGCACAACAATTGTTGTGACGACGGCATGAATCCACGCATTGCGCTGTGTGCGCACAACAAACCACAATCCCCGAAAAGCATGCCGGAAAGCATGCGCACGCAAGACAAAAAAGTTCCAGATTCTATCCATGCACGATCGTCGCAGGAATACCGAGCCGGGTCAGAACCTCGGCCTGGGCGGTCCACATGCGGGCTTTTTCTTCTCCCCCAGCATGGTCATGACCTAAAAGGTGCAAAACGCCGTGGACAACCAGCAGCGACAATTCAGCTTCCAGGGAGTGCCCAGCTGCAATAGACTGGGCTTCGGCACGCGGGACGGAAATGATGATATCACCCAGGTATCGGCGGCCCGTTTCCGGGTCCGTTTCGCAGGCGGGAAACGACAACACATCGGTCGGCGCATCCTTGCCGAGGAAGTCGCGGTCGAGAACTTGCATCTGGGAATCACCGGTAAGGACCAGAGTCAGGTCAGCTTCCGGAGCTGACTCCTGAAGCATTGCAGCCTTGGCGGCCCTTTCCAGGATATCGGGTGTAAAGACACGCCTGAATTCAGGAATAATTTCGATATTTATCATTTGTGCTTCTTTAAGAGCGCCGGTCTGGGTTTGGTCGGAACATCCTCCACAGCGGAAGGCTCTTCAGTAAGTTGTTCCTGCGGATATTCCAGGCGCGGGTGGTAAGTGACTCGCATAGTAGCGATAAAAGACTCGCTAATACTCGCCAGGTCACGTTGCGAGAGCGGTGTATTATCCAACTGGCCGTCCTTCTGGCAACGTTCAATCACATTACGGACAAGGGCGCGCACCTCGTCATCATTGCGTGGACGTTCGGCGCGTGCCCGCGCTTCCACGCCATCCGCGAACATCAGGATGGCAGTCTCCTTCGAGCGCGGTGACGGCCCGGGATAGCGGAACTGGGTTTCGTCCACTTTGGAAGCATCCCCCTGCGCGGCCTCGACAGCACGGTTGAACTGGTAGCGGGTGACAAGCGTGCCATGATGCTCGGCAATGAAATCGTACACGCGCCGCGGCAGGCGGTACTTGCGAGCCAGTCCCAACCCATCCGGCACGTGGCGAATGATGGTTTTGGCACTGATTTCGGGAGCCAGGTCATCATGGGAATCAATCTGGCTGGAAGGTTGGTTTTCCACAAAGAAAAGTGGATTGTTAGATTTTCCCACATCGTGGAACAGCGCACCCACCCTTATCAGAAGTGTATCAGCGTGGATTCGTTCGGCGGCCTGCTCTGCCAGGTTGGCCACCTGCAGGCTGTGCTGGTAAGTCCCCGGAGCGCGTTGGAGGAAGTAGTTCAGCAGGGGTGAATCCGGACGGGATATTTCGAGCAGTTGAAGGGCGGTTGTCAGACCCAGAAATTGGGCCAACAAATACTGCACCGGCAGTGCAATGCTGGTGGAGGCAATCCCGGCGAAAACCGCTGCACCGATCAAAGTAGCCAGCCCAATCCAATCCAAATCGGTGAAAGGCAGGCGGTAAGCCACCACCACAGCCGCCCCGGCTACTGCCATCGCGGTGGCAGCATACAGGAACTGACCCACACGGCGAGCCTGTCCCAACGCTAATACACCACAAAGACTGCTTAACGTGTAATAAGGCAACAGGCCAAGCGTATCAGGCATCCCATAAGAAGCCAATAGGCTCATCAAGAGGCCAAAAACCAAGCCGCGTTCCATCCCAAATAGCGCCGAGACCAACAGCGCAAACGCAGGGATGGGGATGAGATAAGGGACGATTGTACGGTTTGGATTGCTGACACGAGCCCCAACCAGGAAGATAGCGAAAAGCAGGGCCAGCAGGATCAGGCCGCGCAGGTCAGAAACCACCTCCGGCTTACTACGGAAGAAATACAGTGCTGTAAAAATAGTTGTAAGTGCCACCAGGGCCGCAGCACCCAGGTAGTTGAAAGCCGGGTTTTTAGGCTGCACTAGGCCGAGTACTGTCAGGGCTTCCAGGTCGGCTGCCGAAATAACTTGACCGCGCGTTACAACTGTTTGCCCGGCGACGAAGGATTGTGTTGACGGCTCAATGGATTCCTTCGCCGCCTGGCGGGCTGCATCGGTCAGTTCAGGACTGTAGAAGCTGTTCGCCACAACCAGTGGCGATACGATTTCGACAACCAGCGCCGCTTCCTTCTCGGTGAGTGTGAGGCTGACCAGTGACGGGAGATTCTGTCGGAAGGCATCCAGGTCCTCGGTCCTCACGGGGTTCTGCATCGCCTTCTCAAGCACCGTGAAAGCTTCGGCTTGAACTAATTCCCAGCGTGTGTCGGAAAATGTCAGCAAAACATCCTGCGAATCGGGTTGCAGGGTGAGCTCATGGATTGCGATCAGTTCAGTTCTCTTCTGCTCAAGTGAGGCTTCCAGGTCTATTCGCACAGCGGAAATGGATACCAGGATGGAATTAAGCGCCTCGCTTTGAGTGCGGGCGATCTCCATATCCGGTGGGATATAAACTGGAGCTACGGCGCGCTCGGCTTCGTTGCGCGCAGCTTCGGTCAAAACATCGCTGACATATTGGATGTTGCGCGGGGCGCGTAAATCCTGCGGAGCCACATCCCCCACTGAAAGCGGAAGGCTGATCTGGCGTAAGGACCACGGCTGGACAATGGCAACATAGGCCAGGATGCTTATGCATGCCAGTACGAGGGTTGGAAGAAAGGTTCGGCGTGAGATAAATCGTGAGGAGTGGGGTAAATCCATCCAGTTTACCAGTCGGGGAAAGAAGCCAGCTGTCCCAGCTTACCTTATTTCTGTAACAACTGACGGACAGCGGCGCTGACCTGGTCGCCGGGAGCACGGCCCGCCAGGCGGGGTAAGAGCAATTTCATCACCTTGCCCATGTCTGCCGGGGAGGTGGCGCCGGCCTCAGCAATCGCCTCTACGACCAGTGCATTTAGTTCGTCTGCGCTCACCGCTTGAGGCAGGTAAGCTTGAAGAACAACAATTTCAGCGTCTGTGGCCGCCACAATGTCCGGACGGTTGGCGCCACGCGCTTCTTCAACCGCATCCTTGCGAGTCTTGATTTCCTTCTGGATGATGGCCAGCACAGCGGCTTCATCCAATTTCACCTGGCGGTCTATTTCAACCTGGCGGACCGCCGCCAGCACCATGCGGACGGTACGCTTGCGCACATCGTCCCCCGCTTTCATCGCTTCTCTTAGAGCAAATTCAAGTTGCACTTTAGTTTCCATTGTTGCATTATACCTCGTGGGATGGAATGTTCTTGCCGCAGAAAAGGGATAAGAGTTCCGCAGGCATCCCTTGCACCGTCTGTTCGTACTCGTAGCGGGTGCGTTTGATTGCCAGCGCAACTGCATACTGGAACAACGGCCCGCGCTCCGGTCCATCGAGATTCATCCAGGCATGTGAATCGCGTGGCAGGAGCGGAACAATGAATTTTCTTAGAGGCGGAAGCCATGAGAATGGTTCCAACGGCCAGTAGATCTTTCCGGAGCGTAATTCTGGTCCCTGAAGGAGATCGCTGTCAAAAGGGTTTATCTCATCCGGAAGCGGCCATTTCCCCTTTGAAAAATAACTCATCCATAGTGAGATGTAATTGCTGTGAGCGTACAAGTCCTGCCCTGCATGTGTCAGGCGTCCCAGCGCCTTTTGAGCCAAGCGAGCATCTCCCACTTCAAGCGCTGGGCGGACTATGGCGCGGTTCCTCTCCATGTATGCCCAACTTTTCGCAAATACGTTCTGGTCAAAATGGTATTCGGGATGGCCGATCTGGCCTCGCAGCCAGTGGTCCTGGTTGAGGTTGGCAGTTACCACAGTCTCGAGAGCAAACGGGCCAAAGATTGCACTTAATGCCTGAACCGTGATGGCGCGATGATAGGTTGAGAGCATTCTTTTATACCTTTATCCTATTTCGAACTATTGAGGGCAGCAATCACTTCCGGTTGGGCTTTCCCCTTGACCTGTAACGGTCTGACCAGGTGCGCGTTGATTTTATCCACCTCGATAGCAATGGAAGCATGTTTTTTTTGGAATAAAAAGGTCCATCTCTATCTTTATCACTAATAATATTATACGCTAAAGGGCTGCATTTTCTACCAATCTGGTTATAATTCCTATATGTCCCCTTTATACACCCGCTCTGGCGATGATGGTACCACCGGCTTGCTTGGTGAGGGCCGCCTGCCAAAGTACCATCCCCGCATCGAAGCTCTCGGTGCTCTGGACGAAGCTTCCGCCGCGCTCGGTCTCGCCCGCGCTCTGTGCAAGTTTCCGCAAACCAAATCCATCCTGATGGATGTACAACGCGACCTGTATGGGTTAATGGCTGAAATCGCTGCCACACCTGAAAATGCGGATCGCTTCAGGACTCTGGATCCGCCGCGCATTCAATGGCTGGAATCTCAAGCTGACAGCCTCTCCGCGTCAGTCGCCATCCCGTCGGAATTCATCCTGCCCGGTGACTCACTTTCCGGTGCAGCCCTGGCTGTCACGCGAACGATCGTCCGTCGGGCTGAAAGGCGGGTTGCTGAGCTGCTTGATACCGGAGAAATCAAGAATCCG
>Ga0315286_10004342_pt1 | contig 13598 bp, 12 predicted proteins | sample YL17G10_0_MG_FD_205038 | JGI IMG/M metagenome (GOLD analysis project Ga0315286, IMG submission 205038) | Sediment microbial communities from Yellowstone Lake, YNP, Wyoming, USA - YL17G10_0 | ecosystem: Environmental > Aquatic > Freshwater > Lake > Sediment | place: USA: Wyoming | collected... | reverse complement strand
ACCATGGTGGCCTCAGGAAGATCACCTTGGAGAGGATGATGGCTACCCATCCTGGGCGCGTCATCGAGCACGCCGTCCGCGGCATGCTTCCCCACAACCGCCTGGGGGCGCAGCTCTATCGCCACCTCAAGGTTTACGTTGGGCCCGAACACCCGCACCAGTCCCAGGTCAACGCGCCGTCCCGGCCCATGGCGGCGGTCGCTGTCGCGACGCCTAAGGCGAAGGCAGAACCGGTCGACGAGCCGCCTGCTACTGCTGCGTCGCCCAAGCCAAAGGCCAGGGCTAAGACTAAGGCAGAGCCGGTCGCAAAGCCGCCTGACCAGACACAATCGTCGGAGGAGGAGACCTCAGCTTGAACCAGCAATACTACGCCGGCACCGGACGGAGAAAGAGCGCGGTAGCGCGGGTGCGCCTGACCCCGGGCACGGGAGCGGTCGTCATCAATGGCAGGCCGCTGGAAGAGGTTTTCAACCGTCCCATCCATCAGACTCTAATACTCAAGCCCTTCCGCGTCACCGAGAACCAGGACAAGTTCAACGCCCAGATCAAGGTGGCGGGCGGCGGCATCAGCGGCTGGGCGGGCGCCATCGCTCATGGAATAGCCCGCGCCCTCCTCCACCTGGACGAGAATCTCAGGAAGCCGCTGCGCCAGAACGGTCTCCTGACCCGCGACTCCCGCGTCAAAGAGCGGAAAAAGTACGGCCTCAAGCGGGCCCGCAAGGCGCCGCAGTACACCAAGCGCTAACCCTAGAGTTCTCTGCAATAACGTGGGGGCGGGCATCTTGCCCGCCCTCGTTCTTATTCCGCCGCCTGTAGGGTCTTGTTTGGCGATCTAGAGGACGCTTGCCTGCCTGTTATACCGTGTTGGCTGATCCCTGCGACAGCGCCATCGCCTCTCTGAGCGTGAGGGTGACGCGGAAGGAGAGCCTCTGCAATCGGGAGTTTGGGGGATTCCCCCCAACCAACGGGACTAGGGCGGGTGGGTGGGACCAACAAACGTAGCTCTTCGTCTGCCCTGCGGAGGCGGCTCTACTTCTCCGACAGCCACCCCTTCAGATGCTGTATCGCAGTCACCGGCGATGGCCTTATCCCGTTCAGCATCGCCAGATAATAACTCGCGCAGTCGCCGTAGAAGCTCGCCGTCAGCACCCGCGCCAGATCGCTCTCGCCCTGCACCGTGACCTGCTCGTCCGACACTCCCGATGCCGCCAGCGCGTCGTGCGTCCCGTTATAGCGCAGAATGATGCGCGGGTTCAGCTTGGGATGGTACAGGAAGACCACGTGCGCCCTCGCCGCGATATCGCTCGGCAGCCCGTACCCCTCGATAGCGTTATGGTTCAGCTCCGATAGCTCCTCGTAGAACGCCCATACCTTGCTGTTCTCGTTGAGCTGCGTCTTCCAGCGATGCGCCGCCTCTGTGAGGACCTCCGCCCCGTAGACTACCGGCAGCTTCCCTTGCAGCCGCGCCGCTAGTTGCTTTGCCGCGTTCTTCTCGAACGGTACCTCGCCGCCGATCTCGCCCCGTAGCTCCGTCATCAACGACAGCGCCTCGTCGACAGGCCCGCTCTGGTCGGGCAGCAGACCTATCGCCTCGCCCAGCGCCAGCAGCGGCATCAGGCTGTGCCCCAGCGCCGATCGCGGCTCGCCCTTGTACTCGAAGCGGTAGGCCGCGATACTCTGCTCCTGCGCGATGTCGAACAGCTTGCCGCCCGTCGTCATCACCATCTTCTTCGCCGCTGTCGTGAGCGCCCGCCCAAACGACGACAGCACCTCTTCCGTCTGGCCGCTGTAACTCGATGCGACGACCAGCGTCCGCTCGTCGACGATGCCCGGCAGGTCATAGCCGCGGTGCACGACGACGGCCTTCTTGCCCTCGCGCACCGCCAGCGCCCGCAGAATGTCCCCCGCGATCGCCGAGCCACCGAGCCCCAGGATCACCACCTTATCCGTTTGCGCGAAGTCGGCAGGGAAGGGGAACGCCTTCGCCTGCTGCCAGGCCTCCCGGCACTGCTCCGGCAGCCCGCCGATGCGACCGCCCAGCCCGTCGGGATCGTGCCGCGTGTATGTCTCTCGGTCATCAAGGACGTGCATTGTTATAGCCTTCCTTTGCATCCACCAGTCCCGCCAGCTCGCGGCCGGCCTTCAGCAGCTCCGGCACGAGACGCTTCTCCGGTACCTCGGTGTATATCCTTATCAGCGGCTCTGTGCCCGAGAAGCGGATGAGCAGCCAGCCCCCGTTCTCCAGCTCGAACCGATAACCATCGATTGTGTCCTGCCCGACGACAGCTACTCCGGCAAGCTCCTTTGGCCTGGCGGCTGCCACCCGCTGGATCACTCCGTCTCGCTCCTCCGGCCGCATCTGGACGTCCACCCGGTCGTAGTGATGCGGCCCCACCCGGTCGTAGAGCTCCGCCAGCAGCGCCGACGGCCTCTTGCCGGTGCGGGCCATGAAGTCGAGGAAATACAGCGCCGCCAGCACGCCGTCGCGCTCCGGGATGTGGCCTCGGAAGGCGTAGCCGCCGCTTTCCTCGCCGCCGATGAGGGCGTTCGTTTCCATCATCTTCGGCCCCAGGTACTTGAAGCCGACCGCCGTCTCGTACACCGGCACGTCATATAGCTCGCCTAGCCGTTGCACCATCCGCGTCGTCGTCAGCGCCTTGACGATCGCCCCTCGCTCTCCTCGCACCTCCAGCAGGTAGTACGTCAGCAGCCCGAACACCTGTAACTGGTCGACGTACTCGCCGTTCTCATCCATCACGCCCACGCGGTCGGCGTCGCCGTCTGTCGCCAGCCCCACGTCGGCCTTCTCCGACCGCACCGCCGCCGATAAATCGGCCAGGTTGCGGCCTATCGGCTCCGGCGAGTGCAGCCCGGGGAAGGTGGGATTGCGCTCCCCGTGCAGCTCCTTCGCGACGAGACGTCCTCCCGTCAGCAGCTCCCGCAGATAGCCGATGCCGGCGCCGTACATGGGGTCGATGCACACCTTGAGGCCGGCTGCCCGTATCCGCTCGACATCAACCAGCCGGTGGAGCTGTGTAAGATAGGCCGGTTTGGCGTCGAACCGGAGCAGCAGCCCCTGTCGTTCCGCCTCCTCCAGCGCCAGCCGTGGCGGCGGCCCCGACGCCAGGATCTCCGGCAGCGGCGCCTCCAGCCTCGCGACAACCTCCGGCGACGCGCTCCCCGCGTACTCCGGCTTGTACTTGAAACCGTTCCAGCGCGGCGGGTTGTGGCTGGCCGTGATGACGACCGCTCCTCCGGCGCCCTTGTCGAGGATGCTGTAGGTGACCGTCTGCGTGGGGGTCGCGTTTTCTGTGAGATAGACCTTGATGCCGTTCGCCGTCACCACCTCCGCCACCGCTGCCGCGAAGTCCTCCGACGCAAATCGCGTGTCATGGCCGACGACGAGCCCCCGCGACGCGAGGTTGCTCTCCCTCAAGAACTGGGCCACGCTCTGCGCGCACGCCCGCACGTTGTCGAACGTGAAATCCTCAGCGATGATCGCCCGCCAGCCGTCCGTCCCGAACTTGATCACGCTTCCCATAACCGCTCCTGTAACACTCAACCCGTGGGGCGGGCATCTTGCCCGCCGCTCTCACCGGCTCGCCAGATGCTGCGACGCCTCCGTAACGTCCTTCACCGTGTCGACCGCCTTCCAGAAGGCTCCGCTCTTATACCCGTACAGCTTCCCCGCGTCTGCCAGCTCCGGGAAAGCCGTCGTCTCGTGGTCGCCCACATCCGGCAGCATCGCGAAGAACTCGCGGTTGAGCACGTACACCCCCGCGTTTACCCAGTAGGGCAGCAGCGGCTTCTCGGCGAATCCCAGCACCCGCGTCCCTCGCAGCCTGACGACGCCGAAGGGGCTACGCAGCGCCGCCAGCATGATCGTTGCCACCGCGCCCGAGCGACGGTGACTGCGCAGCAGCGGCGCCAGCGGCTGGTCCGTCAGATTATCCCCGTTCGTGCCGATGACGAAGCGCTCTCCCTCCGGCACCTGCTGGAAGCCCTGCTTGAAGGCTCCGCCGCGGCCCAGAGGCTCGTCCTCAATCGAATAGCGGATGCGCAGCCCGAAGCGGCTCCCGTCCCTGAAGTGGTGCTCGATAGCTTCGTGCTTGTAGCCGCAGAGCAGCACCGCGTCCGTGACGCCGTTGCTCTGAAGCCACTCCAGGTGGTGCTGCAATATCGGCTTATCGTTGACCGGCACCATCGGCTTCGGCCGGTCCGCCGTCAGCGGTCGCAGCCGCTCCCCCTTGCCTCCTGCCAGTACCAGCGCAAACATGTACTACATCTACCTCTCTATGGATTCTCCACTCGCGTCAGGCAAAGCGCAAAATGGCGGCTACTAACACCGCAAGAGCGCCCACAACCAGGAGCACGGCCGCGATAAATCCGCCGAAAGTGCTGATTACTCGCGCTAAACGATAGCTACTCGACCCCTCTAGTCGCTCTAGCCAAGCATCCAAGAAGCGCGGTCGATTTGCGAGCCAGGCAACCGCGAGCCGGGCTCGTTCAAGAAGCGCGATCAAACGCTGCCAACGGGCCACCGTCTCAGGCGAGAGCTTGACTCTTCTCTGTCGTACCTCAGCCTCAACCCTTCCGATCGCCTGCCTCGTTTGGGAACGCGCTCCGGCTAACGACATGAACCAGAAGTCTGTTATGGGCACCGGTGAGAAAAGCCCAGAGACGCTCGCTGTGCCCAATACCGCCTCGAAAGCCTCCCACCTTCGGTCGTACAACTCCACTACTGTCCGATTGATGAATCCAGACAGGCGTCCAAACAAGATCTGCGCCTCTGCCATCAGATCGCTGAACCTCTGCTCATCGTCGTCCTTGACCGCCTTTTTCCCCACGCAGCCACGCACTAGCCTTTCCAGCTCATCCCAGATTTCGTCGAGCCTTCTCAGCCAATCGAGGCTTTGCTCGCAACCCGCCAAGTAGCCGCCATCCTCGGTCAACTGCTGCTCCCCAATAGCGGATCAAAAACGGTCACGTCTGCTCCTGTCCTATTCTCCTGTTCTACCAACGCCATCTAACCCTTTGGCCATCGCTCATACCCTGCTATGCTTGGTGGAGGCAAACGACCCGGCGCCGTACGTAAGGGAAACCTCAACGCTCTCTAGCGGTTGGCTCGCAGCGCTGCTCGCTCCGCCTTTATCTGCGCCGCGCTCAGCCCCGCCTCTCGACGCAGGATGTCTGCCTTGTCCGTCTTCTCCCAGGGCGCGTCTATGTCCTCGCGGCCGAAGTGGCCGTAGCACGCCGTTGCCTGGTATATCGGCCGCCGCAGGTTCAGCTCCCGGATGATCGCCTCCGGCCGCAGGTCGAAGTGCCGCCGGATCAAGGCCAGCATCTCATCCTCGGACACCCGCGCCGTCCCGAACGCCTCAATCGATATTGACGTCGGGTGGGACACACCGATGCAATATGAGAGCTGGAGCTCCAGCCGGTCGGCCAGCCCGGCCGCTACCAGGTTCTTCGCCACGTAGCGGGCAGCGTAGGCGCCGGAGCGGTCCACCTTCGTTGGGTCCTTCCCGGAGAAACAGCCGCCGCCGTGCCGCGCGACGCCGCCGTACGTGTCAACGATGATCTTCCGGCCCGTCAGCCCGGCGTCACCCATCGGGCCTCCCGTCACGAACCGGTCGGTGCCGTTGATGATGATCTTGGTGTCCTTGTCCAGCAGCTTGCCCGGGATGACCTTCCGGATTACCAGATCCTCGATCTCCTCGCGCAGCAACTCCAGCTTCACGACCGCGTCGTGCTGAGCGGCGATCACCACCGCCTCCACCCGCTTGGGCACGCCGTACGCGTATTCCACTGTCACCTGCGACTTGCCGTCGGGGCGGAGATAGTGCAGCGTCCCATCCTTGCGCACCTCCGCCAGCCGCTGACACAGCTTGTGGGCCAGCGATATCGGCAGCGGCATCAGCTCCGGCGTCTCCGTGCAGGCGAAACCGACCATCATCCCCTGATCGCCGGCGCCGTGCTCAAGTTCTTCGTCTTCGCTGATGTGCTCGCGGAACTCCAGCGAGTGATCGACGCCCCGCGCTATGTCTTTCGACTGCTCCTTGATCGACACCGCGACGCCACAGGTCTCGTAGTCGAAGCCGTACTTGGCGTGCGTGTACCCTGTTTGGCGGACCGTTCTCCTAACGATCTCGGCAATCTCTACGTAGCAGCTTGTCGTGATCTCTCCCATCACAACGACCAGGCCGGTCGTGGCCGCCGTCTCGCAGGCCACCCGCGCCAACGGGTCCTGCCCGATGATGGCGTCGAGGACGGCGTCGGATATCTGGTCGCACAGCTTGTCGGGGTGTCCCTCCGTGACCGACTCTGACGTCAGCAGCAGGGACGGCGAGTTCATAAACGTTGTCGACATCTGTTCCTCCTCCAGTTGATCAAAGTGGTGTCCGGGCTAAGTCCCCAATTCCCAGCTTGCCAAATACGCTTCCTGTTCCGGCGTTAGGGTATCGATGCTTATGCCCATCGAGGCCAGCTTGAGCTTTGCGATTTCTTGGTCGATCTCCAGGGGCACCGGATGCACGTCGGGGGGCAGCTTCTTCTCCTGCAAGGCGAGGTGCTCGGCGCAGAGGGCTTGGTTGGCGAAGCTCATATCCATCACGCTCGCCGGGTGGCCCTCCGCCGCCGCCAGGTTGATGAGGCGTCCCTCACCCAAGAAGAACAGCCGCTTGCCGTTGCCGAAACGGAATTCCTCGACGAAGGGGCGTATCTCCCGCCGCGCCTCCGCCATCTCCGCCAGCGCCTTCTTGTTGATCTCCACGTCGAAGTGGCCGGAGTTGGCCAGTATTGCTCCGTCCTTGATCTTCTCCAGGTGCGCCCGGTCGATGACGTTGATGTCGCCGGTGAGGGTGATGAAGATGTCGCCCAGAGGCGCCGCTTCCAGCATCGGCATGACGCGCAGGCCGTCCATCACCGCCTCCAGGGCACGCACCGGGTTGACCTCGACGACGATGACCTGTGATCCCATGCCCCGGGCCCGCATCGCCACGCCCCGGCCGCACCAGCCGTAGCCGCAGACTACCACGTTCTTGCCTGCCCAGAGGACGTTGGTGGCTCGCGTAATCCCATCGAGCGTGCTCTGGCCGGTGCCGTAGCGGTTATCGAAGAGATGCTTGGTGTCAGCCTCGTTCACCGCGATTATCGGGTAAGCGAGGGCGCCGGCGCGGGCCATGCTGGTAAGCCTTATGACGCCGGTAGTCGTCTCTTCCGTGCCTCCAAGCATGTTGGGGATGAGGTCGCGCCGTTCCTTGTGGATCGTCGCTACCAGGTCGGCGCCGTCATCCATCGTGATGTTCGGTTTGTGCTCCAGCGCCTGGTGGATGTGCTGATAGTAGGTCTTGTCGTCCTCGCCCTTCTTCGCGAAGGTGGAGATGCCGTACTCGACCGCTAGAGCGGCGGCGACGTCGTCCTGAGTGCTCAGGGGGTTGCTGGCGCAGAGGGCGGCTTGGGCGCCGCCATCCGCCAGGGCCAGCATCAGGTTCGCTGTCTCGGTCGTGACGTGGAGGCAGGCCGAAATGCGCACGTTCTTCAGGGGCTTCTCCTTGGCGAACCGCTTCCGGATCAACCTGATAACCGGCATCTCGCGCTCCGCCCACTCGATGCGCCGTATCCCCTCTTCGGCCAGGGAAACGTCCTTGACGTCGTAAGGCGTAGAAGGTTCTCTAGTCATGCTCAGTGGTATTCTCCTTGCTAGAAATTAATCCTCTTCTTCATCTTCTGCCAGCGTCACCATCTCCCCGCCTTTGCCGCGGCCGCGCCAGCGGGCCAGGAGCCGCCGCGCCAGAGTGCCGAGGCCAAACGTCTCCTTGCGCGTGACCCCACACTCGATGAGCTCGCACTCGTCTCGATAGCCCAGGCGCGAGTAAGCGCGGATCGCCGCCGTATTCTCCGGGGCGACCGTGAGGACGGCCTGCTGGCACGTCTGCAGCAGCGTCTCGGTTACCGCGCCGGTTGCCCGTAGGGCAAAGTGATTATTCCGGTGGGAAGGGTGGGTGAACACGTTCCCCACGACTGCAATCCCGTTTTCGCGGCAGACAGCATGCGTGCCGGCCACGGCTACGAGATGCTGGTCGCTGAATACTCCAAAGTATACCCCTTCTTCGATTCGGCGGGCCCGATAGTAGAACCTGTTGCCCTCGCTGCTGTACAGCCGGTCGACCGCAGGGATATCGCTGTCAGACAGACGCCTGACCTCCGATCCGTCGGCCGTCTCTTCTCCCTCCTCCGCCGGGACGGCGAAGGAGTCCGCTGTGACCATCATTCGCAGCATCGGCTTGTCATGGGCGAGGGCGAAGAACTGACGCAGCGCCTCTCTGTGATCCACCCGGAACGTTGCGAAGGTCTGCACGGGCCCCGGGTGAAGGCTAAACAGAGCCTGCAGGGCAAGAGAGTCGCCGAAGGTCACCAGCGCGTTGCCGAGGCCGCCTCGCGAGTGCATCAGCAGCGCCTCTCTCCCGTCTGCCTGCGCCAGCCACCACTCCGATTGAGAGAACAACTCCGGCTCCAACTGGCCGAGTGCGTAGGCCGAATAGGCGGGCTCCGGCTCCAGCAGAAGACGGATCCGCTCACGGTCCCGCAGCGGCCGCACCAGGAATCTGTAGTCGTTTTTCGCTTTCTGAGTCAGGCTTGCCTGCCTCCTATCGCTGCTAGCCTTGTCCATCTAAGAAGGCATGTACTTTCCGATAATGGGCGCGAGTTCCTTACGAATCTCCGCCGGCACCATCTGCGGCGGTGTCACCAGGGCGTCGCTTAGGGCACGCCCGCACTCGCAGTCGCGCTCTCTAGGCAGCCCTTGGGCGGCGAGAGCAACGACCCGCTGCGCCGTCTCTGCATTCGAAGCGAGATTGGCCAGGATCATCTCGGCGCTCACCGTACCGTACGACTCGTGCCAGACGTCGTAGTCGGTGACGCAGCACAAACTCGCATAGCAGATCTCCGCCTCCCGTGCCAGCTTTGCCTCGGGCAGGCTCGTCATGCCGATGAGGTCGGCGCCTTGAGCGCGGTAGAGGTTCGACTCCGCCTTCGTCGAGAACTGTGGCCCCTCCATGACGACGCAGGTGCCTCCCGCGTGCACCGTCGCCCCCGCTTGGCGGGCGCACTGGGCGAGCAGCTCCCGCATTGTGGGGCAGAACGGCTCCGCGAACGAGATGTGCGCCACCAGGCCGCGTCCGAAGAAGCTGTTGGCGCAACCCTTTGTCTGGTCGATGAGCTGCTGCGGCACGGCCAGGTCGCGGGGCGCGATCTCCTGGCGGAGGCTGCCCACGGCGTTGACCGCGATGATGCGCTCGACGCCTAGAGTCTTGAGAGCGTAGATATTGGCCCGGCTCGGCACCTCGCTGGGCAGCAAACGGTGCCCGACGCCGTGGCGGGGGAGGAAAGCGACGCGGATGCCGGCCAGCGTGCCCAGGAGAATCACGTCGCTGGGGTCGCCGAAGGGAGTACGGCAGTGGACCTCCTGCCGATCCGTCAGACCCTCCATCTGATAGAAGCCGCTCCCACCGATTATCGCTAGCTCTGCCTGAGGCATCTTCTAGTAACCCTCAAAGACCCGCTTGAGCATCTGCGCCACCTGTAGGGTCACCCACTTGCTTGGCTGTCCCTTCTTCTCGATGTCGACCCACATCTTGCCGTTGAGGCTTGTCTCCATTTTCCAGCGTCCCTGGTCGTCTTGCTTGGAGAGGACCAGCTTCAGAGCGTCGGTGAGCCCCGGCGCGGCACCGTACCCCAGATCTGCCAGCGCTCGAAGCGCTTCCAGAACGTTGCTCCCGTAGCTGACCGGGAAGCCGAACTTCTGCCAGTTCGAGTTAATCCGCTCCCGGTACGGGTAGTCGGCGACGGCGAGATTGCGGCTGAGTAGGAAATCGGCGCTTTCTTGAATCGCTGCCTTCACTTCCCCGCTTCGCTCCTTAGAAGGGACAGCAGCGAAGGCAAGGAGTGACTTGACGGCGCCCCACGCGCAGGGGAGATTGCCGTTGCCCGTGCACTCAAAGTGCCTCTCTGAAACACGGATGCAGAGTTGGTGAAGCGCTTCCTGTACCCGTTCGTCCTGTCCCCAGCCCAGGCGGTAGAGCGCGTGGATCAGGTTGCCGTTGAGACAATCGATCGCTGCGCTCGGTACGAGCTCCTGAGCGGCGGAGAAGGCACCACTCTTGGCCCTGCTGTGGTCTAGGAGGTACTCGCAGCCCCTGGCTACCCGCTCATCGGTACCGTCCGCGCCGAGCAGAGCCAGGAACATGATCTGCCATACCGTGCCTGTGTACTTGGGTGAGTAGCCCGCTCCCGGCTTGACCCAGTAGCCGTCCTCGTGTTGGGCGGCGAGGATAGCCGGTACCGGCCCTGTGCCCATTATTGCCTGCTTGGCGGCCACAGTCTCAGGGTGCTCCTCGGGCCTCTCCATTATCGTGCGTAGCGCCAGGTAGCGGACGGAGGGGTTATCCTCTTCCAGCAACCAGTCCGTCGGGTCGTCGTATAGGTAGTCAGACCAGCTTATCATCTGTCGTTTCTCACTAGCCTCTCTTGATCACCCAGCCCGCCGTGTCTGGGCCCCGATTGCTGTCGTGAACAGGCGCTCCAGTCCCTGTCGGTAGGGCGCCCGCACGATCCCTCGCTCCGTGACGATTGCCGATATATAGCCGTGCGGCGTGACGTCGAACGCGGGGTTAGCGACGGCTATCCCCTCCGGCGCCAGCCGCTTGCCTGCCAGCGTCGTGACTTCATCCGGCGAACGTTCCTCAATTGCTATCTCATCGCCGCCGGCCAGCGAGAGGTCTATTGTGCTGGTCGGGGCGGCCACGTAGAAAGGCACGCCGTTCTCTTTGGCAAGGACGGCCAGCGGATAGGTGCCCACCTTGTTGGCGACGTCGCCGTTTGCAGCGATGCGGTCGGCCCCGACAAAGACGCAGCTCACAGTCCCCCGGCGCATGAACCCGCCGGCGGCCGCGTCGACGATGAGAGTGGCGGGGATGTCTAGTCGTTGCAGTTCCCACGCCGTCAGCCGCGCTCCCTGGAGGAGGGGTCTCGTCTCGTCTACCAGCACCTGCAGCGCCTTTCCCTCCTCGTGGGCCGCCCGGATGACTCCCAGGGCAGTCCCATAGCCGCCGGTGGCCAGAGCGCCGGTGTTGCAGTGCGTGAGGACGGTGGCGCCGTCGGCGATCAGTTCCGCTCCCAGTCGGCCCATGTGTTCGTCTGCTTCCCTGTTCTCCTGATGTATGCGCTGCGCCTCCCTAAGCACGGCATCCCGGATCGCCTTCGGGCTCGACACTCCCTGCGCCACGCCCAGGACGCGTCTCAGCGCCCCGGCTAGGTTCACTGCCGTGGGGCGGGTCGATTCCAGCATTCGCGCCGCCGCCTCCAGATCGCTCAGGAGCGCCTGCTTGTCGGAGGCGGGACTGGAACGGGCGGCCAGCGCCAGGCCGTAGGCGGCCGCGAGGCCGAGGGCTGGGGCGCCGCGGATGCGCATCTCCCGGATCGCCTTAGCCATGCCCCGGCAGTCGTCGATCTCGAGATAGACTTCCTCTAGGGGTAGCCGGGACTGATCGAGAAGGCGGACTCTCCCCTCTGACCAGCTTATCGTCTCCAAACCGTTCCGTTCCTTCTGATGGGAGGCAACAAAAAACTCCTCGTGGTGTGAGAAGTTATGCGAAACCAACTCTCATCTTTCCCTCGTTACGAGGGTCGGACTTGGCACCATATCGGAGGAGAAACGCCTGTGCTTGGACTCCCCAGACTGGTTGCCGGGCTTCGTCGGGCCGTGCCCTCCACCACTCTTGATAAGAGCGTTTACCGTATGCGGTTGTAGGTCTATTTTAGAAGTGGAAACGGTTGAGCGTCAAGTTGGGTCGGCTCTGTCGTTGCCCGTCACCAGGGCTCCTGATGTTGAAAGTGGTCTTATTCCCCTGAGGGAGGAGTTGTTCCCATGGAATTCCAGCTTTCCGAAGAGCACAAGCTGATCCGTGACACTGCCCGGCGCATCGCCCGCGAGCGCGTCGCCCCCCGGGCAGCCGAGATCGACGAGAAAGAGGAGTATCCCCACGACATATTCCAAGTCTTTCGAGACGCCGGGCTGCTCGGTCTCACCATTCCCGCCGAGTACGGCGGAAGCGGCGCCGGCTTTCTCGCCCTCGCGCTGGCGGTTGAAGAAGTGGCGAAATACTGCTGCTCCTCTGGGCTCATGCTTCTCCTCTCCGCTCTTCCCACCCAGCCCATCGTCCTCGGTGGGACGGAGGAACAGAAGCAGCGATTCCTCCCTCCCGTGGCGCGGGGCGAGACGAAAGCGGCATTCGGACTCACGGAGCCTGATGCCGGCTCCGACGCCGCCAACATCAAGGCCCGCGCCGTCCGCGACGGCGACGAGTATGTGATAAACGGTGAGAAGGCGTTCATCTCCGGCGGCGCTGTCGCCGGGTACGTCTCCGTATTCGCTAAGACCAACCCCGCTGCCGGCTCGCGCGGTATCTCCGGCTTCATCGTCCCGGTCGATTCCCCCGGCTTCTCCGTCGCCCGCCTCGATCAGAAGATGGGGGTTCGCGGCGTCGCCACCGCCTTGCTCGCCTTTCAGGACTGTCGGGTGTCCGCGTCGAACCTCTTGGGCGGGAAGGAAGACCAGGGCTTTCGCACGGTCATGGGTACGCTGAACAGCATCCGGCCCATCGTGGCCGCCCGCGGCGTCGGCCTGGCGGAAGGCGCTCTCACCTATGCCCTCGACTTTGCCCGTCAGCGAGAAGCTTTCGGCGGGCCGATTGTCAATCTTCAGGCCATTCAGTTCCTCTTCGCCGACATGGCGATCCAGGTGGAGGCGGCGCGCCTCCTGACCTATCAGGCGGCGTGGCTCGTCGACCAAGGGCGGTTCCAGCGCGGAGACGCCCACATGCTGTCGATTGCCAAGGCCTTCGCCACGGAGATGGCGGTGAGGGTGTCATCGGACGCTCTGCAGGTGCTGGGCGCCCAGGGGTACATGCGTGACCACCCTCTGGAGCGCCACTACCGCGACGCCCGGCAGCTCATGATCGTCGAGGGGACGAGCCAGATCCATCGCGTCATCGTCTCGCGGGCGCTGATCGAGCGCGACCTCGTCTACGGCTAGGGGGCTATTGGCCGGCGGTCTCGACCGCTAGCGGCCGTGACGCCTGGCCCGCCCAGATCTGCCATGCCGACTTGAAGCTCCCATCGGAGCGACACAGCCCGGCGTGGGCGTACAGGTCGAAGGGTGGGTCAGCGGGGACGGCGGGGTCACATGCCTCCCCCCAGATTACGAACGGCATATCCAGGCGGTCCGCCTCCTGCAGGAGGAACCGGACGAAGCCCATCTGCTCCATCTCTGTTCCCTCGTTCAGCCCGTCGCGCCCGGAGCCGGAGGAATAGCCGGCGCTGGCGATAGCTATCGGCCTGTCCGTGTAATGCTTGACGCGGTTGATGTAGTCGGTCGGCATGTCGGTGATGCTATCGTAAACGAAGCTGGGATAGGTGCTCAGCGCTACGACGTCCAGCCTGGGTTCGAACCTCTGCAACAAAGACCACTCTTCGACAGGGTCGCCGTCTGGGGAGAGAAGGTCCTGCATCGCTTCGAGTTGGAAGGTGGGGAAGACCAG
>Ga0315286_10004341_pt1 | contig 13603 bp, 15 predicted proteins | sample YL17G10_0_MG_FD_205038 | JGI IMG/M metagenome (GOLD analysis project Ga0315286, IMG submission 205038) | Sediment microbial communities from Yellowstone Lake, YNP, Wyoming, USA - YL17G10_0 | ecosystem: Environmental > Aquatic > Freshwater > Lake > Sediment | place: USA: Wyoming | collected... | reverse complement strand
CGCTTAATAAAGGAATAAAGGTGGAGGTTTTAATCCCGGATTTTAAAGGTAAGCTAGATTGCATCAAGCGCGTTTTGGATGCTCATCCGCAAGTAATCGCCCATAATCTTGAAACCGTAAAAAGATTATATGCAGAGATAAGGCCAAAAGCCGATTACGAACTTTCTCTGGGGGTATTGCGTAAGATTAAAGAAGTTAGCCCTACTTCAGTAACCAAATCTTCGCTGATGTTAGGTTTAGGTGAGAGAGAAGAAGAAGTAAAACTCACGCTGCAGGATTTAAGAGGTGTAGATTGCGATATCATCACATTAGGGCAATACTTAGCTCCTTCGCAAAATCATTATCCGGTTCAAGAATTTATCAGCTGGGAGAAATTTATGCGTTATAGAGAGATGGGGATAGCGTTAGGATTTAAGGTGGTTCTATCAGGCCCCTTAGTGAGAAGTTCTTATCGAGCTGAAGAGGTGTATAAGGCATGTATGACCTGATTATAGTTGGCGCAGGGCCTGCAGGCTTAACTGCCGCGCTTTATGCCGGCCGATACCGGCTGAATACGCTGGTTTTAGAAAAGATGGGCGTAGGCGGCCAGATTATATTATCCTCTACAATTGAAAATTTTCCCGGATTTCCCGGCGGCATATCGCCTGCCGAATTAATGGAGAGAATGCATCAACAAATACAGGAATTGAATATAAGCGTTGAACTTGACGAGGTTTTAAAGCTGACTTCTGATTTAAAGTCGAAACACCCTACTTACAATATTATTACCGCCAGTAAATCCTATCAGACAAAGTGTGTGATTATTGCCAGTGGTGCCCAGCCTAAACGGCTGGATGTGGAAGGAGAAGTCAGATTAATCGGCCGAGGTGTCTCTTACTGTGCCACCTGTGACGGCCCGCTTTTTAGGGATAAAGAGATTGTAGTTATTGGCGGCGGCGACCGGGCAATTGAAGAGGCGCTTTTTTTGACCGGCTATGCGAAAAAAATTACGTTGATCCACCGCAGAGGACAATTACGCGCATCCGGGATTTTAGTAGAAAAGGCAAACAGCAATCCTAAGATAAATTTCATTTTAGAAAGCGTGGTGGAAGGAATTCTTGGTAAAGATAGGGTTGAGGCAGTTTCGATAAAAAATGTAGCCACCAATTCAGAAACCAGCCTCCCGTGCCAGGGCGTATTTATATTTGTCGGGATAAAACCTAATACCGAATCCTTCAAAGATATATTGAAGTTGGATGAATTAGGGTTTATAATAACGGATCAAGATTTAAATACTACGCTTACCGGCGTATTCGCCTGCGGAGATTGCCGTAAAAAAAGTTTATACCAGGTAGTTACCGCTTGTGCTGAAGGTGCTACTGCCGCTGCTTTAACGCATAAATATTTACTATGAAAAAACATCCTACGCATAATAAAAAATTAATCGCATGGGTGGATAAAATGGCGCGGATGTGTCAACCCATACATATTGTCTGGATAGATGGTAGCCTCACGCAGAAGGAAAGCTTAGAAAAAGAGGCTACAGCCACAGGAGAAATTATTCCTTTAAACCAGGAAAAACTTCCCGGTTGCTTTCTGCATCGTACTGCTCCTAATGACGTAGCCCGCACTGAACACCTTACCTTTATTTGCACCAAGAAAAAACATGACGCCGGGCCAAACAATAATTGGATGTCTCCTCAAGCCGCTTACCGAAAAGCCAGAAAAATCTTTAAAGGAGCAATGCAGGGTAGGACGATGTACGTGATTCCATTTTCTATGGGGCCGGTAGGTTCGCCATTTAGTAAGATGGGAGTAGAATTAACTGATTCTATATATGTGGTTTTAAATATGCTGATTATGACCCGGGCAGGGGAACAGGTCTTAAGACATTTGGAAAAGGATGATGATTTTACCAAGTGCCTTCATTCTAAGGCTGAATTGGATATAGATAAAAGGCTGATCCTACATTTTCCGGAAGATAATACGATTTGGAGCGTTGGTTCGGGTTACGGCGGGAACGTGCTTTTAGGCAAAAAGTGCCTGGCTTTGCGTATCGCTAGTTTTATCGCCAGGAAAGAAGGGTGGTTGGCGGAGCATATGCTGATCATGGGCATAGAGGAGCCAAACGGCCATATTGAATATATTGCGGCAGCATTTCCTAGCGCTTGCGGCAAGACAAATCTGGCGATGTTAATCCCGCCGGAAGGCCTGAAGAAAAAAGGTTATCGGATTTGGACGGTGGGGGATGATATTGCCTGGATGCGTATCGATTCTGACGGCTCTCTCTGGGCAGTTAACCCGGAGATGGGATTTTTTGGCGTAGCTCCCGGAACAAATGCACAAACTAATCCCACCTTGATAGATACGATTAAGAAAAATACAATCTACACCAACGTGCTTTTAAAACCGGATGGCACAGTCTGGTGGGAGGGCCTAGATTCAGAGGTACCTGTTCATGGTATTGATTGGCAGGGCCGTCCCTGGAAGCCGGGCATGGTTGATGCTCAAGGTAAACCTATATTAGGCGCTAACCCGAATAGCCGTTTCACTACTCCTATTTCACAGTGTCCTTCCATATCTTTTAGGCTGGAACATCACCACGGCGTACCTATCTCGGCCATCGTATTTGGCGGCCGCAGGCAATACTTGGCACCCTTGGTTTATGAGGCATTCAGCTGGCAACATGGAGTATTCCTCGGCGCTACCATGGCTTCAGAACGCACTGCGGCACAATACGGCAAATTAGGTGAAGTGCGGCGGGATCCTATGGCCATGCTTCCTTTCTGCGGCTATAATATGGCAGAATATTTTCGGCATTGGCTTCAGATGGGCAAGAAAATGGTTAAGCTCCCTAAGATTTTTCACGTGAATTGGTTTAGGGCCGATAAAAACGGCGAATTTCTTTGGCCGGGTTTTCGGGAGAATGTGAGGGTGTTAGAATGGATATTAGACCGTTGCAATAATAAAGTAGAAGCCCTCAAGACGCCCATAGGCTATATTCCCCGTCCTGGCGATATAGATATGACCGGGCTACATTTACCAAAAGATGCTTTAGAAAAACTTTTAAAGATAGAGAATAAGGATTGGCTTGAGGAACTCAAGAGTATAAAAAAATTCTTTCAGCAGTTCAAAAAAGATTTACCTGCCCAACTTTGGGATGAATATGAGGCGTTGTCTTGCCGCTTGAAATCCGAATGATGAATATGGAAGTTTTATTATCCACTGATTTTAAGGACTTAAAGTTTTATAAACGCGGAAAGGTAAGAGATGTTTATGATTTAGGCGATGAACTATTGATAGTTTCCACTGATAGAATCTCTTGCTTTGATGTAGTCTTATCTTCTGGCATACCTTATAAAGGCAAAGTTTTAACCGGTCTTTCTCTTTTTTGGTTTGATCTCATCGCACCGATCATAGCGCATCATCTTATTACCGCAGATATAAATAAGTTTTCAGAAGAAGTAAAAAAATATAAGCCCCAGCTTTTGGGGCGTTCAATGTTAGTGCGGAAAACAAAGCCGCTTGCGGTTGAGTGTGTAGTGAGAGGATATCTTTCCGGTTCAGGATGGCTTGAGTATAAGAAAACCCAGTCTATTTGTGGGATTAAATTGCCCCCCGGCCTCCTTGAGTCGGATAAATTGCCCGAGATTTTATTTACCCCATCTACTAAGGAGGATGTTGGCCACGATATGAATGTGGGCCAGGAATATATTGAAAAATTAGTGGGCTATGATTGCGCCGATAGATTAAAAAAAATCAGTTTAGATATTTATAAAAAGGCAAGCGAATATGCGCTATCGCGCGGGATTATCATTGCCGATACAAAATTTGAATTTGGTACCTGTAATAATAAAATTATTTTAATTGATGAAGCCCTTACTCCTGATTCGTCGCGCTTCTGGCCGAAAGACCAATATCAGCCAGGAGGGCCTCAACCTAGCTTTGATAAGCAGTTTGTCAGAGATTACCTGTTGAGTATAAATTGGGACAAAAATCCGCCTGCCCCTGTTCTCCCCCGCGAAATTATCGAGAAAACCACCCAAAAATATTTGGAAGCTTATAGGAGAATTACCGGTAAAGAATTAAAAACAGTTTAAATCAAAGAAGTGCATAAAATTTTTAAGAAAACATTAACTATATTTTTAAGAATAGGCATTAGCATTATCCTGTTTGTTATATTATTCCATTCTAAAGAAATAGATATCAAAAGCCTGCTAGATCATATCCACAGTGCCAATAAGCCTTTTTTGTTACTGGCTTTTTCTTTTGTTTTCCTGAACTATATTTTATGTTTTTTCCGCTGGAATATATTGCTGAAGGCGGCTAATATTCACTTACCCATTAAGCGGGTGGTGATCTCTTTTTGCGGCGGTGTATTTTTTAGCCTTTTTTTGCCCTCAAGCATCGGGGGAGACTTCGCGCGGAGCATAGATTTAGCCAGGCATACTCAAAAAACAAAGGAAGTAATAGCCACGGTATTTATGGATAGGTTAAGCGGCTATGTCGGGCTGGCAAGCGTAACTTTATTTTCATTATGTTTTGGTTGGGGGATAGTAAATAATGATCTTGCCGTTTTGGTTCCGGTAGCAATCATTGTTTTGGTATTAATCTTCATATTGTTGGTTTTATTTAACAAATTCCTATATACGAAAGTAAATAATTTTTTACATATCCCCAATTCCGGCAGAATCAGAGAATCGATAAAAAATTTGCTTCAAGAGATTCATTATTTTAGAGATAAAAAAGGTGTCTTATTGGAGAGCCTGGTGTTATCTTTAATTGTTCAAGCGATTGGGCCGATAGCAGTTTATATAACTGCGCGAGCTTTGGGCGTATCAGGTGTAAAACTACTTTATTTCTTTATCTTTGTTCCCATAATTGGCGCGATCACATTATTGCCCATAGCTATAGGCGGTTTCGGGATCAGAGAAAGTGCTTCAGTATTTCTTTTTGCTAAGGCAGGGATTGATGGTATTGCGGCTATGGCAATAGCGCTATTAAATTCTTATTTTATCTTCATTTTTGGTGTGATTGGAGGCATGATCTATGTCTTTACATTACATTATCGACGGTTACAACATTCTGCATCATCCTAATCTTGCCCCTGCCAATAAGAAAATCCAAGATCCCAAAGCCGCGCTTTTAGAATTTATCAAAATAAATAGGCTAACCGGTAGCCTTAAAAATAAGATTACCTTAGTTTTTGACGGTTATCCTGATGCGTCAGGAAAGAGCAGGGATAGCGCTGATATCGAGATTATATTTTCCCGGCAAGAGAGCGCAGATGAAAGAATTAAGAGGATAGTTGAAAATTCCAGCGGCCGTAAAAATATTATCGTGGTTTCTGATGATAAAGAGATAAAATTTTGCGTAAAAGCAGCAGGTGCCTCTTGCCTTAGCGTTGAAGAATTCACTCGTCCAAGCTTAAGGCCCGCGCATTTACAAAAAACCGATACGCGAAAAACCGAACTCTCTTATAGTCAGATCCAAAAAATAAATCAGGAATTCAAAAAGATATGGCTGAAATAGCGGTTTTGAACTTTTTCTTGACATAACTTAATACTTATGATAGAGTTAGACGAAGTTATACACCAAAACTAAAGGAGGTGGGAGATGGGTTTGCAAGGAATTTTGTTAGAACCAGCTAGAATAGTTCTTACGCAAATAGGCCAATTCTTAGTGAATATCCTCTTGGTGCTTATTATCCTGGTTATTGGTTGGGTTATTTCCAAGTTCGTCCAAACCATAGTTACGCGCATACTAAAGGTGGTAAAACTTGACTCGCTTTCTGAGCGTATCGAGTTAGACAGCCTTTTGTCAAAGGGGGGCATACACTATTCTCTCTCTGAATTGATTGGGGCAGTCTGTTATTGGCTGGTGCTTTTAGTTACTTTTGTCGTTGCCATCAATGCCATAGGTCTTCCCGTTGCTGCTGATTTATTGAGTAAAGTTGTTCTCTTCATACCAAATGTTATTGCAGCTATTTTTATCTTGATCTTAGGTATGTTTGTAGCTTCACTTTTGAAAAACATTATCCAGACCGCAGCCGCAAATGCTGGTATTGCTCATGTTAATGTTTTAGGCAAAACTATAGAAATTATCATAATCGTTATTTCTATAGGTATTGCCATGAAACAACTAAACATAGACGCTTCGATTATTGATAAGATTATTATTATTATGTTGGGTTCTATTGGCCTGGCAATGGGTTTAGCGTTTGGCCTGGGCTGCAAAGACATTGCTGCAAGGCACGCCTCTGATTTTATCGACAAGTTAAAAACAAAGAAATAAAGCAGTATTTAATTTTCTAGAAGCAGTTAAAAAACCCCCGCTTTCAATATAATGAGAGCGGGGGTTTTTCTAATTAATAACTAATCTTTTTGTGTAGATTTTCTTATATGCCCTATCACTTCTTTTATGGTTGCATCCGGAGTTGATGCGCCTGCGGTGATCCCTACGTTTTTGATGTGCTTAATCCATTCGGGTTTTATTTCATGTTTTGATTGTATCCAGAAGCTATTTCTATTCAGCGATTTCGATATTTCATATAATCTTTTAGTGTTAGCGCTGGTTTTCGAACCGATAATAATCATCACCTCATTTAAAAGCGGCATAATTCTTATTTCTTGCTGTTTTATCCTGGTGGGTTTACATATCGTATTATAAAATTTTAATTTTGGTATATGTTTTCGTAAAGCGCTGACTATGGCGATGACTTTTTCCAGATTTTGCGTAGATTGAACAACAATTGCTGCCTTTTTAACTCTTTTGATCTTTTTAAGAGGTATGCCTTTAAGATCATCAATTATTATCGCCTCTTTATTTAACTGCCCGATGATACCGTGTACTTCGTCATGTTTTTTATCCCCGATGATTATGATTTTATAACCTTTTTCCTCCATTCCTACTACGATTCTATGCATTTCTTTAACCATGGGACAGGTGGCATCTAGTATTTTATAGCCTAAACGTAGAGCGTTGATGAAGGTTTTTATGGGTGCACCGTGCGCCCGGATTAAGAGTATTTTATTCTTACCTTCGCCCAGGCGCTTCAATTTTTTGATCCCGCACTTATTCATTTCTCTGACCACATCTTCATTGTGTACTATATCTCCGAGCATCTCAATCTTGACACCTGATTTTATCGCTTCAAAAGCAATATTCAGCGCCCTTTTTACCCCAAAACAAAAACCCGCGGATTTAGCGAGATTAATTTTCATAATTTAAGGATTTTTTGAGCATAACGATTGAGGCATTCTTTATATCGAGGATACATAGCAGTTGAAGCAATAAGGATTGCGGCTTTAGTCAAAAGGAGAGTTATTTCCCTTTTTGCATAATCTAATGCCCCTGAAATGCTGACGAGTTTACGGATTTTTATTAAGTCGGTTTTATTAACTTTTTCTTTTGTGAAAATCATGCTTATAGTTGATTTATTTTCTTCCGTAGAATTATTATAGGCGTACCAGATAAGTATGGTCTTTTTTGCTTCCTGTAAATCCGAAAGCATAGATTTTCCGATTTCCCTTTCTTCGCTAAACAAGCCTAAAATATCATCCTTTATCTGAAAAGCCCTGCCTAAACATATGCCGTATTTTAAAAGTTTATCTATTTGGTCTTTGTTTGCTCCGGCTAAAATTGCTCCCGTGGCTAAGGGAGAAGCAAAGGTGTATTGGGCAGTCTTATAATCATAGATTCTATATATCTGCTCTTTTTTTATTTTTTCTAAATTCTCTAAGCCATATAGCAATTCGCTAAATTCGCCGCTGGCCGTATAAATTGTAGCCTCGATAAACCTTTTTAAGGCCTCTTCTTTGCGGCTTGCCTTTTGCTTTATTGATAATAACGCGTTTATTGCGAAAGCATACAGAATATCGCCGATTACGATAGCAAGGTCCTGGCCGTTAAATTTAAGGTTTTTATAGCCTTTTAAATATTTGTTTAACATTTGATGCATTGAAGGCCCACCTCTTCTGATGTTAGATTTATCGATTATGTCATCATGCACCAGCAGAAAGTCGTGTAAAAGCTCCCATGAGAGCGCTCCCTTATAGAGATTGAGGGCCGGCTTTTTTGTGAAACCCAGATACCCGACACAAAAGAGGATAGGGCGGATGCGTTTGCCATCCCTGAGCAGGAAATCTTTTATACTGTTGAATAAAAGGGGGGATATTTTGCTTAAGGAATAATCGGCGTTAATCTTTTGGATGAATTTAGCGAGTTCCCGGTTAATCTTATTTTTTATTTCAGCCAGCATGGTTTTATGTTATCATAAAAGTGCAATTATAGCAATATTATAGGGGACGTTCCCTCGTATTATAGGGGACGTTCCCTCAGGTGCCACCCCTAACGACCATAACACCTTGCCGTAAATACAATTAAAATTTTTGTTAGATTTACCCTCCTTATACGTCTATTGATAGTGGAAAGGGGGGATTTTTTATGCCACGTAAACCGAGAGTTCTTGTAGATGGAGGGTATTATCATATAGTAACAAGAGGCATTGACCGAAGACGGTTATTTCGTTATCGGCAGGACTACGATTGCTTTTTAGAAATAGTCAGGAAGTACTTAGAAAAATTTCAGGTTAGTATTCTGCATTATTGCCTGATGGCTAACCATATACACTTGATTATTCAGGCAGGGAAAAAGGAAGATTTACCGAGGTTCATGCAGGCAGTTTTACAGGTATACGCCAGCAATTTCAGGAAGAAATATCATTCTGTCGGATTTATATTTCAAAACCGATACAAAAGTTCATTTATTGATAAAGACAGCTATCTTCTTGAATGCGGCCGATACATCGAGAGAAATCCTTTAAGAGCTGGAATCATAGCTGATCTCCAGGATTATCCCTGGAGTAGTTTTCATTGCTATGCAAAAGGAGTAGATGATGATTTAATTAAAAAAAAGAATCCCTTGTATTTTGATTTAGGGAATACAGAGCAAGCGCGACAACAACGATATCGCGAATATTTGTTTCAAGATAGGCCATACGAACATATTGTAGATACAGCGTTTAGGTTACGTTAGGGTGGTACTTTGGGGAACGTCCCCATTAAACGGGAACGTCCCCATTAAAATTCTTAATTATACCCTTTAGGGTCGATATGTTTATAATCAACCCCAATCGGGTATAAAAATTAAAAAAATACTTGCAATTATACCCGAAAGGTGCTATAGTTCTCTTACTATGACTCAACCTCCAATTAATATACAGGTTAAAAATTTACGAAGAAAACTGGGTTTAACTCAAATTGATTTCGCAAAAAGAGTGGGAGTAGGTTTACGTTTTTTAAGAGAACTTGAAGGAGGGAAAACGACTGTCCGATTGGATAAACTTAATCAAGTTTTGGATTTCTTGGGGGTTCATATAGAATTAATGCGTAATGAAAACATAAATCTGGGCCTAAAGATAAAAATTTAAATTCGGTGCGGGATTATGGCAGAGCTTAGAAAAGCACAAGTTTTTTACAATGAGGATTTGGCCGGATATATCAGTGGAACAAAAGACGGGTATATTTTTGAATACAATAAAGAATTTTTAAAGAAGAATATGCCTATTTCGATATCATTGCCTCTTAGAGAAGAGCCTTATGAATCTAAAGAGTTATTTCCTTTTTTTAAAGGCCTTTTACCTGAAGGTTGGTATTTAGATATTGTTACCGCTACCCAAAAGGTCGATAGAGAAGATTCATTTGGCCTTCTGCTTTGTACTACGAACGTAGATACGATTGGTGCTGTAACTGTCCGGAGGATGGATTTGCCTAGTAATGAATAAGAAACTTATTAAAGAGATGTTTAATACTTCTGAACTGCCAATAATAGAATTTGGCTTGCAAGATGTTTCTCAAAAAGCACAGCAAATGGCAGGAAAGTTATCTATTTCCGGGGTTCAGCCAAAATTATCCATGAAGCTTGATAGGAAAAATAATTCGCTAATTTCTGTTGCCGAAGGCGGAGAATATATTTTAAAACCACAAACTGCGGCCTTTCCGAATATTCCTGAGAATGAACAGTGTTGTATGGATATAGCGGCGGAGTTTAAGATAGATGTTCCGCCTCATTGCCTATTGCCTTTAAAGGATGGAAGTTTGGCATATATCGTAAAAAGATTTGATAGGGAATCAGGGATGAAAATCCATCAGGAAGAATTTTCTCAAATATTAGAATCAGGAAATAAATATAATGGTTCCGTTGAACAAATTGGGCGTAAATTAAAAGAAATATCGACCGCGCCCGGATATGATGTGCAATTATTTTTTGAGAGAGTTGTCTTTAATTTTATTATTGGAAATGGAGACGCTCATTTAAAGAATTATTCAATTTCGTATAAAGATAAAGAAACTATTCGTTTAACACCTGTCTATGACATTGTTTGTTCAAAATTGGTGATTCCAGGCGAAGAGGATTCTGCTTTATCTATCATCGGTACAAAGAATAAGTTAAAAAGAGAAGATTTTGATAAGTTGGCGGATTATTTAAATATACCCATAAAAATTCGATTTGAAAAATTTGAAAAGAGCTTAGATTTAATGGAAAAAATAATTAAGAATTCAGAAATTAAGAAAGAGGCTCAAGAGCAGTTTATTAATATTATTAAAGAGCGCCTATCGCGTATGGATTTAGCGGGGGAAGAATAAATAGTAGCTATCCCTATTTATACCTATTTATATCGACAACAGCGATATCGCGAATATTTGTTTCAAGATAGGCCATACGAACATATTGTAGATACAGCGTTTAAATTATGTTAGGGTGGTACTTTGGGGAACGTCCCGCTGTCGCCGCTGTCGCGCCCGCTGTCTAAGTGACACTAAATTACAAGGGAGGTAGGGCATGGGAAAAAAGAAAATATTGGTAGTGGACGATGAACAGGCTTTCTTAAGAGTGCTACAAAACAGATTGGAATCTATGGGGTATGAAGTAGTGACTGCCAGCAACGGCAAAGAAGCTTTAGAAAAAATAAAAACAGATAAGCCTGATGCGGTTTTGCTGGACATCATGATGCCTGTTTTAGACGGAATTCAGACTTTGAAAGAGATTAGAAAGAAGGATAAAAATTTGCCGGTATTTATGCTTACCGCTTCCTCCGATACCGAGCGGTTTAAATCCGCCAAAGATTTAAATGCCTCCGGCTTTATTATTAAAACAGGAGACTTAAAAATTGAAATCAATAACATCACTAACGTCTTGAACCTTGCCGCAAAATATAAGGGGGAGCATCCGGGAACCTAGAGAAAAACAGTGAAAAACAAAGTTTATATTAAGACTTTCGGCTGACCGATGGTTGCGCTATAGGGGGACTATGGAAAAGATAGCCGAAGCTATCTTACAGCTTGAATAATAATGAGTTATGCAAAAATTGTATATCTATAACTGAAAGATTATAATGCGAATATTATTAGTAGAAGACGTAAAAAGGAGAAATTATGAAACAGTGGTATGAATTATTATATGAAAATTACGCCTACAAATACGACAAAGAATGTTTTGTCCAGGGAACCGTGGGCGAATGCGATTTTATCGAACAAGAAATAAAACAGGATAAATCCCTAAAGATACTAGATATCGGTTGCGGTACCGGACGTCACGCGATAGAGCTAACGAAAAGGGGATATAACGTGACCGGTGTTGACCTTTCCGAGGATCAGATCAAAAGGGCAAGTGAAAAGGCCAAAGAGGCCGGGGTGACGATCGACTTCCAAATACAAGACGCGCGCAATCTTCCTTTTGACAGCGAATTTGATCTGGCGATCATGCTCTGCGAGGGCGGGTTTTCTCTCATGGAAACAGATGAGATGAATTTCGAGATTCTCAAGAACGCAACAAAAGCGCTTAAAAGTAAAGGCAAGCTCATTTTCACCGCATTAAACGGATTGTTCCCGCTGTTTCATTCTGTCAATGACTTCTATGAGTCGGCGCAGAAAGAAGGCCAGTCCCAGTGTAAGGAGTGCTCCTTTGATCTGATGACTTTTCGTGATCATAACACCGTTGTTTTTGAGGACGATTCCGGCAATAAAAGGGAGCTTAAGTGTAACGAGCGTTATTACGTGCCCAGCGAGATCACTTGGCTTTTAAAGACGCTCGGGTTCAAAAAGATCGACATCTTCGGAGCGAAGCTTGGCGCCTTTTCCAGGCAAGACAAGCTTACGACCGATGATTTTGAAATGCTCGTTGTCGCGGAAAAATGAAAGAAGATAAGAAAAAAGTTTTCATTAAAAATTTTGGCTGTCAGATGAATGTGCGCGATTCGGAAGTGATTTGCGGGCTCTTGAAAAATGAAGGCTACGAATTTACAGAAGAGGCAAACACGGCTGATATTGTACTATTTAATACCTGCTCAGTCCGCCAGCACGCTGAAGATAAGGTGTGGTCAGAAATCGGTAGAATCGCTAAATCACGTAAGCGGGGAGAGTCCCCTTCGGGGAGAGTTCCTGATAAGAAAATAATCGGCGTGATTGGCTGCATGGCGCAGAATTATAAAGAAAGTATTTTTGAGCGGGCAGCGAATGTGGATTTTGTGGTGGGGCCTTCCGATATCCAGAAAATACCAGCGATTATTAATACTCTTTTAGAGACTGAAAAAAAGGGGGGAGAGTCCCCAAAACAAGGGGAGAGTCCCCGTTTTTCAAACGAAAGAAAAATTTGGGAAACTGATGGGGGGATCCGGCCGGAAGAGATTTATCATACCGGATTTTATGAAGATAAAGAGCATGCCTACGTGGTTATTTCAGAAGGATGTTCCAATTTTTGTTCCTATTGCGTAGTGCCTTATGTGCGGGGAGAGCTACACAACCGAAATTATAAAGATATTTTAAAGGAAATCGAAGAAGCAGCGGATGCAGGGATTACCAAGATTACGCTATTGGGGCAGAATGTGAATGCGTACAGCTCGCAGGTAAATTTTATAGAGTTGCTGAAGTTAATAAATGATATTAAGGGCTTAAAGGAATTTAGTTTTATTACTTCGCACCCTAAAGATACAAGTTCAGATTTATTTAAGGCGATGGCGGATTCGGAAAAATTAAAAAAATACCTGCATCTTCCGGTACAATCTGGTTCGGATAGGATTTTAAAACTGATGAACAGGGGTTACACCCGCAACTTTTATTTGGATTTGGTGAAGAATTACCGTACAATAGTAAAAAGTGCAGTGTTGACCACGGATATAATTGTGGGGTTCCCCAGCGAGAAAGAAGAAGATTTTCAGGATTCTTATGATTTGGTCAAAGAAATCCAGTTTAATGCCGCCTTTATTTTTAAATATTCGCCCCGCCCGAATACCCAAGCAGCAAATTCGGGGGATGATGTAGCAAGAGAAGAAAAAGAAAGAAGGCACGGCTTGATTTTAGAATTGCAGAAAAAAATCTCGAAAAATAAGAAATGATAGGCCAAAAATTCCAAATTGCCTGCCTGTCAGGCAGGCAGGGAATTTGTAATTTATTAGTGATTTGGTGCTTGATCATTGGAATTTTTACCAACGCCTATGCCTTAAACCTCGATAAGGTCAAATTTAATTTTTTAAGCGGAGATTATAAAGAAGCGATAAAAGAAGGCGAAAAGATTTTGGCGAATGAGGCTAATTCCGGGAATATCGATGAGCTATATTATTTTTTGG
>Ga0315286_10004340_pt1 | contig 13604 bp, 9 predicted proteins | sample YL17G10_0_MG_FD_205038 | JGI IMG/M metagenome (GOLD analysis project Ga0315286, IMG submission 205038) | Sediment microbial communities from Yellowstone Lake, YNP, Wyoming, USA - YL17G10_0 | ecosystem: Environmental > Aquatic > Freshwater > Lake > Sediment | place: USA: Wyoming | collected... | reverse complement strand
AACCGCCTGGTCAACATCCTCAACCAGCGGAAGGCGCGCTGGTTCCTCGCGCATGTCGACGACTTCTTCATCGTACTGGAACGACCATGATCCATAAACTCATCGCCGCTCTCGCCGTCCTGGCGCTCGCGGCTTCGAACGCGCCCGCCGCGCCGGCCTCAGCCGGGGCGGTGGTCATCAAGATCGGCAGTATCGCCCCCGAACGGTCACCCTGGGGCAAGGCCCTGGAGAAGGTCGCCCGGGACTGGGAGAAGATCTCGAACGGGACCATCCAGGTCAAGATCTACCCCGGCGGCATCGCCGGAAGCGAACGGGCCATGATCCAGATGATGCGCCTGGGAGGGCTCCAGGGCGGCGTCTTCACCAGTTTGGGCATGTCGAAGATCGAGCCGTCCGTTACGGTCCTCAGCATTCCCCTTCTCTTCCATTCGACCGAGGAGTTCGGGGTCGTTTTCGAAAAGATGAAACCCGCGTTCGAGAAAAAGATCGAGGAGAAAGGCTTCAAGATCGTCCTCTGGACGCACGCCGGTTGGGTCAACTTCTTCACCAAGGAGATGGTGATCTATCCCGAGGACCTGAAGAAACTCAAGATCAGCGTCACGGACAGTGACCCGGAACTCGAACAGGTCTGGAAAAAAATGGGCTTCGAGGCCGTTCCCGGCGACTTCAAGGACCTCATGGTCCAGCTCCAGAGCGGCATGGTCTCCGCTGCCTACCTGCCGGCTCTCCTGGCGGGGTCCGGTCAATTCTTCGCCGTCGTGCCCCATATGCTTTCCATGCCCCTGGCCCCTCTTGTCGCCGGCCTCATCCTGAGCGACAAGGCCTGGGCGAGCATTCCGGCGGACCTGCATCAGCCTTTTATCGCGTCGATCGACGAGGCCTCCCGCGGCCTCCTCGAAGAGGCGCAGGCCCTTGAGGCCGACGCTGTGAAAATGATGAAGGAGAACGGCCTCATCGTCCACGACCCTCCCCCGGCTGCGCTGGAGAAATGGCGGCAGACTGCCGCCGAGGGCGTCAAGGACCTCATCGGGTCGAGGTTCTCCAAGGAAATGTACGACCAGATCGTCGGGTATCTCCAGGAATTCCGGAAGGCCCGTGGCAAGTAGGGTCGTCCGCGCTTTCCACGCCGTCGAACAATCGCTGGCCTTTCTCTCCATCCTCTTCTTGGCGCTGGTCCTTCTCTTTGAGGCGGTAGCCCGCAAGATCTTCCACACCGGGATCCCCGACTCGACCAACTACGTCCAACACCTCGTGCTCGCCGCCACCTTCATCGCTGCGGCCATCACCTCCCGGGAAGGGAAGCACCTGGCGCTGGCGACGGCGATGTCGCTCCGCGAGCCGGTGAAGTCCGTCGCCGCCGTCTCCACGGCCGTGCTGTCGGCCGCGCTGACGCTGGCCTTCGGGCTGAGCGCCCTGTCGTTCGCCCGGAACGCCTTCACCGCTGCCGACAAGATCGGCCCCTTCCCGAAGCGCCTCGTGGTGATGATCATGGCCGCGGGTTTCCTGGCTATGAGCGCCCGGTTCATCACCACGCTCGAGAAAAAGAAAGCGCGGGTGCCGGCGGCGGCGGGGGCAGCGCTCCTGGGAATATTCTTCGGGATCGGCCCGCTCGTCCAACTCCTGACCGGCGGCGGAACGGTGTCCCTGCCGTTCCTCACATCGGTCCAGGAGTTCCTCCGGCCCCTGCTCTCGGGACTGGGGACGCCGCTCATCATCATCCTGATCGCGTCCGCCTTCCTGGGCCTGCCCATCTTCCTCGTCCTCGGCGGCATCGCGTTCATTCTTTTCGCCAAGGCCGGCCAGCCGCTGGAGATCATCCCCAACCAGGCCTACGAGGTGCTTACCGGCAGCGCCATCCCGGCCATTCCGCTCTTCGCCGCCGTGGGCTTTTTCCTGTCCGAGAGCAAGGCGGGGGAGAGGATGGTCCGGTTTTTCCAGGCCGTTTTCGGCTGGTTCCCCGGCGGCCTGACGGTCATGGCAGTCATCGTCTGTGCCTTCTTCACGACGTTCACGGGCGCTTCGGGCGTGACCATCCTGGCCCTCGGGGGGCTCCTTTCCGTCATCTTGGAAAAGGCGGGTTATCCCAAAAGGTTTACGGTGGGGCTTCTGACCGCGTCGGGAAGCGTCGGCCTGCTCTTTCCGCCGAGCCTGCCCGTCATCATCTACGGCGTGACAGCCCAGACGAGCATCAAAGACATGTTCATCGGCGGACTGCTTCCCGGCATCTTCCTCGTACTCTCCGTCATGACCATCGGCATCGTCTATTCATGGAAGCACGGCATCCCCCGCCATGCCCTGCGGGCGAAGGAGGCGCTGGCCGCCTTTCGCGAATCCTTCTGGGAGCTCCTCCTGCCGGTCGTCGTTTTCGGCTTGTATTTCGGCGGCCTCACCAGTTTGCAGGAGAGCGCCGCGGCCGCTCTTTTTTATGTCTGGGTCGTCGAAACTTTCATCAAAAAGGACGTGAGGATACGCGACCTACCCCAGATCTTTCTCCGCTGCGTCCCGATCATCGGCGGTGTCCTGATCATCCTGGCCCTGGCCAACGGGCTTTCCTATTACATCATCGACGCTCAGATCCCGCAGAAGCTCACCGCCTGGGTCGCGGCGACGATCTCGTCGAAGTACGTCTTCCTGCTCATCCTCAACCTGGCCCTGCTCGTCGTCGGCTGTTTCATGGACATCTATTCGGCCATCCTTGTCGTTGTGCCTCTGATCATCCCGCTCGGGAACCTCTTCGGCATCCATCCTGTCCATCTCGGCATCATCTTCCTGGCTAACTTGGAGCTGGGCTATCTCACGCCGCCCGTTGGACTGAACCTGTACCTGGCGTCTTACCGGTTCAACGAGCCGATCCACCGGGTGTACAGGGACGTGCTGATGTTCCTGTTGCTGGGGCTGGTGGCGGTCCTGCTCATCACCTACGTGCCCCTCCTCACCACCGCGCTCCTCTAAGGGAAAAAAGAACGGACCTGGTCTTCGCAACGCATCCTTGTCGCCATCCGATGACAAGACCGACGTTGCGAAGACCAGGTCCGTTCTTTTTTCTTGTCCTACTCTCTGTCGCGGTTGAAGTGGGGCATGTCCGAGGGGATCTCGAGGGACAGCTCGACGAAGCCGGCGTAGACCCCGTCCTTGAACCAGGGTGTCTGGAAGATGAGCTTCTTTTTCCCGTTCTTCTGGATGGTGTAGACGTTCGTCCGGCGCTCGTCCATCATCTTTTTAAGCATGGTCCGGCTCGGCTCGGGATGGCAGGCAAGGACGTCCGTCCCGAGGAGCGTCGCCCCGCCGTCGGCGGCAAACACTTCGATTGACCTGTCGTTCATCTCGACGATCCGTCCCGCGGTATCGCAAACCGTCACCGCTCCGGGGAACTCCTTGACCCAATCATTCATGCCCATGGTGTCCTCTATTTCCCAGGTTTTTTAACGAGCGCCCGGACGGCGTATCCCGCGTATCCGGAGGCGCCGGCGGCGACGGCCGCGACGAGCGCGGTGACGAAGACCATCAGCCAAGACCTTCCCAGCCCGAACATACGGGCCATTCGTGTCGCGATGAGCCCGCTTCCCGTTAGATAGAGAAAAAGACTCGTCCCCAACCACAGAAGTCCGGCCGCGAAAAAGCCCGTCCGAAAGGCCTTCCAGCCCGACTTCGCCGCGGCCGCGCCGTAGGCGAAGGGCACGATCATCACCCACCACCAGTAAGGCGTCAGAAGTTGGAGAGCCAGCATGACCAGGAGGCAAATGAGAACCGCTGTCATTTTCCACCTCTCATCACCGTCCGGCCGACGACGGCCGGATTGGGCTCGTCGGCCGATCTGAGGAAAACGAGCTCGTAAGGCTTCCCGGCTGCCCAGTCGTCGACGAAATCGTCGTAGAACCGGGAGCCGGGATTCCCCGACTGCCCGCCCGGGTAGTTCCCCCAGGCTCTGACCTCGGGCCCAAGCTCGACGACCATCCGCCAGGACGGCGCCCATTTCGTGTCGATGGCGTTGATGACATGGCCGACGCCGTCGGCCTCGGGGAGCTTCCGGCCGAATCCCGGGATCTGGCAGAGGTGCCCGAGGCTCGTGTCCTTGACGCCGCCCCACTTCCAGGCCTCGCCGAACCGGCCGAGCCGCTTCTCGATGTTCGCCACGGCCGCGTGGAAAGCCCGCTTGAGGATCTCCGTAAGCGTCTCCCGCTCCGCCGTCGTCCTGTCGTCGAAATATTCCGCCTCAGGGCTGTTCATGATGAGGTCGACCATCATCTCGCTGGCCGGCCAGGGCATTCCTTCCATGTTCCCCTTTTTCTCGTCGCGCCAAGTCGACCGGGTGATCTCCGTCCAAAGCTCGTCGAATACCGTCGGCGCGATCAGGGCCGCCCGCCATTCGAAGTTCCAGGCCCGGAGCTCCTCGAAGCACTTTTTTTCCGTCTCGCCGGCCGTTTCGTTTCGCAGGATGTCGAGCAGGCGGGGCAACACGGCCCTGGCCCGGACATCGAGGACATCGCCCTGCATCCGGATCATGTCGGCGGGCGTGACATCCCGGGCGGCCGCAAGGAGCTCGTTGATGCGCGCGGCCCGTTCGAACGAAGCATAATCCCAGCCGACATAATACGGATAGCCAGGGCCCGCCGGCAACTGGTTGGCCGAACTGACGAAGCCCCTTTCCGGGTTCTCGACGTGAGGGACTTGTTCGTGAGGGATCCAGCCTCTCCATTCGTCCCTCGGGTCGGCGCCGTCGAGGACATAACGCCCCTGCCCTTTCCAGCGCAGGGGGAATTTTCCGCTGTGCCAGATGGCGATCGTGCCGTCCCGGTCGGCATAAACGATGTTCTGGGAGGGGCAGTCCCAAGTCTCGAGGGCCGCGACGTATTCGGCATATGTTCCGGCCCTGTTGAGCGCGTAGAGCGCCGAGAATTCGTCCGACGCATCGTGGGCCAGCCAGCGCAAGGCCGCTCCCGCCGGGATGCTGGCGGGGGCGATGGACGGCTCGTCTTTCGGACGAACGACCGGCCCGTATCCGGTGTAGATGACGCGGTCGACGACCGTCGCGCCGCCTCTGACCTTGATCCTCTCTTCGCGGATGGAGGTTTTCCGCCACTCTCCGCCGTGAAGATACTCGGCCCGCGCGTCGTCCCTGAACGTGATGTCGTACCAATCGAGGACGTCGTCGGTCCCGTTGGTGAAGCCCCAGGCGACGGACTCGTTATAGCCGGCGATGACCAACGGCGCGCCGGGGAAGCTGACGCCACGGACGTTGACGCCGGGGGCGGAGAGCTGGATCTCGTACCAGATCGCCGGGAGCGAAAGCTCGAGATGCATGTCGTTGCAGAGGATGGGAAAACCGCTGCGGGTGAGCTTGCCGGACACGGCCCAGTTGTTGCTGCCGATACCGGGGCCCGTCCGGAATCCGGGTATCAGGAACGCCCCGGAAGGGGGGGCGTCGAAGTCGGAAAGAAGCGAGCCGGACGGCGTCCCGGTCGCCCCAAGCGCAGGCCCGGCTGGCTTTTCACGAGCCGGAACGGGAAGCGGTGTGAAGTCGAGAGGCGTTTCGGGAGGGATGACCGGGGGGACGAGCGGCGGAAAAAAGGGGAAGAGCCGGTCGAGGGTCTCCTCTCCGAGGGCCGCCCTCGCTTGGGTCATGATGGCGTCCTGATTATAGGAAGCCAGCGAATAGGATATCGCTTTGAGGAGGAGGGCGCATTTGAGGTCCGTCCACGGCTGGGGCTTGTAGTCGAGGATCTTGTATTCGACGGGCAGGCCTTTGCGGTCGAGGGTCCGGATGTAGGCGTTGACCCCGGCGGTGAAGGCGTCGACAACTTCCCGCGTCTTGGGGTCGTTACGGAAAGCGCGGACGGCGTTTTCCGCGGCCCAAGGGAGCCCGAATCGGCGCGTGAAAATGTCCTGCTTCAAGCCGACCGGTCCGACGACTTCGGAGATCCTCCCGGCCGTGTAAAGGCTGCCGAACTCCATCTGCCAGAGGCGGAGCGAAGCGGCGACATAGCCCTGGGCCAGGTACAGGTCGTGGTCGTTTTGGGCGAAGATGTGAGGGACGTGCCGCGCATCCCAGACGACCCGGACCTCGCCGAGAAGACCCGGAACGACGAGATTTTCGGGAACGGCGTCGGACCGGCTGCCGTTCTGCCAGAAGCCGGCGAACGGGTTGAGGAGCTTGCCGAGGGCGGGGAAGGTGCCGTGACGGTTATCGAGGCCCCAGAATAGCGCGGCTGCGAGGACGAGGGAAACGATCGCCCGGACCCATCTCATGAACGCCTCCATACCGATCGCGCGAATTCCGGATGTGTTGTCCGGAGTTATAGCACAGCGCCTCAGTTCCTGGCAACGCGGTTCCCCCACGGCCGGCATGCGGACTAGGATTGGCCAGGAGCTTTTGATAAAATACCCGGCAGGAGGACGACATGCCTGACGATGTCCTTTTTTCGGGTTTCACCAAAGAGACCGTCCGCTTTTTCGCGGCGCTCCGCAAGAACAACAACAAGGAATGGTTCGACAGGAACCGGGAGACTTACGACCGGCACGTCATGGCGCCGGCCAAGCTATTCGTCACGGCCATGGGGCAGAGGCTGAAGACCATAGCCCCGCACATCGTCGCCATGCCCAAGGTCAACAAGTCCATCTTTCGCATCAACCGTGACACGCGCTTCAGCCTGGACTCCTCGCCCTACAAGACGAACCTCGGCATTTTATTCTGGGATGGCGTTCGCCCGAGGATGGAATCCTCGGGTTTCTATTTCCACCTCGAGCCGCCCGACCTGTGGCTCGGCGTGGGTATGTACATGATCCCGGACCCGCTCCTCGGCCGCTTCCGGAAGGCCGTCGTCGACCCGAAGAGCGGCGCGGAAATCCGAAAGATCAAGGCCGCGATTTCGGCAATGGCGGGCTTCTCCTTCGGCGGCCAGCACTATAAGCGCGTCCCCGCTGGTTTCGACCCCGCCCATCCGAACGCCGCGCTCCTCAAGCACAAGGGCCTCTACGCCAGTTTCGAGTCGAAGATCCCGGCCGAGTTTTTCTCGGCCCGTCTCGTCGACTACTGTTTTGAGCGGTACGAGCCGCTGGCGCCGCTCCACCGCTGGCTGATGAAGCTCTTCGGATGAAAAGCTGACCTAGTTCTTCACGACCGCGTAACGGACGACCCTGGGGAATCCCTCTTCTTCGGCGACGTAGATCCGGCCCAGGGAATCGGCCATGTGAGGTGTTCCCGGTATTTCCAAGGACCCGACCTGTTTCCCCGACTGGAAGACATCGGCTGTTTTCTTGGCTTTGGGGTCGAGATTCCGAAAGCAGACGAAGACAAACTCTCCGCTTGGAACGATGTGGGCCGCCGTGGAGACGAACCCCCGGCCCTTCTTTTGAAACGGTTTGAAAATCTCGCTCCTGCCATCGAGGACGTGCTCGAGCTTCCGGTCCTTGAAGACCGAAACCTCATACTTGTGAGGATTGAGGACGAATATCCTTCCGTCCTTCGTGCAGTTGAAAAGGATGGGAGCGCCGCACATCAGCATCTCCTTTATCGGCTCGTATTCGGCCGGGGGCGTAAAGGTGTCGCCAAAGGAGGCGAGGAGCTTTCCGGCCTGGTCGAAGACGTGGAGGATCTTGCCGCCGTGCGGTCCGATGGCGACCAGGTCTTCCGTCCCCGGACAGCCTATCGACGATATTGTGAAATTGACGAGAAAGGTCCGGATGTACTGACCGTCGGGGCCGTAGACGATGACCTTGCCCATGTCGTTGACGAAAAGTGTGCCGCCCGGCGTCACGGCGATGCCGCTGAGGTTCGTCGCCTCCCGGGGGCCCTGTCCTTCGGGCACGGCGATGGTTCTCAGGAGCTTGCCGTCCTTGTCGAATACGGCGATCTTGCGGAACTTGTAGTCGAGGACGTAGATATTGCCCTTCCCGTCGATGTCGATCCGGATGACCTCCCCGAACATCAGGTTCTCGTCCCCGTCCTCGACGCCGATGGTCAAGTCGGGTTTCAGGGTGACGGACGGAGCCTGCCCGGCCGCCGGCGAAGGCCGCCCGGTTAGGGCCGTGCTTGCCGAAAGGGCCATGAGGCATACTGCGCATAGCGCGAATTTTTTTTTCAAGATCCCCTCCTTTGGCCAGAATCTAGCCCATGAACTATTTATTCGGATCACGCTCCGCCGCAGCGTTGCGTTTCGGGCCGGGCATCGAAGGCAACAAGTCGGCGTCGACGATCCGGTACTTGCCGATACTGATGAGGCCATCTTCTTCCTGCTCGGGGATGATGAAGAAACCGTCGTCGGTGAGCACCGTCCACCTGGCGACCACGCGATGATTCCGTCCACCGGCCGGGAATCGCAGAACGAAGTTGTCAATGAAGCGGCCGGCTTCGTCAAACACATCGACCTGCTGGTCGTCCCCGTTGGGCTTCATGACGGATGTGAACACCCAGAGCTTGCCCGCGGCCGCATGGATCCTGTCGATGTCCCAAACATAGGGATCGTCGGGGAGTTCGATCCCCTTTGTTTCAGGGTCGGGGTCCGCCGGCTTCTGGCTGTTGCTTTTCACCCGGTCATATTTCCTGGCGATGACGTGCTTCACTCTTCCGGTGCGAAGGTCGAAGGCGACCACTTGATATTCGGCCGTATGGAGGATGTACAGAGTCGATCCGTGGATATCTGCGTCGATCGGATCCTGGCGAAATGCGTTCGCACGCTTGATCAGCATGCGCACCGGGAATTCATAGAGCTTCTTCCAGGACCTGAAGTCGGGCGATATCTCATAGACGCAATTGGGGACAGAGAAGGCGCCCGAGCTCCCGAACGCGGCCGAATGGAATACTTCGTCCCGGATGCCGTAGATCTTGCCTTCGGCGGCGGCGAGGAACCACAGACCGTGGGTATCCTCTTCGACTCTCGATTCCTTGATGTAACGGCCGTCCAGGCCGAAATCCATGATCTTCGGCGGGATCCAAGCCAGCACCCGGATTCGGTCCTCCATGACCAGAAAGCCCGATGGGTTCTGGGCCTCCCCGGGCCCTTGACCTTTCTTCAAGAGTTTGGAGATAAGCTTTCCTTCGGGGCTGTAGCGGTAGAGCCGGGGGCCTTCGTCATAATCGATGAAATAGAGGCATTTATCCGGACCGAGCGCGAGCTCCCGGGGAGACTTGAATATCGCCGTAGCCCCATCGTCCTTGATCCGCAGAACTTCTTCGAGCTTGACGACGCGGCCGGCGTTCTTTGCCAGGGCCCGGCTGGGATTGTCGATACGCGTTTGGCCGGGGCCGAGGACTACGATGCTGAAGACCAGCATAAGGAAGATGACGGCATCTCGAAACTTGATGGGATCGCGCATCTCTCTCACCCCGATTCCATCTTAGGCCTCCGGAGGGGCGAACGCAAGCGCGCCCGCGACTTAGCGGAGAACCAACAGCCAGCCCTTGCCGGGTTCGAAACGGATGACGTCGTCAGGCTTGAGCTCCGCCGCCTCTTGGAAATTTTCGATGGCCGGGGCGCGCAGGACGGCTTTATTCGGGTCGAGGCCCAGCTTTTTCCAGTCGATCGCGAGACGGATGTCGACGGGTCCCTTGGCCCAGCTGGCCAGCGCGACGAGGACGGACGGCCGCGCCGCTTTCCCGTCGCCACGTTTGACGTAGGCCGTGGCCAGGACCTCGGGCGTCCCCGTCTTGACCGGATTCGACTCCACCCACCAGCCGACCATTTCGCTCTCCGTTATCCCGAACTCGTCCCAGACCTTCCACAGCGGCCGCGGGTCGCCGGCCCAGGGCAGGCGGCTGGTCATGCCGAATATCATGCCGCGCCAGGGGTTGCCGCCGTCCTGGAGCATCTCGCCCATGAGCCCGAAGGGGATGCCCGACATCTCGACGAGCCAGTAGTCGGGGCCGCTGCCGTTGTAGTCGAAATACTCGCCGAACCAGAGACGGTTGAGGAAGGGGAAATGCTCGAGATAGAGGTTGGCGCTCGAGGCGAAACCGTCGCGCACGTTGTACTGGTTGGCGCTGTGGAGGTCGATGAGGGAGCCCGGCCGGCTGCGGTCGAGGACTTTGCGCACCCGCTTCATCGTCGTCCGGTCGAAGGCGACGTCGTCGAGGTAGAGCCCGTCGATGCCGACGTTGCGGGCGACCCAGTCGAGGCCCTCGATGTAGTAGTTGTGCCAGCGCGACATGCCGCTGTTGATGACCGCGGCGTCCTTGAGCTCGGGGACGAACCAGGCGGCGATGTAGTCGTTTCCCAGATGCTCCTGGAGCCAGGAATAACCCCCGCCGGGGCCCGGCGAGAATATCTCGTGGCCCAAACTGCGCAGGGCGAAGAGCTCTGGGGCGCGGTTGGAGAGCTCGCGGACGGTGTCGTAGATCTTGACCTTAAAGCCGCGGCCGTGGGCGTCGTCGATGTACGCTTTCATCTCGCGCGGCCGCAAAAACGGGTAGTTGATGTAGGGATTGATGTCGTTGGCGTGGTGGACGTTGAGGACGTTGGCCCCCGTCGCCGCGACCTCGTCGAGCGGCTTGAAGGCGTGATAGTAGCGCTCGCGAAAATGGGAGGCCGGGTCGAGGGGCTTGAAGGGGGTGATGAGCAGGGTGAAATCGAAGTGAAGCGTCTCGCCGGCCCGGATGGTGCGCGAGCCGGAACGGGCGGATAAGACCACGGGCCGGGGCCCGGAAGCCCTCTTCCCCGCCTTGATCCCCCCGGCGCCTGCTGTCCGGACCTCCACCGTGCCTTTGCCCTCATTCCACCATGACGGCGGCAGGTTGAGGGGTTTGGACAGGTAGAAATTTGTATTGAGCGGCCGGGAGTAGTTCTCGGCGCGGAGAACAACCTGCATCCCGGCGTTGACGGCGCCCAGCCAAAGGGCGTCCTGATTTTTCTTCTGGTCCCAGGCCCAGTTGAACGTTTCCGGCCGCAGTCCGCCCTTGAAACCGAGGCCCATCATGTAGCGGGCGCTGTCCTCGTTGAAGGGGACTTCGAGCCGGATGTCGGATACAGGCGTGTCGCGCCGGGCCGTGACCGCGATCTTGTAATCGACGAAGCCGTCGAATTCCATGCGGGCGGAGATCTTCATGACCAGGTCGCCGGCGTTGTTTTCGGCCTCCCAGACGACAGCGCCGGGACCTTTCAGGACAGGGCGAGGGCCCGGGGCGCCTGCCTTAGGGACCCAGGCGAGATCGCGGCCGCCGCCGTCGGTGATTCGGAGCTTGAAAGGAGAGGTTGTCAGCGGGATGGGCTTTGTCTGGAAACGCGTCATTTCCGGGGCGAAAAAGCTCTGGACGCGGGCCGGAAGGCCGTCCGGCCCGATCGCCAGTGAACGGCCGAGGCAGCTTATCGTGAGGCCGTCGATCGAGAGCGGTGTATACGGCGGGACGATGCCGTCGTCCTGGGCCAGGGCCGAGTCGAGCCAGCGAAGGCGGGACATGCGGAATGGATCGCTGTCGCCGGCGTCTTCGAGGACGTCGGCCGTGACGCGGAGCTCGATTGCCAGGATCGTTTCCGGGAGTCCTTTGGGGGCGACCGTCACCGTACCGCTAAAAATACCCGCCCGGGCGTCGCGAGGCACCTGGATGCCGCACCAGAGGGCCTGGACTTTGCCCCGATCGACGGGGAGACTTTTCCTGAATGAGGTCCCGTCCCAGTTGACGCCGCCCTTGTTGAAGCAGGTCATGGCCGAGGCGGCGATGAGCGTCCGCGGGGCGGGAGAGCCGTCCTCGATCCGCGGCACGGCCTGGACGAGGTCCGAGAATCTCACGTCGAGGTCGGCGATCGGCTCCCTGGCCGCCCAGACGCCGATCTGGAATGCGAAATATTCGCCGCGCGCCGCCTCGCCCCGGATCGCTCCGCTCGGTCCGCCGACGGCCCAACGGAAGGGGAGGTCGTCCGTCATGCGGATGGACAGCGCGCGGTCTTCGGGGAAGAGGAGATACGCAGAGCCGGAATGGGCTTCGAGAAGCGCCTTCGTTTCCGCGGCCGTGGCGATCCTCTCCATCGGCGTGAATGCGCTGAATTCGTCGGCGGATTGGAGCTCTACGACTGCCGCCCGCGGGAACGCGTCGGGGCGGAGAGCCGGAAGCTTGTCCTGTGCGAGGCCGTTCGCGGAGAGCCAGGCCGGGTCGGCCGTCGATAGGGGCGGATCGTATTTGACGTTCGGGTAGTTTTTTCGGCCTTCGGACTTGTAGGGCATGAAGTAGACGTAATAGTCGCCGGGAACCGTCTTCGGCTCGAATAGGATGTCGCCGTATTCCCGGTTGACCGCTAGCGCGAGTACGTTTATGACCCGTTCGCCGGACGCGGCGTCGACGACGGCGATGTTCTTCTTTTCAGGCTCGAGGTCGCGGCGGCGCCAGGGGATGACGACCCGCACGGCGGCCGGCTTCATCAGCATCAGCGTCGGAACGGCCTTTTTCGCGCCCCTGGCCTTCGGCAAAGGCTTCGGCGCGGGAAGTGTTGAGACCCGGACGACGGCCCGGTGGTTGCCCAATCCGGATTCCGGGTCCCATTGCCCGATGCCGTGCTTAACCTCCTGAGTGGGGACAGCGCTCGCCGTTAAAGCGATAGCGAGCAGAGCAAAAAGGCCGAGCAGGATCTCGCCGGTCGGGCGTCTCAATGGTGATGATGGACGGTTTCGTTTCATGAGCCTCTCCTTAGCGGGCGACACTCCCGTTTCCAACTCCTACTTTTGCTGCGTACAGCGTTTGGACAAGGGGGGCACTGGGAAGAAGGGGGACATGTCCCCCTAATTGCTCCACGAGGGGACCATAACGGGGGAAACCCGCTTTGTCAATAAAAAGAGGGACACAATACCAATTTCCGATTTCGAGTGAAAATCGGAAATTGGTATTGTGTCCCCGATTTTGACTCGGCGCGGGACGTGGGTTACAATTCGGCCCGATGAGTTGGCTTCGCGACCTCTTCCTTCAGGACTCCGTCGGCCACGCCCTCTTCGTCCTCTGCCTGGTCACCGTCCTGGGCATGGTCTTCGGCCGCATCCGGATCCTGTCGTTCCGGCTCGGGGTTGCCGGGATCCTCTTCGTCGGCCTGGTTTTCGGGCATTTTGGCGTCTCCATCGATCCCATGATGTGGGAGTTCGCCCGAGACCTGGGGCTGATCCTTTTCGTATACAGCTTCGGGCAAGAGGTCGGACCGGGGTTTCTCGCCTCTATGCGCAAGCAGGGCCTCCGCTTGAATCTCCTGGCCGCGGGCGTCGTCCTGGGCGGAGGTGTCATAGCTTTTGTCCTTCATCGATTCACCGGCATCCCCCTGGCCGCGGCGGCCGGGCTGTTTTCGGGGGCGACGACGAATACGCCCAGCCTGGCCGCCGTCCAGCAGTCCCTTAAGTTCATCCCTGCCTACACCGACGCCGTCGGGCAGCTCCCGTCCGTGGCCTACGCCATGGCCTATCCCTTCGGCGTCATCGGGGTGATCCTGGTGATGGGCGGGTTACGCCTCGCCCTTCGGGTCGACCCCCGACGAGTAGCCGACGAAGTCGAGGCTTTGAAGGAAAAAGAGATGCCGCGCCTCGCCGGCATCGACTTGGAGGTCCGCAATCCGGACCTGGACGGGATTCCGGTCAGCCGGATCGTCAGCATGGCCGGAGGGGGTGTGGTCATCTCCCGGCTCGCTCGCGGCATGCGGGCC
>Ga0315286_10004339_pt1 | contig 13606 bp, 14 predicted proteins | sample YL17G10_0_MG_FD_205038 | JGI IMG/M metagenome (GOLD analysis project Ga0315286, IMG submission 205038) | Sediment microbial communities from Yellowstone Lake, YNP, Wyoming, USA - YL17G10_0 | ecosystem: Environmental > Aquatic > Freshwater > Lake > Sediment | place: USA: Wyoming | collected... | reverse complement strand
AACGAGGCGGTGCTTCCATTCTACTTGTTCCATCAGACGATCATTCTCGTCGTCGGCTACTTCGTCATTCGCTGGAACATGGGGATCCTGCCGAAATTCCTGATAGTCACCGCGCTCTCGTTCGCCGCGATCATGGTCCTCTACGAATTCGGCGTCATGCGCTTCAACGTCATGCGGTTCCTATTCGGGATGAGACCGCTGAAGCGTTCATAAGACATGCAGTAGATGGGAGGGCGGGAAATAGTCCTTGACAGGAGTATAACTTTTGTTATACTAATCTTTGTGAAGACAGCCATATCGATACCGGACTCCCTCTTCAATGCCGCCGAGAAGCTTGCGAAGCGACTCGGCATATCCCGCAGCGAGCTCTTCCAACGGGCTATGCGTTCGTTCTTGCAGGACAATAAGCAAGAAGGGATTACCGAATCCCTGAATATGATTTACGAGAAGCAGGATGACAGGGTGGGGCTCGATCCCGTCCTGGAGCATCTTCAAGGAGCATCAATCGCTCGGGAGGACTGGTAGTGCTCCGCGGTGAGATCTGGTGGGCGAGCTTGCCGGTCCCTCGGGGTTCGGAACCGGGATTTCGTCGCCCCGTAGTGATCGTGCAATCCGATGCGTTCAACCGAAGCGAAATATCGACGATCCTCGTAGCCGCGATATCCTCGAATCTGCGGTTGGCCGAGGCGCCGGGCAATATCTTCTTGAAACGGCGGGACAGCAGATTGCCTAAAGACTCGGTGATCAATGTCTCTCAGTTGCTCACCCTCGACAAGAAGTGCCTGATCGAAAAAACCGCGGAGCTCTCACCCAAGCGAATACTTGAATTGGATGAAGGGCTGAAGATAGCTATTTCGATTTGAGTTGTACAGTCGCAGCGGAGGAGGAAGTATGAAGGGCGAACATCAAAGCGATTCAGAGATCATTTTCTACCGGACCGATGACGGCAAGAGCCGCCTGCAAGTGCGCTTCTCGGGTGAGACGGCGTGGCTGTCGCTCAGTCAGCTTGCGGAGCTGTTTCAACGTGATAAGTCTGTTATTTCAAAGCATATCAAGAACATCTTCGAAGAGGGGGAACTCAGGCCGGAGGCAACTGTTGCAAAATTTGCAACAGTTCAAGCGGAGGGTGTTCGAACGGTCACTCGAGAGATCGAATGCTATAACCTCGACGTCATCATCTCCGTGGGCTACCGGGTCAAATCTCACCGGGGCACGCAGTTCCGCATCTGGGCGACCCAGCGGCTGCGGGACTATATCATCAAGGGCTTTGCGCTCGATGATGAACGGTTAAAGCAGGTCGGCGGCGGCGGTTACTTCGACGAGCTGCTGGCGCGTATCCGCGATATCCGGTCTTCGGAAAAGATCTTCTGGCGCAAGGTATTGGACATCTATGCGACGAGCATCGACTACGATCCGCGCTCCGAGGTGTCGGAGCTCTTCTTCGCCACGGTGCAGAACAAGATGCACTGGGCGGCGCACGGGCAGACCGCTGCCGAGATCATCCACGGCCGCGCCGATGCCTCGAAGCAGAACATGGGAATGACAAATTGGATCGGCCCCAAACCCACCCGGGATGAAGCGGTTGTGGCCAAGAACTACCTGGAGCCGGCGGAGCTCGATGTCCTCAATCGCATCGTCACGGCTTACCTCGAGTACGCCGAGTTGCAGGCATTGAGCCGCAAGCCGATGCACATGAAGGACTGGATCGTGAAGCTTGACGAGTACCTGCGCCTAAGCGATCGGGAGATTCTCGCGCACCCCGGGACGGTGTCGCATGAGGACGCGATTCGCAAGGCGGAGCTTGAGTTTGAAAAATACCGGCGGCGACAGCTTGCGGAGACGTCGCAGGTGGAGAAGGATTTTGAGAACGCAGTAAAGAAACTCCCGAAACCAAAGAAAGCCAAGCGGTGATACCATCAAGCCCTGCGACCGTGCCATGCCGCACCCTCGGCGGCGGAACCAAGTTCACGATCTCTTGTATAATCCTCGTAGTGCGTTTATTGCGGCGTCGATGAAACCGGGCAGGGAGAATCCATGAGAAACGTCCAGCTCTTAATGATCGAAGTGGCGCTCTTGATATGCGTTCTGCCGCTTCACGCGCCCGCGCAGGAGACGGCGGTCAAATCCGATACCGTTCCGTTCATCCTCGATCACAACCGCATGCTGGTCGACGTGGAGATCCAGCGCGCGGACGGCACCTGGCGCACGGCGCGACTGTGGGTCGACACGGGTAATCCGAGCTTCTACATCGACGAGGCGCTTGCCCGCGATCTGGGGACCGATCTCTCGGCGATCAGCTCTAACTCAAATGTGCCGCCGCCCATCGGGGTCCGCATCGGCGGGATGCCGCTCGATTTCCAGGGCGTGGAATCCCGTGTGATGCTCGAGCCGCCGTGGCTGTTCAGCGCGATGCACAACGACGGGAACCTCTCGTCGACAGTCCTCAAACGCTACCAGGTCGTCTTCGACTACCCGGCGCTGCGCCTCACGATCGCGGAACCGGGAAGCCTCCGGCACCGCGGCGTGCGCGCACCCGCCGCCGTCAATCCGGAGACGGGCATCGTTCAGATCGATGCGGTCATCGACGGGGACAGCCTGAGCTTCGCGCTGGATAACGGCGCTTCCTACTGTTTCGTGGACGCGGACGTGCTGGAGAGGCTCTCCAAGCGGCATCCGGGCTTGCCGCGCATCACCGGTGCGCTCGGCTGCGCGAACATGTGGGGGTGGTGGCCCCCCGAGGAGCAGAGTTTGACCGTCATGCGGGTGCCCGAGATCATGTGGGGACCCGTGCGGCTCGCCGGCGTCGGCGTCGTCGGGGTTCCGGCCATCGCCCCGGACGGCCCGCGGCTGGGTGCATGGTATTCCCGCAAAGCCGCACGACCGGTGAACGGCTTCCTGGGCCCGAACGCGTTCAAGGCATTTCGTGTCGAGATCGACTACGCGGGCGGTGCCGTCTACTTCGAGAAGGGCGCGGAGTTCGATCTATTCGACATGGATCTCGTGGGTCTCACGCTGCGTCCTGAATCGGATGGAAGCTATTCGGTGCTCGGGGTCTCCTCGAAGAACGGAAAGCCGGCGGTCGAGGGCGTCGAGCCGGGAGACAAGCTTCTCCAGGTGGGCGATCTCAAGACCACCGGCGCCACGATGGGACCCGTCGTCGACGCGCTCAGGGGGAAGCCGGGGGACATCCGCACCCTCGTGCTCGAGCGAGACGGAAGGCAGTTCACGGTCGAGGCGAACGTGATGCGCTTCCTGCAGTGAGAGGGACCGGCCGGACGAGAGACATAAGCCATACGGGCAACGCCGATTACGCCCGCCCCGACGCCCCGAGCGATATACCCCCTTGAGTTCGATAACGTTTTATGGTAAAATGATTTAGATGCAGCATCCGCGCGCGCCGCGCTGGAGGAGGATAGACCGTGCTCGAGGACAAGCCGAACAAGGATCTGATTGAGCGAGCCGAGAATCTCCTCCTCCGCCTGCGCGAGGTCCAGTCATGCCGGATCTACGCCGACGAGCAGGGGATCATCAGCGAGATCCACGTCGTGGCCGCGACCGACCGGGCGCCGAAGCTCATCGCGCGTGACGTGGAGGGCTGCCTCAAGGCGATGTTGGGAATTACGATCGACTACCGCAAGATCGGTGTCGTCGTCATCGAGCCCGACAAGGAAGCGTCTTCGCACGAGACGGCGGAACACGAGAGAGCGGAACACGTGCCCTCGAATTCGGCGGGTCCTGCAGCCGATCCGGTGATCGATCTTGAGAGCGCGATCGACGGGCGTTTCGAGGAGATGCCCGGGAGCGTCGTCACGCCCCGCGAGGACGGCGCGCGCCTCGAGTTCCTCGAGAACGACGTGCGCGTCAAGTTCAAGGGGCTGCGGGTTTCGATCGAGGAGGACCGGGTCGACGTCGAGGTGCGGCTCGCGAAAGGCGCCCTCGAGGTGACCGGCTCCCAGGGGGATTTCCGCTTCCGGGGAAAGCTCTACGAAACGATCGCGGGAGCGGCGATTCACGCGATCTCGGAACTCCTTGACGAGAATATCCACCTGTGCTTATCTGGGGTCGAAGAGGTGAGTCTGGACGGTCGAATGGCGCTCTGCGCCGTCGTGAGGGCGACTGACGGGAGGTCCGTCGCAAGCTACGTCGGGTGCGCCCTTATCGGCGAAGAGCGGAATGAAAGCGCGGTGCTCGCGATTCTCGACGCGCTGAACCGGCCCCTCGGCGCATGGAAGCTTCGAACATCAATCCACTACACGATCAGATAGGCGCCCGAGGCCCGGCTGAAACCTGCTTTTTGGCATGGAATCTGCTTCGGCAAGTGTGCCTATTATAAGGACGTACCGGAGGGCCAAGGCAGCGTGCTGCAGCAAAATTCAAACCGACCGGGTGAGCCTTGATCAAGGATACCAGTAAGACCAGCTGGAGCTTCAAGCTCTACTATTTTTTCTTTGTCCTGGCCGGCGCGGCCTTTGTTATCTATCTCCTCCGTGATTTCCCCGGAAATCACTGGCGCGACATCTTCCTCTTCGTCTGCCTCATCATCCTCGCCGACTCGGCGCAGATATCTCTCCCGCGGGGGGGCGCCTCTATTTACGCGTCGTCCCCGATCGATCTCGCGGGGATAGTGCTCTTCGGCCCCGCCGTCATGGCGGTGATCGAGGGGATCGCGACGATCATCACGGAGGGCCTGCTCCAGCGGCGGCCCTTCATGAAGCTCATCTTCAACGTGCCGCTCCTCGTGATGACGGTCGGGGTCTCGGGGCTCGTCTACCGCGCCTTCGGCAGCCTCGGCGCGATCAACTCGCCGTTTTTCCTTATTCCCCTCACGGCGGCCGGCGTCGTCTACTACATATTCAATACATGGGCGGTGAGCTTCGTGATCGCCCTTTCAGACGGGAGAAACCCGCTCCACGTCTGGAAGCAGAACTACATGTGGAACTTCTTTCACATCCTCGCCTTTTTGCCCGTGGGCGCGATCATCGCGCTTCTCTATGCGAACTCGGGCATCTGGACGATCGCGCTGTTCATCATCCCGCTTTTCCTCGCGCGCTATTCGTTCCAGCTCTACCTCGACATGCGCGAGGCGCACATCAACACGGTCGCGGCGCTCACCTCCGCGATCGACGCCTCGGATCCGTTCACGCACGGCCATTCGTTCAGGGTCTCGCGGTACGCGCTCCGCGTCGCCCGGGCGATGGGGATGTCGTCGCGCGATCTCGAGATGCTCGAATACGCCGGGCTGCTGCACGACATCGGGAAGATCGCCGTCCAGAACGACATTCTCCTCAAGGTCGGGCCGCTCACCGAGGAGGAATGGCGCTCGCTCAAGTCCCACCCGAACGTCGGCGCCGACATCGTCGATCAGCTCAAGTTCCTCAAGGAGGCCTCCGACGTCATCCGCAGCCACCACGAGCGCCCGGACGGGAACGGTTATCCGCGCGGCCTCAAGGGAATGCAGGTGCCGCTCACGGCGCGCATCCTCAACGTCGTCGACGCCTTCGACGCGATGACCTCCGACCGGCCGTACCGCAAGGCGCTTCCCATCGCGCGTGTGATCGAGGAGCTCAAGACTTACAAGGGGAGGCAGTTCGACGAGCAGATCGCCGACATCATCCTCGATCTCTACGGGAAAGGGGAGTTCCCGATTATCGTCGAGGCGGACGCGACGACCGAAATCTACAACTCCCTCGTCGAGCACGTGCAGGTCTGACCTGCGGCGCGGCCGCCCGCGTGACCCCTGCCTGACCCCGCCCATGGCCCCCCCTCCATTATTTGTTTATCCCTCGGGGCCGCTTCGGGTATAATGCCCGCTGCATCGGTAATCGCCGACGATTCACAGGCGCAATCGGGAGGAGCGAATGGCCGGCTCGAAATACAGGGAATCGGGCGTCGACATCGACGCCGCAAACAGGGCGAAGAAGAAGATCGGCGAGCTCGCGCGGAAGACGTGGGGCAAGGAAGTGCTCTCCGAGATCGGGAACTTCGGGGGCCTCTTCGAGATGCCGGGGGGGCTCAAAAAACCCGTCCTCGTCTCGAGCGTCGACGGCGTCGGGACGAAGCTCAAGGTCGCGTTCCTCGCGCGAAAGCACGACACGGTCGGCGAGGATCTCGTGAATCACTGCGTGAACGACATCCTCGTCCAGGGCGCCGAGCCGCTCTTCTTTCTCGATTACGTCGCGAGCGGCGTCCTCGATCCCTCGATCGTGGCCGACGTGGTGCAGGGGATCGCGAGGGGCTGCGCGGCGAACGGCTGCGCGCTCATCGGCGGCGAGACGGCCGAGATGCCGGGGTTCTACGCGGCGGGGGAGTACGATCTGGCGGGCTGCATCGTCGGCGTCGTCGAGCGCGAGCGGGTCATCGACGGGCGCTCGATACGGCCGGGGGATGCGATCTGGGCGTTTCCGTCGAGCGGGCTGCACACGAACGGGTATTCGCTCGCGCGGAAGATCGTCTTCGACGAGGCGAAGCTCGGGGTCGACGACGAGATCCCGGGCACGGGGAAGAGCGTGCGCGAGGCGCTGCTCGCGGTGCACCGGAGCTACCTGAGCGAGATCCGGGATCTCCGCGCGCGCGCGGAGATCAAGGGGCTCGCCCATATCACGGGGGGAGGCCTCCTCGAAAATATTCCGCGCATACTCCCCGCCGGCACGGCGGTCGAGATCGACGCGTCGAAATGGGACGTGCCGCCTCTGTTCAAATTCCTCAAAGAGCGTGGGCTGGTCGACTGGATGGAGATGCATCGCGTGTTCAACATGGGGATCGGGATGGTCGTCATCGCGGATCCGGGCGCGGTGGATGCACTCGCGCACGGCGCCTACCGCTGGAATCCCTTCCCGGTCGGCAGGGTGGTCGAGGGGGACAAGAAGGTTCACATCGTCAATCTCCCGCGGGATTAGCGGGATACGCGCGCCGCGGAAACGGCGCGGTCCCGGCGCCGCCGGGGTGGAGGCTTTGCATGAACGGAAAGCTCACACGCGAGATCGTCGACGCGATTCTCGAGACGCTGCCCGTCGAGATAACGGTTCTCGACGAGAACGACCGCATCATCGCCTGGAACACGCGCAGGGCGCGGATATTCAGCCGCCCCGCCGAGGTTCTCGGGAAGGACGTCCGCGTCTGCCACTCCGTGAAGAGCCTCGACTTGGTCGAGAGGCTGCTCCGCGAGATGAAGTCGGGCGAGCGCGAGACCGCGCGATTCTGGTACGACCAGATGGTGGAGGGGCGCTCGCAGAAAATTCTCGTCGACTATTTCGCGATTCGCGGCGAGAAGAGCCGGTACCTCGGGTGCATCGAGGCGCTGCAGAACGTTGAGCCATTCCAAGCCCTCAAGGGAGAAAAGAGGACGCTCGATGACTAAGATCTTCTCGCTCGATGCGATCAGGCTCGCGGGGAGCATCGTCCTGTGCATGCTCGCCGGGTTCATCGGATCATTTTTCACGACGCCGAAGATCCCGGGCTGGTACGCCGGTCTCGAGAAACCCTCGTTCAACCCTCCGGCCTGGCTCTTCGGACCGGTCTGGACGGCCCTGTACATTCTCATGGGGATCGCGCTCTTCCTCGTCTGGCGAAAGGGTCTCGCCGCGAGGGGTGTCAAGGCGGCTCTCCTCGTCTTTCTCCTGCAGCTCGTTCTCAACGCGTTGTGGTCGTTCGCGTTCTTCGGCGCCGAGTCGCCGCTCGCCGGGCTCGTCGTTATCATCGCCCTCTGGGCGACGATCGCCGCCACGATCGCGGCCTTCGCGCCGCTGTCGCCGGGGGCGGCCGTTCTCCTCGTACCCTACATTCTCTGGGTGAGCTTCGCGGCGATCCTCAACGCGTCGATCTATTTTCTCAACCGCTAGGACTCCCCGATAGGAGGCGTCCATGGATTCTCTCGCCAGGCCCACGGTCGTCGTGAGCAAGTGCCTCGGGTTCGCGGCATGCCGCTACAACGGCCTCAGTATCTCTTCGGACATCGTGAAGGCGCTCATGCCGTACGTCGATTTCGTTCCCGTATGCGCCGAGGTGGAGATCGGGCTCGGGGTGCCGCGCGACCCGATCCGGGTCGCCTCGGGCGCGAGCGGGCTCAGGCTCCTCCAGCCTTCGACGGGCGCCGACGTGACGGACAGGATGACGCGCTTCGCCGCTTCGTTTCTCGGTTCGCTTCCGATCGTCGACGGGTTTCTTCTCAAGAGCCGCTCCCCGTCGTGCGGAATGAGGGACGTGAAGGTCTTCCGGGGTGTCGAGAAGGAAGCGGCGGTGGGGAAAGGCTCTGGGTTTTTCGGTTCGGCAGTTCTCGAGAGATTCCCCGGACATCCGGCCGAGGACGAGGGGCGCCTCATGAACTTCCGCATCAGGGAGCATTTTCTTACGAGCCTCTACGCGCTCACGCGCTTCCGAGCGGCGCGGGGAAGGCTCGCGATGCGGGACCTCGTCGACTACCAGGCGCGCAACAAGCTCCTTCTCATGTCGTACAACCAGAAGGAAATGAGAATCCTCGGGAAGATCGTCGCGAATCCGGAAAAGAAAGCGCTCCCCGATGTCTTCGGCGAGTACGAGGCGCACCTCCGCGCGGCCCTCGCGAAGCCGCCGAAATACACCTCGAACATCAACGTCCTCATGCACGCGCTCGGATATTTCAAGGACGGGCTCACCCTCCCCGAGAAGGCGCATTTTATCGCCTCCCTTGAGAAATACCGCGCCGGGAAGATTCCCCTGAGCGCTACCATCGCGATCGTCAACTCCTGGCTCGCGCGCTTCGGCGGCGACTACCTGAAACAGCAGACCTTCTTCGAGCCCTACCCCGAGGCGCTCGTCGAGATAACCGATTCGGGCAAGGGGAGGGATCTCTGAACCGCATGCGGGAAATCGTCCCGCAAGAGAGAATCAGGCTCCTCAACGACCGGCCAACCGCCCCGGGCAGGTTCGTCGTGTACTGGATGCAGGCCTCGCAGCGGGCCGAGTGCAACCACGCGCTCGAGTACGCGATCGAACGGGCGAACGAGCTCGCGCTCTCCGTCGTAGTCTTTTTCGGCGTCACCGAAAAATACCCTGAAGCGAACGAACGGCATTATCGCTTCATGCTCGAAGGGCTCGCGGAGGTGCGCGGGGCCCTCGAGAAACGCGGCATCAAATTTGTGGTCCGCGCGGTCTCGCCGGAAAAGGGCGCCGTCGAGATATCGAGGAAAGCCGCGCTCGTCGTAGTGGACCGGGATTACGTGAGGCATACGAGGGCGTGGCGCAGCAGCGCGGCGCGAGCCATGTCGTGTCCCCTCGTCCAAGTCGAGACGAACGTCGTCGTGCCGGTCGAAGAGGCCTCGCCGAAAGAAGAGTACGCGGCGGCGACGATGCGGCCGAAGATCATGAAGAAGTTCGATCGCTTCATGGCGCCGCTGCGAATACGAACGCCGCGGCGCGATTCTCTCGCGCTGCGTATCCCGTCGCTCGATGTCTCCGACCCGGAGGGGCTTCTCGCGCGCCTGAACATCGACAGATCGGTGCGCGCGGTTGAGATTCCGCGCGGCGGAACGAGCGAGGCGAAGAGGCGTCTCCGCGCGTTCATCGCGACGAAGCTCGCTCGCTACGCGGAGCTCAAGAACGATCCGAACGCCGATTGCCTCTCGGGCATGAGCCCCTATCTTCATTTCGGGCAGATCTCGCCACTCTTTATCGCGCTCGAAGTCGCGAAGAAGGGCGGGCGCGGGTCGAAGGCGTACATCGAGGAGCTCGTCGTCCGCCGCGAGCTCTCCATGAATTTCGTTTTCTACAATACGCGCTACGATTCATTCGACGGGCTTCCGGACTGGTCGAGGAAGACGCTCCTCGAGCACGCGAAGGACCGCCGCGAATACGTGTACAAGTACGAAGAGTTCGAAGACGCCCGCACGCACGATCCGTACTGGAACGCCGCCCAGGACGAAATGCGTCTCACGGGCACGATGCACGGCTACATGCGGATGTATTGGGGAAAGAAGATACTCGAGTGGAGCCGCACGCCGGAAAAGGGATACCGGATCGCGCTCGCCCTGAACAACGCGTACGAGCTCGACGGGCGGGATGCGAACGGATTCGCCGGGGTCGCCTGGTGCTTCGGGAAGCACGACCGCCCCTGGCAGAGGCGCGCCGTTTTCGGCATGGTGCGCTACATGAACGCAAACGGGCTCAGGCGGAAATTCGACGCGGATGCGTACGTCGAGCGGGTCGCGCTGTTGAAGGCGGCCGCAAATGGGATTAACTGATTGTCACAATAGGAGTTGAGACTCTGGAGCGCCCCGGGCATCTCAATTTCTTGACATCGAAATGAAGGCGTGTTACGATTTCGCCTGCCTCGGAGCATTTTCCATTTGTTCCGGGGGCGGATACTTTTTACATTACTGAATACATAAGGGTTCCTCGAAGCTATTTCGGGTGCCAGAGAGAGGAGAACGCAATGCTGAACATCACAACCCGCGACCTGGGTGGTGTGATGACTATCGATCTCGACGGCCAGATCGACGGCGGTCCGCCGTCGACCAAGGTCCATGAGCTCATCAAGCAGAGCCTCGACAAGGGCCAGAAGAAGTTCGTCTTGAACCTGACGAACGTCAAGTGGCTCAATTCGTTGGGAGCCGGTATCCTCATCGCCGCATACGCGTCGGCGAAGCGCCAGGACGCCGCACTCAAGCTCTTCGGCGTGACTGATCGCGTCGAGGCCGTGCTCAAGACCTGCGGGCTCATCCCCGAGGTATTCGACGTGTATAAGGACGAAAAGGGCGCTCTCGAGAGCTTTTGATAAAGTGCGGGGGACGTTACGAGGATCTTCAGGAGAAGGAAGTAGCAATGAAGATAAGAAGCCGAGAGGTTGACGGAATAACGGTGCTGGATATTTCGGGCGAGATGTACGGCGGTCCCGACAACATGGAGCTCGTCAACACGGTGACTGAGCTCGCCAAGGAGAAGAAGCTCGATCTCCTGGTCAACCTTTCCAAGGTGAAATGGATCTCGAGCACGGGGCTCGGCATCCTGGTGTCCGCGAGATCCCGCTACTCCAAGGAAGGCGGCATCATAAAGCTCTGCCATCCGAACGAACGGGTGCTCGGTATCCTCCAGGTGACCCGGCTCAACATGATTTTCGACGTTTTTCCGAACGAGGCGGAGGCTCTGGCAAACTTCAAGAAGTAAGGACCCGGTTCGAATACGCGCGAAACGAGGGGGCGCCTCCGAGGCGCCCCTTATCTTTTTGTCGTGCACAGCCGGGTTGGCGACGCGCAGATCGCGTAGTGCTCGCTCTCGTTGAGCTGTCGGGAGAAGGCGGGGTCCTTTACCTCGTCGAGCCAGGTGCCGTGTTTCGAGATTATGACGAGCCGGTCGTTGCGCTTGTCGATGATATAGAGCTTGCCTTCGAGGTAGGCGATATCCCCCCAGCGGCCCGCCTCCTGGCTGTTGCTCCCGTAGTACGTGTAGAAGTTGAAGAAATTGTAATTGACCGTGCCGCCCGACGTGACGGTGACGATGCGGCGATAGTTGTCGTTTCCGTCGAAGGTGATGTAGACCGTCCCCGTCGAATCGATGCACATGCCCGCCGGCGCCGCGGCGCCGACCGAGAGGTTCTTAACGACGACGAAGCTCTGCACCGGCGAGCGTCCGTCCCAGTAGACCCGCCAGAGGGCGTAGTTCGTCGAGCTGAACTTGCTGATCATGTAGACGTCCCGCGTCACCGGGTCGACGGCGAGATTCTCCCACTCTATGTTGTTGCTGAAGCTGAGATCGGGCAGGATGAAACCATAATCTGACGGAGCGCAGCCGATTGCGAGAGGGCTCACGAGGGCGAGCCCCACGAGGACCGAGCCTTCGTTCGGCTCCATCGAGATGTGATACCCGCCGGACCATGTGATGTAGTCCTGGAGTGTAGACGTCGCGTAGCTGACCTTATGGATCTTGTCCGGCGACGACACGAAGAGATCCCCGCGCGACGAGAAGGATATGCCGTCGACGAGATACGTTGTCTCGAGGACCTTCGCAATCTCCTCGTTTTCGGGGTTGAAGTCGATGATCACCGTGCCCGTCCCGCCCATGAGAGACGAGCCGGTCGTCGCGATAAAGAGGTGTCCGGCAGGCCAGTCGCAGACCTTCGCTGGGCTCTCCTCGGTGCAGCCCGCCGCGACGGCGGTGGCGCTGAACGTGGTGCTGTCGTCCTCCATGGCGGCCGTCACGTGCTGGGTTCCCGCCGCGCTGCCGAGGCGGAAGGTGCAGGAGGCGTGGCCGTTCGCATCCGTCACGGCGTGCGCGGGGGTCACGTATGCCGACGGCGCATGCGTGCTGAATGAGACGGCGATTCCGGCCTTTGCGTCTCCGAGAATGTCGCTCACCTTGACGACGAGCGGGTTTTCGAGCGTCGCCCCGACACGTTCCGTCTGGCCGTTCCCGGAGAAAGCGGAGATGCGGAGCTTCGATTCCTCGTTGTTTGAAGGATTGTCGTCGCAGGAGAATTGCATGAGCGCCGCGGCCGCGAGCGCCGCGGTGAGGGAGAGGACTCGTGCGGAGGAGGGTCTTTTCATCGCTGCCTCCCTGGTCGTGAAACCTCGAGAATGTTCGCCGGCGATGATCGCCGCCCACAGTCTAGTGAAAAGCCGTCTTCCCATCAACCAATAACGTGTGGTACTGTCAATCCAACCTTAGCGAGGAGGGGCGCCGTTGAATGAAACATTCAAGTCTCCCTGGTTCGTGAAAGGCGACATAGACGGGTTCTTCGGTCTCGCCATCGATAACCTCATACAATTCCTGCTCATCGCGACCCTCTGCCCGCTCATCGCGGGGATTCCCGCCTCTTTTGTGTACGCGAGGATCCTGCCGGGCGCCGCGCTCTCCGTGGTGTTCGGGAACATCTTCTATTCGTGGCAGGCGCACCGGCTCGCCGTGAAGGAGAAGCGGCGCGACGTCACGGCGCTTCCGTACGGCATCAACACGGTGAGCCTTTTCGCGTACCTCATCTTCATCATGGGGCCGGTGTACCGCGAGACGGGAAGCTTCGATCTCGCGTGGAAGGCGGGGCTCCTCGCCTGCCTCGGAAGCGGGATCATCGAGTTCGGCGGGGCCTTCGTCGTCGACGCCTTGCGACGGGTCACGCCGCGGGCCGCGCTGCTGTCGACGCTTGCGGGGATCGCGATCACGTTCATCTCGATGGATTTCGCGTTTCAGACGTTCGAGAAGCCGCTGCTCGCGATGCTTCCGCTCGCCATTATCCTCATCCAGTACTTCTCGAAGGTTCGTTTTCCGCTCGGGCTGCCCGGGGGGCTCGTCGCCGTTGTCGCCGGATCGATCCTCGCATGGGCGCTCGGCGTCATGGACGCGGGGGCGGTTCGCACGGCGGCGGCCGAGGTGGGCTTCAAGGCGCCGCGGTTCGCGGGGGGGGAGCTCTTCAGCGCATTCAAGAGCGAATACATCTACCGCTACCTCTCGGTCATCATCCCTATGGGGCTCTTCAACGTGATCGGGTCGGTGCAGAACCTCGAGAGCGCCGAGGCTGCCGGGGACCGTTACGAAACCATGGCGCCGCTCGCCGTGAACGGTCTCGGGAGCATGCTCGCCTGCTTCTTCGGCTCCTGCTTCCCGACGACGATCTACATCGGCCATCCCGGCTGGAAGGGGCTCG